>Ga0070754_10003704_pt1 | contig 10729 bp, 8 predicted proteins | sample VirMetDEL_Sep_01_FD_75181 | JGI IMG/M metagenome (GOLD analysis project Ga0070754, IMG submission 75181) | Aqueous microbial communities from the Delaware River and Bay under freshwater to marine salinity gradient to study organic matter... | ecosystem: Environmental > Aquatic > Marine > Coastal... | reverse complement strand
GTAACTAATGGAGCTGCTACAATAGCACCTGTACTGTCAATAAAGAAATCATTCTCATTGAAGTTAGTCATATTAGATATATCTTCAAATATCTGCTGCTCAACCTCACCTGAAACACCACTATCTAATCTATTTAAATGCTTTTCGTATAGCTTGTTATAGTTGTTACTTAAGTTAAATATTTGGTCTGCACTACTGTTCATTCTCTGAACCTTACGCATATATTCAGCAGGAGTAATTCGACCTGCCTTTAGGTCTTTATTCGCAGCCAACAAGTAAGAACTTGCATTATCTGCTAGACCAATTATTCTGTCGTTAAAGTCTGTATTGTATCCTAAGGGTGCTTCTTTTAATGCATCCTGAGTTTTAATCATTACATCGTCAAGAAGGTCTTTCTTAGCTTGTCTTTCTTCTCGTTCTGCAACGAGCATATCAGCAAAGCCTTTTCCAACTTCACCCCAATTAACATCATTCTCGATGTTCCTTTCTACATATCCAAATTTAGTTGCCATAAATTATTATCTTGTTGGTCCTGTGTATGGATTAAATGAGTATATATTTTGTTCAGGAGGAGCTATAAAACCCATACGTTTAGATACTCCCGGATAAAAATCAGTTTGAGTAGTCAGTAGCGATTGGTCTATAGGCTGTATTGACATTATTTGTTCTTGAGGTGTCAATGGTATTCGTGGTGGAGGCGTTTGAGTAATGTTATATCTAGCTGCTTGTTCTGCCGTTGGCTTAAGTCCTGTTACTTCAATAGTCCCTTCGGGTACAGTATTTCCATACGTTACAGGTGCTTTTTGCTTACCATATAACGCTATAGCTTCTAGACCTGTCATTGCTGCTCCTCCAATACCCTGTATACCTGCTTGTAATTGCTGCTGTCTTCTTTCTTCTGCGTTAGCTGCTGCAAGTTGTGCACCTGTCACTTCGCCTAAATCAAGTTGAGTTCCTATGTCACGAAGTCTTGACTCTTCTTGTGCGGTTAGGTAATCTAAGTTAAATAACTCTTGACCCATAGCTGATGCTATTTGTCGCTGTGCTTGTTGTTGTTGACCGTATATAGCACCAACCCTGCCCATACCTCTATCGCTTTCTCTAAGGGCTTCTGTTGCTTGTGCACCTGCTACTAATGCAGCTTCTCTTTCTAATTCATATGGCTCTTTTTGAATAGCCAATGACTCCATATAATTCTTCTCGAGACTCCTTCTAGCATCTGCCATATACTTATCGGCAGTTGCTTCTGCCTCTCTTTGTTTTGCTTTTTGTTTTCTAGCTTGAGAAAATGATTGTACAGACCCGGCTAACTGAGAACCTACTGCTGCTACGGTTAATGCTGTTGCTAATGCCATATTATAATTTCTTTATCATTTCAGATGAATAGCTATCTCCCTCAACATACCCTAATTTTTTATAGACATCTATGAGACCTCTGTGTTTTATTAGAGCATATGCAATTGATGCACCATTCATCTTACATATCTTGGTTAACGTATTTATTAATAACTCAATAGCCATTGACCTGTTTGGTTTCTTTCTATAATTTTTATTAGAAATTATCCAATCAACCCAACAAACTTCTGAGTTTGTCCTATATATAAAACCTGCACATACAGGAATGTCTTCGTCATAAACCATAAAACCACCCGTAGCATTTTCAGGTAAGAATGATTTTGGAGGTGCTGCCCAACCCCAATCTTCCCACCAACCTACAAGTATATCGTCATAGTTAGTTTCAGATAACGGCTTAACGTCAAACATCATTGACCACAAAGATAATAAATTTAAGGGAAACTTTTCATTACTTCTGATTCTACGGCAAATAACTCAACCTTTGTATTCTTAGAATAACTTAAATCAAATACTGCATAGTGCCCCAAGACACCGTGAGATTCAGCAACTGAGTTCTTGATAAATAAGAAGGTCTCTACGTTTGATGGTATTGGCGTAGTCCCGGCAGGTGATGTGCTTATAACAACATTATTAATACCCCCTCTAAGGTCTACATTAATAGCTGTTACGTTTCCTGCATACACAGGTACATTACTGCTTGATAGGAAATAAAAGAAATCATCAACACTTAATATATTACCTATCTGAATTGTTGTTGCGAAGTTTATTGTAGCAGCTCCTGAAACAATAGCTACTGTCGTACTATTACCTATACCATTTAATGAGCGTAATGAAAGCTCAGGTAAAGCAGCAGGTGTAGAGCCTAAACCTTTATTTCTAACAAACGCAAACCAACTCTGTTCTTTCTTTTCAAAATAACTATAGTCTATAAATCCTGAATCTTGTATATCAGTTTTAAGAGTAGCTGCCCAAGCATCATCTCCCTCTAAATTAAGCGTTTTAAAGAGCTTATTCTCTAGCGGTGACACATTGAATACACTTTCCATAGTTGATGGCTTAAACGCCTCAGATGCAGTACCTACTTGAGTCCACCATTGTAAATAGAATGTATTTCTATTTTCATTTACATTATGTCTGTAAAGGTTACCTCCTTTAAAGGTATAAAAATATTGATTCATTCCTATCATCCAATCAGGATAATAACTATAGAAAGATGGGAATCCCTGTACTCCTTCGTCATATGTTAGTGTATAGTTTGGCATATCTTAACAGTTTGTTTTAGCTATTATTACTCCGTTTGCATCAACTTGAATGTATTGACTTCCACTTATTTTATAAAAACCTTGAGCTAGTACATTACTTCCATATGCGTCAGAAAATACCCAATCATTTATGGCAGGATTACCTGCTGTTCCTGATACAGGTGCGTTATAAAACGTACTACCTACTGTTGACCCACAAGCCGCAGTAGAACTAGCTGCCACAATACTTGAAGCATATGCTCCCAACAAAACAGGACACTCAACCTCCACAGTAAATGCCGTTGAAGAGCAAGTACCTACCATATCAATATTTATATTGTTTGGAGACGCAGCAACTTTTGGTATCACCATAACACAAACTCCCGGGTCTGAACCTGATAAACTTATTTCGCCTGCTTGAGGAGTTACACTTGTTGTTGTTCCCGTATTTTGAAATCCTACTCCATTTTTATACTTATATTTAATAAGATTGCTATATGTTGTCCCTGCTGAAAGGCAAGCATTTGCTGTACCAAGATAAGTGTATCCACCTGATACTGTGCTACCGTGATACCCATCCACAGGAGAACTTAGCTTATTGTACAGAACACCATTATATGTAGCTCGTATACCATCAGGGATTACAACAGGAGTAAACTTAACAATAACAGCACCCAAAGTAGCTCCTAAATCAACATTAAGTTCGTATACACCATTGTTTAATGAGCCTGTGCCTATAGGACTACCACAAGGAGTTAAGCACTCCGGGCAGCTTTGGATAGGTCCTAGTATTCCGTTAATCTGCTCTCTGCTTATACCACTCCCATCAGCATAAAATCCATTTGCACTAACAATCGTTAATGCAGCATTGTTAAATACTGTTGTTGAGTTAGATAGTGTTGTTCCGTTTAAGTAATGTATCGCCATAATTTAATTTTTTTAACAATTGCAACACGAGTTTTCTATTGTTGCTCCAAAACATAAGTCATCCTGAGTTGATAATCTATAATCCCAAATCAAGTACAAATAAGCTCCTGTATTCGGCATTGTAAATGTAGCAGAGTATCTATCAGGTGCATCCGTACTATTTATTGAAGGTACTCCACCATTAGAATTAATTAGCGTTTGTGCTAATAGTGATTTTATATCTGCAACATTATTATAATATCTTGTATTGGTTCTCAGGTATCTAAAATTATTAGGTGTTGGAGGAGTAGGAAGAGTTGAAATTACACCTTTATTAAACACAAAATCATCAAAGTTAATCTTATTAGATATAATACTAACAGTAGCTGAATCAGCAGGAATAACGCCTGCTCCTTGAAGCCCTGTTATTTGGTCGTAATCAGATATTACAAACTCAGTTGTATTATTATTGTCGAAAGAAACTAATCGTGAATGTAATGGCGATACAAATGCACCATCAGTCCAACTATATTCGCTATGAATATATTTGTCATTATCCGCATCGCTTGTAATAGATACAGGTATAATAGTAATAGTTTCTGCGGCAGGACACCCAACAGTAATACCTCGTATATAGCTTTTATTTGTTGAAGAATTTCTAACTACCAAAGAAACCTTTTGGTTAGCAACAGAACTTTTTTGAATAACTATTGTAGCATCCGCAGGAGTGGTGGGGCTATTGTATGTAGTAGTAGTTCCTGCATATGTATAGTCTATACTAAATGATTGATTCCCTGAAACTGATGAATCTATATCGATAACCATAGCGACATCTCCAACTAGGTCTCCTACATCAACGCAGAAATCATAAGGTTTAGCTACATCTACGACTATATTTCCTACTATTACACCACAGTCTATGCAGTCTATATCAACAGGTTTAACAATGTCATTAGAGCTTAGAACATACTCATCCATATACGGGTCAAACCCACCTAGTTTTTGAGTCTCAAATGACTCTATAAATAAGTCTCTAAACCAACTACGCATACCTTGCTCTGATATTACCGTTAGTTTTTCATTCTGAGCTGCACTACCCTTAAGCTGTATTACAGCACCACGTTTAGCATCTGTAAAGTATTTATCTGCACCCCATTGTACAAAACTCTCAGGGTTATTAGATATACCATACTCTTCTGTACGAGCTACTTGCTTGCCTAATACTTCAGGTACTGTAACTAATGCACTACCACCTGTAGCACCCGTTATCATTTCTTTACCTTGAAGGACATATGATATTCTGTCTTCCTGTAGTGTAAGTATGTCAGTCTCTCTACCAAATAGTTTTTGGATAGGTCCAAATGTACGTTCAAGTGGTTTAAAGTTTAGTAATCCTAAATTAAACTCATTAAGTTTATTTATATTATTCTCTTCATTGTATACTCCACTATACGTCAAATCAGCAAATCGATGTGCTTCTTTATATTCTTGTTCATCTGTGGTATAAACCCTGTTTCCAAGATTAAATGTCTTACCTACAATTGAGTCTCTTATTTTATAACTTTCAGCTCCATTACCAAATGAAAAACAATTATAAAAATCTGTATTAACTATTGCAGATTGAGATGCAGTTTGTGTGCGAATATTTCCTTGGTGAAATCCATTTGAGTCAATTGTATATGTATCAGCAGATTCAAACCATACATCGGGCAAAGCATCTTGAGGCTCTGATTCAAATATAACAACACCATCAGCTCTATATACATTGATTGTTGCTAGTGATATTGATTGTTTTTCCGGGGAATTTCCGCATAATTTAGTTCCCACCATATTTAAAACAGAAGGAACGTTAGTTCCATTTCCATTTCTCCACCAAAATATATTTTGAGATAATCCTGTTTTTAGGGGTGGTGGAGGGTTTTCATAAGGGTTTGAGCCCCCTGAATAATTTTGCTTTTCAGTAGAAAATAAATTTCTATTATTAGAGTCACTAAATTCTGCACTATCCAATACCCCTTGAAAATTCTCTCCTATAAGAAAGTCAAACATATTATCATAATCCCTTGATGCTATCATTTGTGCAGACAACTTCATTCTTATTTCTTGACAATTACCTTTTCCATCTCTACCAAAATTTAAATCTATAAATACTCTAGAACCAAAAGGAACAGTATAGTCAACATAATTTCCTGAGCTGTTTTTTATAGACATTGGATAAAACACACCCGTATAAACACCGGGGTTATTGCTACGACTAGCATCGTATTCTTCAGCAAATCCCCACTCTGAACTTGTATCTTCTTTTAAAGGATTTCCTGCTCCTTTTTGTTGACCATACAATACAGAAGGATTTTCTTGCTCAGCTATGTTTATGGAGTTAGTGCCTATCTTCATATAAGAACCTACTAAACTTCCTGTTTCAATTTCATTTACTGCGTATACTTTCTTTTCCAATACAGTCACATAAATACAGCTTGTAGTTGCACCTCCCGAATCTTTTTTAACAATAAGTCTATCTCCTACCTCTATTTTTTGAGAGTTCTCTCCCTCTAAAAGAAAATATGCATAATTTGCATCAATAGTTCTGTAATATATGTTGCTATATATTACATCATAATTTTCCTCGTCAGGCTTTATAACAAACTTATAATTCGTAGCCCATTCAGGAGCAATTTGTCTTGGCGGTATATTTACCTGTATAGTGTTTCTAGTTGAAGATGCACTACAAGGAACGTGAAGTGAACTGTTATTACTAACGAGTGCTGTACTTGAACGACCATAATCATCCATATAAACTATTCCCGTTTCATACCCTCTATTACTATGAAGACTGCCTATGGTAGGACTTGTTCTAATAGTAGAATTTATAAATGTTACTTCATAAAATTCATATATATCTTCTGATGTGTTAGTACCTACAGTTAAGTTATCTACAAAACGCATATAAGGTAACTTAAATATTATAGAATCTTTTAATAAGCCGGTTCTAAATGCTGTAATATCTATCGGCTCATTTTGCTCATACCCTGTAACACCAACAAGGTCTGCTCCGCTTGTAGCACTAGCGTATTTTTTTACAGAGCCGCTTGTGGTAGGAGAAGGTAAGCTAGCAGGTATAGCACAATTAAAAATATCCGTAAATGTATTCCCATCGCAAGATTTATCTCCTGTAGGAGCATATACAGGTTTAATATTTCTTGGACTAATACTACCTACTTTATTTACAAATTCATCACTTGTTGCTAGCTCATATACGCTATTATAATTACTAGTTAAAGTAATTGAAAAAGAAATATCTAATTCACCTGTTTGCGATGTTGGCTGAGGATTACTTGATGGAGCAAATCCAACTCCTGATGACACATCGCTGTGTTTAAAACTTAAATCAAAAGTTAATGTATTTCCGGCTTTAAAATCTTTTACAAAACTTCCTAAACCAATAACTCCTGAACCACTTGTTGTTACGGTAATACCTCTAGATGGTATACTGTAATTAGTAGCGAGATTAGTTCCTTGTAATTCATTTTCATTTATATTTTCACTTAATAATCCAACTGTGTATTCTATTTGCGTTGGTACACCATTTCTTTCTAAATTATAGCCATCTATATAGTTACCATATATAAGTCTATTACCCATTATTGTTTGGGCTAAAGCAAAACGTGGCACATTGTCATATATTCTTAGTATCTCAGAATCAGGTAATATTGTAAATATATTACTGTTTGTAAATGTATATGTTTCAGTTGAGTTATCTGAAAAACCTCTATCTGTTTTATTAAATTTATCTATAACTTTTATAGTGCTGTTTTGAGCTTCTTTAAATAATAAATCAATACTTTTAACTAAAGGACCACCCGTGTTATAAGATACTAATGCTGAATTATAAAAGTTTGTCATACCCTCATTCAAATTACTATTTAGTGTGTAATCAAAATTTTTAGGAACAAACGCAGGGTCTGAAAATGGAGATGTTGCAGAGTATTCACCATCAGCATATCTATATCTGTATGCAAAACATATAAATCTATCTTCTAAATAATTATCTTCTGCTAAAGGTATTTGTTGCAGCTCAATAGTAGGTGCAAATAATGGTGGTCTTTTTATAACCAATAACCTTTCAGCTAATAGTAAAGGATTATTTCCAAAATCTACTATTCTAGGTGCAGACAATACAGGATTATCATATCCGCTTCTTATGTTTATAAATCTTGGTGGATTTATGTTGTCTGTAAAAAACAATAAATTTTCTACTAAATCTACACCTGTAATTAAATATTTTGGGTTAAAGTTTAATGTTGTGTTTACATTACCGCCATCGTTTACACTAATAATGTGATAATCAATTATATTGTCGGTAGTGTTATATGATACTATAAGGTCTATTTTACCTGTAGGAAACAATGACGTAGGTGAACCTGAACCATCTCTAGCAAAAAAAGGGTCGTGAACAAACCAATATATAGTTTCATTAGCCCCATCTTCATATGCACCAATACATTTAGCTTGAGTGCTTAATTTTTCGTTATTGTATTCTAACGCAGTTAGACTTAAGTTACCCTTAGTGTTTTCTATTACACCAATCTCTGAACTTTCCGTAGACCCCATACGAACATTGATTGCATCTATATATTCGCCATCAGGGATAAGCCGTTCATCAACCGACTTATTCATTCTACCTTTTATGAAGTTTCTTGTAATATTCGCCATATTATTTTATCCACTTATCTTGACCTCTTAGATTCATTAACAATCGACCCGGGTGGATGTTACTTATTCTTATCTTAGCGTTTCTCAATAAAGCAGTCTTTCTCTTCTGTGCTCTTCGTACAACGTACTCCTGCACATTAAGTTTACTATTTAATATTGCGTATTCGATATATGCATACACATAATCTTCAAATAATTTATTTACACTAATCTTAGAGTCATCCCCACCTTTCATACCATCAGATACATACTCAAGTATGCAAAGCTCTCCACTCATACCTGAGCTAAAGTTTATAACACCTGCTGCTTTATCTATCTTAAATGTAGGGTTTATATTTGCCGTTTCTGTATTTAAACCATATCGTGCACCGATAGCATAATCAAAATACCAATTCCCTTCGTAATAGTATCCTTCCATCCCATCAAATTGACTTCCCTGATTAAGGTATATGCTTTTCTTTTGGTTTGTAATTCTATCTAAATCAATCTGAGAAAACTGTGGTGATAATGCATTACCATCAGAATCAAATAATATTCTATTATTATTGTCTTGTAAGTATGCAAGAGAAGAGTTTATCTGAATATTCTCAGTTAGTGGTCTAAGTAAACCATCTTTGTATATATTCACCCTAACCCAATTAACGTAGTCTGAAGGCAATATGTATCTCAAAGAGTCATTCACATTCAGCTCTAATACTTTAAGCTCTTTAAACGCATCGTAATTAAGTTCTTGTATTGCTCTCTTTGCGTGAAACAATACCTTAAATCTTTCCTCGTTATTTACAAGCGAGTGGTTTCCATTATACATCAACATAAAGTTGTTGACTATATCATACAAGCTGACATATTGGTATGAACCCCAATTCGCATCTTCAGGAGTTGCTCCTCCATTTTCATAATATTGATACTGTGATATATATGCCATTATTGTTGATTATCTTTTTGTTCTTCTAAATTAGCAAACTGAACTACCTGAGCTTCTCTTATCTGTATACCTGAGTATTGAAGTATTTTAATTACTAAATTCACCTCATCACTAATTGGTAACTCAAAGTCTTGATAATCCGATTGAGATTGGTCAAATACAGGCTGCCCTCCTGTAAGTGTACTGTATGTCCACTTAGGGTCTTTAGGGTATCTAATATACTGACTAAATATTTGTCCGGGATTGTTTATTGTTTTTGGTAATACTGTTACCGAATCAGTATTTAAAGAATACGCAGGAAAAGTTTTAGTAGGTGCAGTAAGTAATGAGTTAGCTAACATACTAATCTTACTATTCGTTACCTTCTCTGCTTCATAGTTCTCAGGTTTAAATATAGAATATTTTTTCCCATTACCCGTAGTTGGAGGAAATATATTGTCTTCCAAGTTAAGTATAGTATTAGATACGTTTGTAATTATTGTTTGCTCTAATGTAAACAAATTTACTGCTATATCGCCAACAGATACAACACCTGCAAAACCACTATCTATCATTGTAAATGGCTGTGGACTTGTTCCGTTTGTTCCACCCTTTAAAAACGTAGTATATGCCAATACCTTATTTAATAAATAGTAATCATCCCCTGTAGTTAATTGAGATGGTGTAAGGTATCTATTAAATGCTTTTTGGTCAAAGTTTCTTATTGTTGAGAATGTATCTATAGACTCTTCAATGCCTTTTGTCATATCAGCATACTCAGACCCTGATACTCTAGCATTTTCTTTATTAATTGATGTATTGTAATCACTAAAGTAATTTTCAAAAATTTCTAGCTGTGCTTGCTTGGCAAACAAATTAAAATCCTGTGGAGATATATACCCATAGTTATTCTTGTTAAGAACCGAAAAGACTGTATTTCTTACTGAGTTTATCATAATAAACTTTTGTACAAAGATAACAAAAAAAAAGAGTCCGATGAAAAATCGGACTCTTATGATTTTGAAAGTTAATTATTCTTACGCAGAGTATTCAACTTCAATTTGAGCTACTGCTGTAATAGCATACTTAGGGCTAAGCGTGTAGTAAGGATTAGTCCAACTTGTTTGTAAAGCTGATTCAATAGCATCTACGATACTGTTTAACTGCTCTTTAGTTTTAGCCGCATCTGCTGCTGTTGTAGCTGTAATCTCAAATCCTAATACTTGAGATGCTCCGGTGGCTCTGTGACCTACCATACCATAAAGAATTTTAACCTTAGTGTTTGCTCCTACTTCTACTCCAATAATGTTCTTAATTGGAATTAAGTGAAAAGCATCACTTAGACTGATTTTTAGAAATTTTTCCATAATAATAAATAATTTGTTAGTTAAAAACATCATCTTCGTGATGATGACTATACTGCAAATATAAGTCAAAAAAAATACCCATATTTTGCAATATGGGTATCTTTAATTTATTCAAATACTGATTATCCTTCTATAAGATTCTCAAGCATTTTTAGTGAGTCAATTCCTTCATCACTCTGCAAGTATGATGTTGCTAAATACAATGGGTCTTCATTGAATGGAACAACAAGCATTCTTGTTTTGTT
>Ga0070754_10003700_pt1 | contig 10732 bp, 4 predicted proteins | sample VirMetDEL_Sep_01_FD_75181 | JGI IMG/M metagenome (GOLD analysis project Ga0070754, IMG submission 75181) | Aqueous microbial communities from the Delaware River and Bay under freshwater to marine salinity gradient to study organic matter... | ecosystem: Environmental > Aquatic > Marine > Coastal... | reverse complement strand
GTAACTAAAGTGAATATTTTAGTCATTGATAAACGAAATAACAAAATTATAAATAAAGAGATAAAGTGAGCGTTGGAAATTATGGTACAGTAAGACCTGCAGATGTTTCAGTAGATGATGTAGAAATTTTTTATACAAAAAATGATGGTACTTCTATAAGTCCCTTACAAGAATTAAATGCTTCTCAGGTATTGGTTAAAGTAGATAACCCTAATAATGAAGGAGAGATATTTGGGGGACTTTACACATTGTCATTACCAACAAATATATTCAACAGTAAAGGAATATACAGTATTGTCATCAGACCAAAACAATTTAGAGCAACTATTATAGATTGTGGTGTATTGGCAGATAATACAGATGTTAAAGGAATAGTATTAAATAAAAGTGATATCCCATCTAATTTATGGAGTAATAATATGATAGGGTATAGAGTAGAATATCTTAAATCAGATGCTGCTGCTTCTGCAGAGAAAAAGATTAATAACTTATTTAGAGTTATTACATCTAATAACTTAGTATCTGTAGCGACAGATGGAGTAAACGGTACTACAGAAGCTGCTTATGCGTTTAATGATACTTCATCTTTAATGTTTTGTACATTAACTCCTTCATCAGCACCTTCTATTAGACCAAATATATTACCATTTATTGGTGAAGCTGGACAAACAGTAATAATATCAAGTACTGCATTTAACCCTATTATGTTAGAGGTTGAAATGGTTGAGCATGATGACGAAACATTGGCATATGCTCTTTACGGTAACCAAACAAAATCTTTGGAAGATGGTATTTATAGTATATATAACTTTGAAAATGCTATATATCGTCAATACAACTTATATGAAGTTAAAGATAGATTTACTGGATCACCACTTTATGAGGTTAGACAGGAAAGAGATAACATTGACTTCACTAAAGATTTTGACACTATTACTGATTTTTAAATTAAAATATTAAATGGCAGGGGAAGATAACAGATTAAAAGTTGCTGGTTATGCTCAGAAAACATTCTATGATAATGGAGTTGAGTATAGAAATTTTAATCCAGACTTAGTTGGTAGACAACTAACTAGTCAGGATGGTGCACCTTTATTCACGATGGGTAGTTTTGATGTAACTACTAATATTGACCCTAAGAAAAGTAAGGTATTTAAGCAAGGAACTCTATCAGGTTTCTTAACTTTAGATAGTATAAATGAAACAACTAATAGTAATTTAGTTGTTAACGTACAAGAAACCAATAAATTAAAATTAAACTTAGATTTAACGGACCCATTACAATATGTGTGGTATGGTTCTTTCGAAGAGTTCAATAGAGTTTCATTAGAAGATATACAGAAAAGATGGCCCGCAGCTATCTATGTAGATAATAAAGTTGGTTCAGTTACAGGTAATAGTGTAGAGAACTATAGTTTTAATACTTTATCTGGAACATCTACATTTACAGTAAACTCAAAATATTTTTATAATCCATTTTCTATTGCACATACTTTAGATTCTAATAATGTTGTAGAGGAAGATGAGGTAAATGATTTAAGAAACTTAACTGTAAATAATGGTAAATATGTTATTGAAGTTTATGGTAATCCTTATGAAGTAATTGGATTCACTGGTTCAACACAAAAAACAAACTCAGAAGTAAGATTTGAAGTGAAAGGTAATCCTTTCATCACCTTAACTAATTTAGATGGCTCTGCATTGGCTAGTGAAGGTTCTTTACAATACTTCATCAAACCAAACGAAGTAGAAGTAGAATCATTCTTTTCTTCATTAAATGAGTATCAAAAAAATATATTAAACAGAAATACAGTACCAGTATATAAAAGCACATTTAGTTATCCGGTAAATGGTGATAATGGTATTATAGTTTATATAGACAAGACAGTTAATTTCCCCTTAACAAAAGACGGGTATAACCTTAATTTCTTTGACGGGTTATACTTGTCTTTTTTAACTAAGTTAGATGAGATAACTACTTCTTTTGATAGTAGTCAAACTAACTTAATGGTTAGAAAATACACTGCAGAGGTAATAAATAGTTTCGATACTATACCTAGAGCAGATGGGGATGACTTCATAAACAACGGTCAGAAAATGACTAATGTATTAAACATTTATGGTAGAGAGTTTGATGAAGTTAAAAAATATATTACGGGTATTAAATACGCTCACGTAGTATCTTATGATAAAAAGAACAATACACCAGATGTTTTAGTTAAGGATTTAGCTAATATGTTAGGTTTTGATGGGTTTTCCTTATTAAAAAACTTAGACATAAATAGAATATTCTTACCTAGTAATGGTGTTGAGGCTTATAGTGGGCAAACAGTTTTATCGAGTAACAAAGAAGTAGAAACAGAGACATATAGAAGAATTATTCTAAATATTGCTTGGTTATGGAAGTCAAAAGGTACAAGAAAAGCAGTAGAATATTTATTTAGACTAATTGGTGCACCAGAATCTGTTGTGGTGTTTGATGAATATGTTTATGTTGCGGATAAACCAATTGACGTTGAAGAAATTAAGTATTATTTGGGTAAATACGGTGTAGAATATGATGAAACACTTTTCCCATTCGATGAAGAGGGATACCCAAAACCACCACAAAACAGTCCAGAATTATATTTCCAAAGTTTTGGAGGTTGGTATAGAAGAACTGGTGGTAATAGTCCAGGTATAGACTTATCTGAGGGAAATAACCCACATGTTGGGGCTTATGATGGTGGTGGTGCATATATTAGACAATTTACAGATATCATCCCTAGATTTTCACCAGAGACAAATATTACTGAAACAAATGTTTTAGTTGACAATGTGTTTAAGAATCATAATGAAGGTATATTCAATGGAGTCACCAATGTAAATAACTTATATCTAACACTTTTAGAAGGTAGAAACAATCAGATGCTTACAAATGTGATGGATGTTGAGTTTGAGTTAGAAGAAAATAAATACATCCAACCTGGGGGGACTACTACTGCGGAAAAAGATTTTAATATCGCAAGAGCAGAATATGATAGATGGACAAATACCAAAGATGGTATTCTTGTAAAAGATTCATATAGAAAATATTCACCTGAGTTTAGGATAGTTCAGAGAAACTATGATTTGGCATTGAAAAAGTATGCTGCAGAAACTACTAAAGGTGATTGTGGTGAAGATAAGTGTTTGTCTTTAACAGTTAGTAAGAAGAATGTTATAGACGATGAATATAAGAAGTTTAGAAGAAAAGATTTCGGACCTTATATCTATTATATTGATGAGACAGGTGAGAAAACATACTTTGAGGATTTCCCTGAGAGATGTGTTTCTGACGGTGGTAAGTTTAAGACTTATGAAAACCAACAAGGTAGAGAAACAGTTTATTGTGCAAAATCAGCACCTTGCTCACATTCAGAACCAGTTGGTATAGATGAAAATAACTATGTGATATTTACAGTTGGTGGGACAAATAACTCAGAAGTTGAGTCTGATAATAAACAAGCAAAGAGAACTAAAATTTCTAGTCCAGAATGTTGTACTTGGTATAATTATAATTATACGATAAACCGTGAAGGAAATGTTTATTGTGTTGATAAAGAGGGTATAACTGAGAGTGAAGTAATGGACATTGAACAAAAAATAGAAATGCTTAGAAGAAAAAGAAATAGAATTGAGAGTGAACTAAATGGTGATTTAGATAAGCCTAAGACTATTGAATCAGAAAAAGTGTTAAAGGAAGATTTAGAAAAGATTGAAGTTTTCACTAAAGAGCAAAATCCTAAAAGTATATTTGAAAAACGTAAGGCAGCCGAATCTAAACTTGTGGATATAAGTTCAGAAAATATGAATGGGTACACTCCTATTTCTACACCATTACCTTTTGGTCCTGGTGGTTCTGGTGGAGGGGCACCAATACAAATGTATCCTTCGGGTGGTTCTGGTGGAGGAGCTCCAATACAAATGTATCCTTCGGGTGGGTTAAAATCATCACAATCATCACAAATAAGAAATATAAGAGGTGCTGAAGCGGCGCCTACTACAGTAGGTATGCCTACATTAAATGTAGATACACCACCACCAGTTAAAGGACCAGCAGGTGGAAGTCCATCTAGAGCATATGCTGTAGATGCACCAGCAACATTAAAAAAGAAAAAGAAACTAAAGAAAAGTAGTCAAAAAAAAGAAACTACAAGGGTAACTAAAAATTATAATAACGCAACTACTATGAGAAGGGGGTTATTTTAACTCTATTAGATAGAATATATGAGATTTAATTTTAAAAATAGAGGTCCTAAAAAGACAAATAAAGTTAAAAAAGGCGTTAGTAAAAACTATGCCCCTAAATCAAATGTCATACCTAAAAAGACTACTACACCTAAAAATATTGGTAGTACACCTAAAAGAGGGGGTGGAGGAAATAAAAAACTACCACCAGTAGTTAAAGAGACTATTAAAAAAGAAAATCAACAATTTTGTTGTGCCCCTTGTTACGATTTAGTAGGAGGAAAGGTTAAACCAAAAAGTTGTTTTGCCGCTAAAGAAAAATATAATAGTAGTAAGTATACCGCACCAGAAGGAACAATATTACCAAGAAGAGAAGGTAGGGGAACATATTACTATAAAGACTCAAAAGGTAATGAAAAGAAGTGTGTTTTTGGTGATGTACCTGTAGGTTGTCAAAGAAAATCAAAAACTAGACCAACACTTAAACCACAAGATTCTACAAATCCGTTTGCTGGTGTTACTGTTGTTAGTAAGGCAGATAAACCAAAAAACCCAAAAGAAATTGTAGATAAGAAAAGTGAAGTAATTTTCAACGCCAATAAGCTTACTGCTGAGGAAATTAAGAGTAAAACGGCAACTGCTAGTAAATCTGCATTTACACCTAAACAAACAGAAGCAGTAAAGAAAAAAGCGGATAAGGCAGCAACTGGTGGGCAATCACCGATAATATTCAATAAGAATATCAGTGACGGAAAATTACCAACTGCAGGTAAAGGATACTCAGATAAGATTAAAACACTTGAAGAAAAAGTAGATGGTAAATTACCTGGTTTAGGTGGGGATAAAAAGGGTGGTACTTTCGTTAAGGCTTCTGATGCTGCTTATGGTGGTACAAAGGCTGGATTTGAAGAGAAGAAGGCAAAATCAGAAAAAAAGAGAGCAAAGGCTGCCATAGATGCTGCAATTAAAAAAGCCAATGCTAAAAGGCTAGCAGAAGAAAGAGAAGGTAAACCAAAAAAAGAAGAAGCAAGACAAAAAGTATATAAAGATTATCGTGATAAGAAACAGAAGACACTTGGTGGTAATAAAGATATACAAAATATAGATAGTATAGGTGGTCCTGGAGGACCATTAGGAGGATCAATAGGTATGCCTAAATTACCTTTACCTGGTGGTCCCGGAGGTCAAGTTGGGGGACCAATAGGTAGTCCTAAATTACCTTTACCTGGTGGTCCTGGAGGGCCACCAGGAGGATCAATAGGTATGCCTAAATTACCTTTACCTGGTGGACCCGGAGGTCAAGTAGGGGATCCTATTATAAGGGGTGATATACGAAGAGATATACCACCTAAAATATGTAGTGATAAAAGAGCACTTAACTATAATGAGGCATGTGAAAGTGACACTCAATGTTGTGTATATGAAGAATCTTTAAGAGAACCAATTAAATGTAGTGACGCAAAGACGAGTGAATTACGAATAAAATTGGATAGTATAGACTCTGAAATTGCTGTTTTAGAGCAAAGAAAAAATGAGATAATAAATGAGCCAGAGTTTGTACCAGTTGTGGAAGATAATACACCATCTGGAACAAAATATAGTAATTTAACTTCTAACAACGTTTCTTACACTACTTTACCTGGTATTGAGAAATACACTAAAGAAGGGGTTTATGTAAGAAGTACGGTTTTAAGTATTGAAGGTAATACAAATCAAAGTACTCAGAGTAAAGGTAATCCTGACTACAGCGATTCAACTAAATGGGATGCATATGTTAATGAAAAATTAGCATCTGTATATTTCCAACTAAATCTTGCAAATGGAGAAGAAGGTCCAATAATAAATAATTTATCACAGGGTGATGATGCAGATTTATATAGAGAGTTTTGTTTAGCTAAGGGATATGAGTATGATTATTTCACAAAAGTTGGTGGTAAATTAAAATATGCGACTAAATCAACTAAAGGGGCATCGATTTATTGTGTAGATACTGAGTTTATTGTTGTAGAAGATGTTGCAGATGTTAAAATGGTATTTGCTGCTAAACAATGGGATGGATTCTTATTGCCTGAGAGTGATGTTAATTCTGAAGTAAAAATTACTATGGACGTAATGGTTAAATTCGATGCAGACGTAATCATTAACAAGTGTTTGGCAGAGAGTGAAATACCATACATTGACTTAAATACGATATATGATACAACTAATTGTGATATAGTTGTATTTACTGACGATAGAAAGAATAAAGAAGTATTCAGACAAACCAAAAAGAGAGCTCAACTAATAGATTCGGAAACTAAACAAGTTAACTGGGTATATGGAGATGAAGATGAAGAAATTTGGGACAGGAGTGGGTTACAAATAGAGCCTACACAAGAGTTTTGTAAAAGAGTAGGGGCAACATTATTCAATTCAGATAATTTATACAATAGTAATAGAAGAAAATATTACGATGATGATATATTCAATTATCTGTATAAGTTTAATGAAGAATATGCAGATTATAGGGTTACATTAAAAAATGATATTGAGACGTATTCTGATTTAGTTGATGATTTAAGAGCGTCTGGGTATTCAGTAAAAGGATTTCAATATCCGCAATCAAATTATTACGATTTAATAAACACTAGTAATGTTTGTAAATTAGAATCACCGATAATAAATCAAGCTTACACCACTATGGTACAAGAATATGGTGTTATGATTAAGCAGTTATATGATTTAGATGATGAATTAGATTTTTGTGTTGCTAGATATGAAGTTTTAACCAAAGAAATAAATAGGTTAAATACTGAAAAGAAAAACTTTACATCTTTATACGAAGAGAAAAAAGAAGAATTAGCTAAAAAACAAAAAGAGTATAGGGAGTTACAAATAAACTACAAAGAAATTAAGAAAAATAATGATGACTTAATTAGAGGTAGTAGAAATAACACCGATATTGCTAGATATAAAATTAAAGCATCTGAAGATCAAGCACTTTTTGAGAAACAAAGTAGAGAATATAAGATAGGTATAGAAAACTTAGAGTTAGACTTAGAGGATATTAGGGCGTGTAGAAGTCAATTAGATGATCAAATAGAATCTATAGAAGAACAAAGAATAAAGAGTGAAAACTGTAAAGAATTAAGAGATGAGCTTGTTAGTGTATTAGACTTATTAATCTTAAATAATGATAGTATCACTAAGAAAACAAAAAAATTATATGACAATTGGGAAAAGGCAATTGAGGCTAGATATAGAGCTTATTTAGAAAAGACTATTGAAAATGTTGTAGATTACTTAGAAGGAACTAATATTGACCTTTCATTAGAGGTTGATAATAGTTTAGGTACAATTGCTAGAGATAAGGTTTATAAATACACTAAACTATGGAATTATAGTAAAGAGGATGTATGGCGTTTTAATAAGACAAAGTCATATAGTGGTATATTATTAGAAGGTTCAGAAGCAAATGTGAACTTAGTAAAAAGAAAAGTTGGTGGTTCAGAAACATTATTTAGTCCTTTATGGCAAAGAATTACTTTAACATTAGATAATGAGCAATGTAAGCAATTAAGAACTTGTTATCCAGATAAACAATTCTTTATAGGATTAACTATCAACAACCCTAAAAACTGTCAAACAACTTTATTAGTTGATAATATTCAGATAGATACTGAGGCAAACTATGTTAAAAAGTTATATTCAACAACTTTACCACCATCGTTTAACTTAAAACCTGTTATAGATGATAGAAAATCTTGGTTGTATACAGACGGTGGTGTAATTACTGCAGATACAAAAACAATATTTACAGAACCACAAGAGAGAGATCAAAGTGGTATGGAGTATAGGTATACAGATTACACTGTAAATCACTCTAAGTTAGTAGTGAATAGTAAAGAAACTACATTTAGAATTGATCCAGCAAATGCTGTTGAGTGTGATGTATATGGTTTCTGGCAAGAGATAGACTGTGATACATGTGATACTGATTACAGTTGTAGTACTGCGACAACACTAACCTATGACAACCCAACAGGAGGTACTGTAGGGTTAGTAGGTACGGTAACCACAACTACTTTTGATTGTCGTTCAATTATTGCACAAATTAAGGGTAATAATCGCGCATGGAGAAAAGCTGTTTACGAAAAAAGTAATAATAGAGATGTTGCAAATAGTATGTCAGCTACATTAGTTTTTGAAACTAAGGATAAACCATATTACAGACAAAAAGTCTCTGACTCTAAATATGTAAATAAAGCAGCAAATAATAATGGTGTATTTAAGAATGGTGGTGTTGCTGAGTACACACCTAAAAAATTAGATGCAGGATTTGATATACAAACAAATCAGTGTAACACCACAATTATTGAAATTAAAAACGATGACGGTACATACACACTAATTAGTGAAGAATTAGATGGAGATTTAGGATTCTATAGATATAGTGGAGACACTAATCAGGTTTCTGATATTACATCATTCATAAACTCAGAATGTTGTATGAGAATTTCTGACATAATAAATCATGAGTTTAAGTATAAGAAACCAAACTATAAATGGAATGGTAGTAAATGTGTATGGAATGAAAATATAACTGTTACTGAAAGTTGTGATAGTGATTGCTCTTACTTTGGTACAGAGCCAATTAAAACTGATTATGTTTCTAGTGGTGAAAGATTAACTGCAACATGTAGTGATACACCTGTTTGTATTAAACCATTAGATTATCTAGAGAAAGACCCTAACGATGTAAACATCAAACCACAATTTGATGAAATGGTAATTGCTAATCTAATAGATGCTAAGAGTAGACAAGTAATTAGTGGTTATCCTATGTTGCAACTTTTTTATAATCAGTATAGAGATGCTAGTGGTTGTGGTATATCACTAACAAATAGATTAGGGGTTGAGACTACATTTGAGGTAATGGATTTAATAGGTGACTATTGGACTGATGTTATTGAGCAAGTAGTGCCATCAACTACTATATGGGATGGTATTAAAAACTCTGGTAAATTATATAGGAATACTATTTTCGAGCAAACAAAATTCCCATATGCGAGATATGCTATGAATTTTGATGAGGCAGAGTGTGATATTTCTGAGATTACTGATTATCATATTGGAGTAAATACTGGCTCAACAATAGAGATAAGTGGGCAGTGCTTAAAAGGTAATTGTTTAGGTGATGAAATGGTTGCTTGTAACGCTGAAAGAAAGGTCTTATTAGCAGAAAAGAAGAAGTTACAAGATAAGATAAATGATTTACGGGGGATATTAAATGTAATAGACGGAGTAACAACTAAAAAAGATGAACTTGATTATAAAAAAGATGAACTTGATTATGAATTGAAGGAAAATGATAAATTGATGGATGATGTGGAAGTTATAGAGAAACCTAAAATTGTTAAAGAAGAAGATAATGGTAAAACCGCAGTTGTTGAAACGAAAGATGAAGAAAAACCAAAAACAGCAGGGGACAGAGAAGGATATGTTCAAGTGAAGTACTGTAATAGAAGTGGGGCAATAAATAAAGGGATGCCTTGTCAGAAAAGTCCGTTACCTTGTTGTAAAATGAAAGATGCTGCAACTGGTAGTGGTTCTCAGGCGAGAGTATGTACAGATAGTGGTGCAAGTAATTTCCAAGAACCATGTCATAGTAGAACAAATTGTTGTGTTTATACGACAATATCAAAACCTAAAGAGGATACTGAAGAAAGGGTAAAAATGAAAGAAGAGGGAGAAAATCCTATTGATCCTAAAGATAAAAAAAGAGTTGAAGACATAAATTGGAATAGTGATGATATTAAATATGCCATCATTGATGAAGATGCATTGAAAGAAGATTTATATGAGAAACAAGAAAAGAAGGTTGGTTATGAAGCTGAAAATGAAGAAGTGGAACAATTTGATAACAATTTATTAAATAGTAATAAAGGTAATGTTCATGCTGTTGCCGTTGATGGTGATGCTATTAAAGCTGCTAGTACTATTGCTGGTGACGAAGAAGGACTTGATAAATATAATCAACCAAGTTATGGTGGTAATGTAGGGAATATTGGCACCATAATTAAATCTGGTGGTAATAGCGCTTCTAATCTAAATAGTAACAGAATGGGTTAAATAAAATGATAATAAAATAAGTGATATATGTGGGTAGGTAGTGTAGGAAAAAAACCAAAGGAAGCAAACGGAATTCGAACCAATGCGGAAGTCATGAATCAAGACGCATCACCATATGGAACTGCAGGGCAAGTAGCATCACCATATGGAACTGCAGGACAAGCCGCATCACTATACGGAACTGCAGGACAAGCCGCATCACTATACGGAACTACACCTGCATCTCCACCTCCTCCACAATACGGAACTGCAGGACAAGTTGCATCACCATATGGAACTGCAGCGCAAGCCCACGATACTTGGAGTAACTTTGACAGTGATAAAGGAGGTGATAGCCCTAGTCAAACACAAATTGATGCGGTTAAATCTTTCGTTGACGCACAATCAGCATAAGAACGTACATTACGAGAAT
>Ga0070754_10003699_pt1 | contig 10732 bp, 7 predicted proteins | sample VirMetDEL_Sep_01_FD_75181 | JGI IMG/M metagenome (GOLD analysis project Ga0070754, IMG submission 75181) | Aqueous microbial communities from the Delaware River and Bay under freshwater to marine salinity gradient to study organic matter... | ecosystem: Environmental > Aquatic > Marine > Coastal... | reverse complement strand
CTACAACAACGTGGCCGACACCGACGCCGCGCTGGAATGCGTGAAGAGCTTCGTCAAGCCGGCCTGCGTGATCGTCAAGCACGCCAACCCGTGCGGCGTGGCCGTGAGCCCGGACGCTGAAGGTGGCATTCGCCAGGCGTACGAACTGGCCTACGCCACCGACACCGAATCCGCGTTCGGCGGCATCATCGCGTTCAACCGTGAACTGGATGCAGAGACGGCCAAGGCCATCGTCGAGCGTCAGTTCGTCGAAGTGATCATCGCCCCTTCCGTGAGCGAAGAAGCCCGCGCCATCGTGGCGGCCAAAGCCAACGTGCGCCTGCTGGCCTGCGGCGAGTGGTCGGCTGAACGTGCCGCTGCCTGGGACTACAAGCGCGTCAACGGCGGCCTGCTGGTACAGAGCCGCGACATCGGCATGATCGGCAGCGCAGACCTCAAGGTAGTGACCAAGCGCGCCCCGACCGAGCAAGAGATCAACGACCTGATCTTCGCCTGGAAAGTGGCCAAGTACGTTAAATCCAACGCCATCGTCTACGCCAAGAACCGCCAGACCATCGGTGTCGGCGCTGGCCAGATGAGCCGCGTGAACTCGGCGCGTATCGCCGCGATCAAGGCCGAGCACGCCGGTTTGCAGGTGGCCGGCTCGGTGATGGCATCGGATGCATTCTTCCCGTTCCGTGATGGCCTGGACAACGCCGCGAAAGCCGGCGTGACTGCCGTGATCCAACCGGGCGGCTCGATGCGTGATACCGAGGTGATCGCCGCTGCCGATGAAGCCGGCATTGCCATGGTCTTCACCGGCATGCGCCACTTCCGTCACTGATCCAACTCGAGCGAAATGTGGCAGCCGGTTTTGTGGCGAGGGAGCTTGCTCCCGCTGGGGTGCGAAGCGCCCCCAAAAGCGGGCTCCAGCTGCGCTGTCGAACGGGAGCAAGCGCCCTCGCCACAAGAGTCCGGCTCCACATTAAAGCGCTCGTGCAGCGCCTACAGAATTTGAGGTTTTTGAAATGAATGTTTTGATCATTGGCAGCGGTGGCCGTGAACACGCCCTGGCCTGGAAAGTTGCCCAGGACCCACGGGTCCAGAAAGTCTTCGTCGCCCCCGGCAACGCCGGTACCGCCATCGAAGCCAAGTGCGAAAACGTCGCCATCGACGTACTGGCCCTTGAGCAACTGGCCGACTTCGCCGAGAAAAACGTCTCCCTGACCATCGTCGGTCCGGAAGTGCCATTGGTTGCCGGTGTCGTAGACCTGTTCCGCAGCCGCGGCCTGGATTGCTTCGGCCCAACCGCCGGCGCGGCCCAGCTGGAAGGCTCGAAAGCCTTCACCAAGGATTTCCTGGCGCGCCACAAGATCCCGACGGCCGACTACCAGAACTTCACCGAGATCGAGCCCGCCCTGGCCTACCTGCGTGAAAAAGGCGCGCCGATCGTGATCAAGGCCGACGGCCTGGCCGCCGGTAAAGGCGTGATCGTCGCCATGACCCTGCAGGAAGCCGAAGACGCCGTGCGTGACATGCTCGCCGGTAACGCCTTTGGTGACGCGGGTTCGCGCGTCGTCATCGAGGAATTCCTCGACGGCGAAGAAGCCAGCTTTATCGTGATGGTCGACGGCAAGAACGTGCTGCCGATGGCCACCAGCCAGGACCACAAACGCGTCGGCGACGCCGACACTGGCCCGAACACCGGCGGCATGGGTGCCTACTCCCCTGCCCCGGTGGTGACCGCCGAGGTGCACCAGCGCGTGATGGACCTGGTGATCTGGCCGACCGTGCGTGGCATGGCCGATGAAGGCAATGTGTACACCGGTTTCCTCTACGCCGGCCTGATGATCGACAAAGCCGGCAACCCGAAAGTCATCGAGTTCAACTGCCGCTTCGGCGACCCGGAAACCCAACCGGTGATGCTGCGCCTGCAATCGAGCCTGGTGCTGCTGGTGGAAGCCGCGCTGGCCCAGGCCCTGGACAAGGTTGAAGCGCAGTGGGATCCACGCCCGAGCGTCGGCATTGTGCTGGCCGCCGGTGGTTACCCGGCCGACTACGCCAAGGGCGATGTGATTGAAGGCCTGGACGCGGCTGCTACCCTGGAAGGCAAGGTGTTCCATGCGGGCACCGCGCTCAAGGACGGCAAGGTCGTGACCGCCGGAGGCCGTGTGCTGTGCGCCACCGCCATGGGTGCCAGCGTCGACGCCGCACAGCAACAGGCGTACAAGCTGGCTGCAAAAATCGACTGGAAAGGCTGCTTCTACCGCACGGACATCGGCTACCGCGCCATTGCCCGTGAACGTGGCGAAAGCCTGTAACGCTAGCTATCCGTTCGGTTAGGCAAGGGCTTCTGGCCCTTGCCGTATACAGGCCTCCCCGCGCATAGTTAACCGTGCATCAACCTACGAAGGGATTTCGCCGTGCGCTGGCTCAGGATCGCCATAGGTTTCACTGTCAGTCTGCTGACGCTGCTCTGCCTGTTCCCGGCCCAGGCCGCCGCGCAAGGCAGTGGCTGGGCAGTATTGCTTGATGAACAGGCCGACCTGCAGCTGAGCGACATCCGCTCCTCGCGCTACACCAATCAATTCAGCCCCATCGAACTGGACCGCATTACCGCCGCGGAACCGGACGGTGCGTTGTGGGTACGTTTCAAGCTGCAACCCGGCAAGCACGAGCAGGTGCTGCGGGTATTCGCCACGGACCTGGCGCACATGAGCCTCTATGTGCTGGACGGCGACACCCTGATCGAGCAACAAAGCAGCGGTAACCGCCAGCCCCAGGCGGAACGCCCGCTGCCCAGCAACGATTTCATGCTGCCGATGCCCCAGAGCCAACAGACCCTCGACGTCTACCTGCGCCTGGTTTCCGAGCACGAACTGCGCCCCTATATCACCCTGGAACCGGCCGTGCTGGCCGCCGCCGACCAGACCCAGACATTGATCTACGGCCTGCTGTTCGGCTGCCTGCTGATGCTGATCCTGCACAACCTCACGCGCTTCGCTTACCACCGCTCGCGCAGCAGCCTGTGGCTGGCGGCCTGCGAACTGCTGCTGATGCTCAGCCTGGCGCTGCTGCTCAACCTGGTAGGCCCATGGCTGCCGAACTGGCACGCGGTCCAGACCCCGGGCGCCTACCTGGCCCTGCTGCTGACCGCGCCCTGCGGGCTGATGTTTGCCTATCGCTTCTTCATGCCCCTGGGTCCGCACCCGCTGAACAAGCTGTTGATGGCCGACATCCTGTTTATCGTGCTGTGCGGCCTGCTGCTGTTGTTCGTCAGTACCCTGCCGCTGAACATCATCACCTACGCGCTGGTGGCCCTGGCGGGCCTGAGCATGCTGTTTGTCTCGGCGTATCACTGGCAGAAGGGCTATCGCCCGGCGCGCTTGTTCGTGGCGGGCATGGTGGTGTTCAACATTGGTACGCTGATCATTCTCCCGGCGTTGCTGGGGCTGACGATGGTGTCGCCCCAGGGTTTGATCGTCACATTGCTGGCCTTCATCTGCCTGAGCGGCCTGTTGATGAGCCTGGCCCTGGGCGAGCGCCAGCGTGCGATTGTCGAGGCCCGCTTCAGCCTCAGCCGCGACCTGGCCGCCAGCAATGCCGAGATCGCCGCCAAGGCCGAATTCCTGGCCAAGATCAGCCACGAAATCCGCACCCCCATGAACGGCGTGCTGGGCATGACCGAACTGCTGCTGGGCACGCCACTGTCGGTGAAGCAGCGCGACTACGTACAAACCATCCACAGCGCCGGTAACGAGCTGCTGACATTGATCAACGAGATCCTCGACATCTCCAAGCTCGAATCCGGGCAGATCGAGCTGGATGACGTGCAATTCGACCTCAATGCGCTGATCGAAGACTGCCTGAGCATCTTCCGCGCCAAGGCCGAGCAGCAGAACGTCGAGTTGATCAGCTTCATCCAGCCCCAGGTACCCCGCGTCATCAGCGGCGATCCGACCCGCCTGCGCCAGGCGCTGCTGAGCCTGCTGGAAAACGCCCTGCACAAAACCGACGAAGGCGAAGTGCTGATCGTCGTCGCCCTGGACGACCGCAGCACCAAGCCGCGCCTGCGCATTGCCGTGCAGGACAGCGGCCTGCCAATGGAAGCCGCTGAACGCGAGGCCCTGCTGCACAGCGAGCTGCACAGCAAGAACTTCCTCTCGGCCACCCGCTTGAGCGGCCACCTGGGCCTGGTGATCGCGCGCCAGTTGATCCTGTTGATGAACGGTGAGTTCGGCATCAAGAGCGGCAGCCATCAGGGCAGCACGCTATGGCTGACGCTGCCGCTGGACCCGGAACGCCTGGAACACCCCACCTCCGACCTCGACGGCCCGCTCAAAGGCGCGCGCGTGCTGGTGGTGGACGACAACGATACGTGCCGCAAAGTGCTGGTGCAGCAATGCTCGGCCTGGGGCCTGAATGTCAGCGCCGTGCCTCGGGTAAAGAGGCCTTGGCGTTGCTGCGGACCAAGGCGCACCTGCGCGATTACTTCGATGTGGTGCTGCTGGACCAGAACATGCCCGGCATGACCGGCATGCAACTGGCGGCGAAGATCAAGGAAGACCCGAGCCTGAACCACGACATCCTGCTTATCATGCTCACCGGCATCAGCAATGCGCCGAGCAAGATCATCGCGCGTAACTGCGGGATCAAGCGCATCCTCGCCAAGCCGGTTGCCGGTTACACCCTCAAGACCACCCTGGCCGACGAGTTGACCCAACGCAGCAAAGGTGGCGTGCAGCCCCGTCCGCCCCTCAGCGTCCCGGCGGCGGTGACCGTGCCCAGCGACTTCAGGATCCTGGTGGCCGAAGACAACAGCATCTCCACCAAAGTGATTCGCGGCATGCTCGGCAAGCTCAACCTCGACCCGGATACCGCCAGCAACGGTGAGGAAGCCCTCGAGGCGATGAAGGCCCAGCGTTATGACCTGGTGTTGATGGACTGTGAGATGCCGGTTCTCGATGGTTTCTCGGCCACCCAGCAACTGCGGGCGTGGGAAGTCAGCCACCAGCGCATTCGTACCCCCGTGGTAGCGCTCACGGCGCATATCCTCTCGGAGCACAAAGAGCGCGCACGCCAGGCGGGGATGGACGGGCACATGGCCAAGCCGGTGGAGTTATCACAATTGCGTGAGTTGGTGGAGTTCTGGGTGGCGCAGCGTCAACAACGGCCTGAACACGCCCCGTCCTGACTTTAAATGCAATTCCAATCTGGGTAGGGGCTTGCTTCAGTCAAGAGCGAACACTGTAACTGACTGGAATTAGGGCGAGCCCCCTCCCACATTTGATCTCTGGCGCCTGATAGACTCTCCACACTTTCCCCGCCCGCGAGCCCCCCCATGCTCCACGTGTTATTCAGCGTTTACCTGAAGATGCTGGTGCTCTACAGCCCGTTCTTCGTGCTGTCCTGCTTTATCAGCCTGACCCGTGGTTATTCGAGTAAAGAGCGGCGGCGCCTGGCCTGGAAAGTAGCGCTGGCGACCCTGGTGTCCAGCGTGTTGCTCTACCTGTTCGGCCGGGTGATCTTCAGCGTGTTCGGCATCACCGTGGATGCCTTTCGCATCGGCGCCGGCAGTGTGCTGTTTATCTCCGCCCTGGGCATGGCCCAGGGCAAGTCGGCCGTGCAGACCGACAATGTGCAGCAGGACGTGACCATCGTGCCGCTGACCATTCCCCTCACGGTCGGCCCCGGCACCATCGGTGCGCTGTTGGTCATGGGCGTCAGCCAACCGCACTGGGATGACAAGATCACGGCCATCCTCAGCATCGCCCTGGCCAGCCTCACGGTCGGTGTGGTGCTGTACCTGTCCAACCGTATCGAACGGATTCTCGGTGACCAGGGCTTGCAGATTGTCAGTCGGTTGATGGGATTGTTCGTGTGTGCCCTCGCCGCGCAAATCATCTTTACCGGGGTGCGCGGCTACCTGGTGCCTTAGATCCGGTATTTGGCGATCGCCGACTGCACCTTGTCGCCCGCGCTCTCGCGCATCAGCTGGATGGTTTTTTCGTTGACCATCGAGGTATTCAGCACCAGGCAGGTCTGCCCGCTGAAGGCCTCGAACGAGGAACTGTCCCACTCCAGAAACGGCAGCCCCACCTGTTTGTTCACGCCTTGGGTGCTGTACGTCACCAGCACCATCATCAATTCGCCGTCGGTTTCGGCGCAGGATGCCAGGCCGAAATCACCGCCCTGGTGCACCGTACTGTTGCGCTTGAACAGTTCGAAAGAACTCGGTTGCTGCTTCAGTGCCTCCAGCGCATCGGCTGCCAGTTTCGGCAGCGCCGTAACCAGCGGTCCCGAAACCGACGCCCCCGCCAGTATCGTGGCGATGATATTCAGCGCCGCCAATTGCACGGTCAGGCCCTTGCCCGACTGTGAGACCCGCTTGAAACTGCTGCGCACCGGCAGCCAGCCCAGGCTGATCATCACCTTGATAAATTCGTCGTACCAGGCCTCGGTACCTCGCTGGATCTTCAATACATCGCTGACGTAGCTGCTGGCCAGCAGATAGCTTTTGCGGATGTATTCCCGGTTCAACCCGGACAGCCCCTCGGCAAACGAAATCACGCTGTTGTTGACCACCGCCGCGTTGCAGTCGTCCTCCGTGTCGAGCGGCAATGAGGGCTGCGCACCTCGCGCCCTCGGCAATGTGTAGCGCGCAATCAACTTGCGCCGTTTTGTGTTGTTGATCCTTCTGTGATGTCGCTCCATTTCAGTTCTCCACAAACACCCCGGCTCGGGGCTTGTGTCCACACTAGTCCAGTCAGCGGCGGCTCTTCCATGCCACAAACATCGCTTGCCGGAACGCGGCAAAAAACGCTGCCCAGCAATGACAGGGCGCCCCTCGTGGCCTTCCGGCTTTCGTCACTCAAAAAAGAAAAAGCCCCGAGCAACAGCAGGTGATCACCCATTGTCATTCGGAGCTTTCGTGCAGCCATCCAGGCGTTTTCAGGAGGCGGGTTTTGCACCGTACCAGCGCGGTGTGTACACCCATTCACCGCCACCGGCGCGAGGGAATGTGCAGGTAGTTGATGAGCCGACCAGCACCATGGTGCGCATGTCCACCTGGTCTGGCGTGAGTTGCCCGAGGGTGGTGACGCGCAGGGTCTGGCCGGGGCGACCGATATCGCGACCCAGCACCACCGGGGTCTCAGGCCTGCGGTGTTGCGCGACGATTTCCAGGGCGCGCCCCAGCTGCCAAGGCCGCGAACGCGAGATCGGGTTGTAGAACGCCAGGGCCAGGTCGGCCTGGGACGCGAGGTCCAGGCGCTTTTCGATGATCGACCAGGGCTTGAGGTTGTCCGACAGCGACATCACACAAAAGTCGTGGCCCAACGGCGCGCCGGCCTGGGCGGCAGTGGCCAGGGAGGCCGAAACCCCCGGCAGGATTTCCAGGTCGACCTGATGCCACGCCGGATCGCCGGACTCGTGCAACGCCTCGATCACCGCCGCCGCCATGGCGAAGACGCCCGGGTCGCCGGACGACACCACCACCACCGAACGCCCCTGGGCGGCCAGCTCGAAGGCGTGGCGGGCGCGCTGCATCTCTTCGCGGTTATCGGTGCAATGCTGTACCTGATCGTCACGGAACGGCCCGGCCATGCGCACGTAGGTTTCATAGCCCAGCACATCGGTGCAGCGCGCCAGCTCGGCCTTGACCGCCGGCACCATCAGCTCGGCGGCGCCAGGGCCCAGGCCGATCACGGCAAGGCGGCCGCGGCGGCGGCCGACCTGGGCCAGCTCCAGCGGTTGGTCAGCCACCTCGATGACAATATCGGCAGCCTGGGTAACGCCGCCAAAGCGCAGCGGGACGCCCAACGCCGACGCGGCTTCGTGCAACGACGGGTCAGCCATCTGCGTATCGCTGGCCAACAGGCACGCCAGGGATTGCACGGCAATACCCGCCTCGTGCAAGGCCGCGCGCACACGCTCGGCCAACTGCGCACCCGGCTTGCAGGTCACGCACACCGTCTTTGGATAGATCAGCAACTCGTTGGCGGCAGGCACACGCTCGGCACTGCCCACGTGAATGGCTAGATGCGCCTGTTGGTCATGGGGCAAATTCGCCTGGTCCAACCACGGTGCCGCACCTTCGATGCGCACGCTTTCGCCCGCCAGCAGGTCGGACACGAAGCGCTTGCCCAGTTCCAGGTCTGCCAGCTCATAACCCGCAGGCGGGTTGAGCAGGCAGGTGCCGAAACGCAGCTCGCCACTGGTGGTGATCGCCGCAGCGACACCCAGTGCTGCCGCGATGTCCCGCGCCATGACGTTCACACCGCCAAGACCACCGAGCAACGGCACCACGGCGCTGCCATCTTCCGCCACGGCCAGCACGGCGGGTTCTTCGCCTTTCTCCAGCAGCAGCGGCGCCAGGGTGCGGATCACGATGCCGGCCGCACACAGGGCGATCAGCGGCGTGCCCTGCTGGTAGAGCTGACGCAGGGTCGCGCCGAATTCGCCGTAAGGCTGGTCCGCCCCCTCAACCCGCCCGGCCAGGCCGTGGATCAGTGCCCCAGGGTAAACCTGCTGGATCCTGCGCGCGGTGGCCAGGCTGCCCTGGCCCAGAATGACAATCGCCGGGGTCATCAACCTTGCCACCGTTCACCCGGCACGATGATCAGCGAGAAGTACGGCGAAGACATCGGCTCCACCTGGTCCAGCGCCACGATTTTCTGGTTGGCCATGGTCGCGCGCTCCACATACAGTGCGCGCTCGGCCAGGCCGAGTTCTTCGAGTACCTGGCGCACCTTGGGGAAGTTGCGCCCCAGCTTCATGATCACCGCCGCGTCGGCATCCGCCAGGCGGCGCTTGAGGTCTTCGTGGGGCAATACGCCCGACAGCACCGACAGGCTCTGGTTTCGATACACCAACGGCGCGCCCAGCACCGAGGCGCCGCCAAGCATCGAGCACACACCGGGGATAACCTCGGCTTCGTAGCGCTCGGCCAAGCGGTCATGCAAATACATATAGGAGCCGTAGAAGAACGGGTCGCCTTCACAGATCACCGCCACGTCGCGACCGGCGTCCAGGTGCACGGCCACCTCGACACTGGCGGTGTCGTAGAAGTCGCTGATCACTTGTTCATAGGACAACGGCGCCGGCAGCGCTTCGGTGGTCACCGGGTACACCAGCGGCATCAGGGTTTGCTGTGGCACCAGGTGGTCTTCGATGATGCCGAAGGCGTTACCCTTCTTGCCCTTGGCCACGAAATACGCCACCACCGGCGATTCGCGCAGCAGGCGCAGGGCCTTGAGGGTAATCAGTTCCGGGTCGCCGGGGCCGACGCCCAGGCCGATCAAACGTCCGCGTGCCGGCATTATTCGACCTCCGTGGCGAGCGCATTCACCGCCGCGGCGGCCATGGCACTGCCGCCCAGGCGGCCCTGCATGATCACGAACGGTACGCCGCGGCTGTCCGCTGCCAGCATCGCCTTGGATTCGGCCGCGCCGACAAACCCGACCGGGAAGCCGAGGATCAACGCCGGTTTTGGTGCACCCGCGTCGAGCATTTCCAGCAGGTAGAACAACGCCGTCGGCGCATTGCCGATCACCACCACGCTGCCTTCCAGGTGCGGACGCCACAGCTCCAGGGCCGCAGCGGAACGGGTATTGCCCAGCTCCCGCGCCAACTCCGGCACGCTGTCGTCGCGCAGGGTGCAGATCACCGGGTTGTTGGCCGGCAGGCGCGCACGGGTCACGCCTTCGGAGACCATCCGCGCATCACACAGAATCGGCGCACCAGCGGCCAGCGCATCGCGCCCGGCCTTGCCCGCACCGGTGGAGAACTGCAGGCCATCAATGGCCTCGACCATGCCGCAGGCATGGATCACCCGCACCGCGAGTTTCTCCAGGTCGGCCGGGATACGCTCCAACTTGGCTTCCGCGCGAATAATGGCGAAGGAGTTGCGATAGATCTCCTGACCGTCGCGGATGTAATCAATCATCGGTGTTGCTCCGTGGGTGAGCGCGCAGCAAGGCGCCCGCCGCTTCAATGGAAAGGGTGCGTGCGTGCAGCCGGCCGAAACCGGGGTGGGCTGCATCGCGACAATACAGGTCGTAGTGGCCGGGGCTCACCGCCAGCAAGGTGACCGGCGCGATATGTGCGGCGGCGCAGGAACGCGAGCAGCCGGACAGGTGCACGTCATGGCCGGGATGCAGCGCGGCCAAGTGCACGGCGTCGGCCTTGGTGTCGGCGAAGGCTTTGGCGCAGCCGCTGGAACCGGTGCAGGCGATCACGCGGGCCAAGGGTTGGTCGACGGTGCAGAGGAAACCCAGTTGCGCCAGGCGTTGGGTCACGGCGTGAGGTTTTTCGACGTTGGGCAGTAACACACCTTGCCAGGGGGTGAAGCGCTCGGTGCCGTCGCCATATTCGCTGGCGAGCTGCGCCACGCCTGTGAGCATCGTCGAATCCAGGCGCCCCAAGGGTGCGATGGCCGCGACGTAGAATTGATTGCTTTGAGCCTGTGGATAACTCCCGAGGTGCAGCAAAGCGCCGCTGGGCGGGCGTTTGAAGCCATCGGCCGGCAGCAGCGGCAGGCTGAGGCGGCTCAGCAACTTATCCACAGCCAGGTGGCGCATGCGGGTTTGTTCCGGGGTGGCGAGGTCAAGAAACGCCTCCAGCACCGCCACCACCAACCCATGGCCCTGTGCCAACGGCACGGCGGCCAACGGCGCATCCCGCCCTGGACAACCCGCCAGGCCGAACGCAAGGAGCGTCTCGCCATTGCGTACGAACGCCGACAGCCACAGAT
>Ga0070754_10003697_pt1 | contig 10737 bp, 18 predicted proteins | sample VirMetDEL_Sep_01_FD_75181 | JGI IMG/M metagenome (GOLD analysis project Ga0070754, IMG submission 75181) | Aqueous microbial communities from the Delaware River and Bay under freshwater to marine salinity gradient to study organic matter... | ecosystem: Environmental > Aquatic > Marine >... | reverse complement strand
TTAAAAAGATGTATCAATATTAGTGTATATATGTCATCCCCCGAAACACCCGATGTTTCATCTCAGGCCGGTAATGATGGTTCTACTCCATCAACGTGTGGACGTGTAAAGTGGTTTAATAACAAGGCAGGTTATGGTTTTATTACAGTATCTAGGGGCGAACACAATGGTGAAGATGTGTTTGTACACCATTCAGCGATTGAAGTTGCACAGGAGCAATATAGGTATCTAGTTCAGGGTGAATATGTTGATTTTACACTATGTGAAGTAAATGACGAAAATCATAAGTGGCAGGCTGGTTCAGTTAAGGGAATTAATAATGGAAAGCTAATGTGTGAGACTCGATTTGAGAGTCGTGAGAATCGTGTACCTCGTAAGCATATGGATGATGAGGGAAATAAGTCGCGTCCACCAAGGGATGACGCACCACCACATTACCGTGTGCGTACTCGTGGTCCAGGTCCACGCGAGGGTGAAGAATGGATGCTAGTACGTCGTAAGCCTAGTCGTCCGCAAACAAATTCGTCGCCAAATCGTGAAGTTCTACGGTCAAGACATGCACGTGGAGCATATCGTGACGGGGAGTAAATAAAGTTTATATTAATAAATATAAAGGTAATATAAACTTTAATCTATGATTGATGATTTAATAACTAATATATTGATATTAATAAATGCTTTTTCTATAGCAATACGTGATTTTGAGGAAGATATTAGAATTTTACAAAAAGCATTAATTAATGGTCAATTATTAAAAGAGTAACTAAAATTATTAGGCCAAATATAATAAAAGAACATATAAGAAGATTAAAGACTTTTTTACTTTGAGTTCGTTCTTCTTCAAGGCGATAATTTCTTTGAATTAAACGACTGTGTATACGTTCTCCATATCTATTAAAAGATGTAGATGTTTCTGATGTGTCAGAGTCAGTATTTTGTAATAAGTCATCACCAAATGGGTTTTCTTGATTACAAATAAAACAATTAATATTATCTCGGTCATCGTTATACCAATCACATAGACATTTAAGATGAACTTTGTTTTTACAGCAAGCCAAAATTAGAATGGGGGTTTTTATTGTAATTTGTTCTAAACAAATAGGGCATTCAATTAATTCTTGATAATCCATACCATCTTTATTATTAGATATATCTATTATACATACACTACAGTCATGTAACGTACTCAGTTGTAAAGTTGTACATTCTGTAGGAAAAGCAGTCATATATATGATAAATATATATATTTTACTTTTTATTTTAGATTTATATTTTAATAATACAAATCTAAAAATATAATATTAGTATAGTTTATAGGGTCATGATGAATCTCGGCGGAAATATTAAAGTTTTAATAAAAGATAAAGAGCCTAAATCAGAGTTGAATAAATTAGATAATGTAAAAATACCTCAAATAAATACTACAAAAACTGAGATTGATAATAATAAAAATAATGATGTTCCACCTCCGTTGATTCGTAATAGATGTAATAAATGTAATAAAAAATTAAAATTAACTGCATTTAAATGTAAATGCGATGAGTATTATTGTGATGCTCATATATTTTCTAGTTGTCATGACTGCCCTTTTGATTATAAAAAACAAGGCCGAGAGAGATTAGAGAAAAATAATCCATTAATTATGCATAAAAAGATAGACAAAGTATAAATAATATAAAAATGTTTATTGTTTTATATTATTAGTTTTGGAGAGAGATGGATGACTTATATAAATTGGGATATATTGGTTGTCAAACAAATGTTCAAGTTGCTCCATCATATGCATACGTACAAGAAAATGATTGGAGAGATTGTTATATTAATGAACCTACATCGCCATGGTCATATCAGCATACAAATTGGAAGTTAGGACAGGAAAATTTATTTAGTACTTTGGCGAATAATGGTGGTTTAACTTTACGTTTATTAGAATTGGAATCAAACGCACATCATTTATCAAATATACAGAATAGAGTAGTTTTTTATCATCCTTGTCAAATAGGTAAATCATTTGTTATGAGAACACATTATAATAACCATAAATTTTGTGGAACAGATGAATGTAATATTGCATTTGCATATATTTACTGCACAGCAACAAAAGTATTACATTGTGTAGGTTTAAGGGCGCTACTATATGCAGATGCAATGGTTAATATATTACATCCTAGCTTATATGATGAGATATTTCACTTTAAAATACAATATCTTTTGGCAAAATGGCGTAGACTAACACCATATATTGGAAAAATTGCTTTAGTTATACGTAATTTATATACAGAGGTGGCATATAGACCAGGAAATTCTGGTGCAGTAGCTGCTCAACGAGAGTTTCGAATTAATTTATATAAAATGAATGGGGGTGCGGGGGTATCCCCTGCATAGAAAAATAAAAAATTGAAAAAGGTGGAAGGTGTAGGTGGAAAGGTGTAAAAAAGAATGGAAGTGGTAGAGATGATGGCACGAAATGTAATGCATAAGACAGTAGGAGTGTTGAGTGAAAGATATGGATTTGATAGAGAGGAAGCGGAACGAGAATTAGATAATATGCTGATAGAAGTAAAAAAGATAGAAAATAAGGAAAAAAGGAAGACATCAATAATATTGCCATTTTGTGGTGAAATAAATGAAGAATGTTGTTCAGGAATTCGTTTGAATCATGGACTATATACACAATGTACAAATGAAATTTCAGACTATACAGGAAAATATCCAGTATGTTCAACATGTAGTAAACAACGAATGAAAAACTCAAATGGAGAACCAACATATGGATATATAAAAAAACGACAGGAAGAAGGGTCAAAATTTCGAGTAAAAGGAAAAGAACCAGTAAATTATGGAAATATTATGGCGAAATTGAATATCAAGAGAGAAGAGGCGGAAAAAGCAGCGGCAGAATTAGGTTGGACAATTCCAGAAGAACAATTTGAAGTAAAGAGGGCAACAAGGGGACGACCAAAGAAAGATACAACAGCAACAGATACAGCAAGTGAAACAAGTGAAGTAGAATCTATTGTAGAGAAAAAACCAAGAGGTCGACCGAAAAAGGAGAAAAAAGTAGTAGGTTCAAATACGGGTGATGATATGATCGCCGCATTAGTTGAAAATATAAATAATGAAACAAAAGTAAATGAATCAACCGTAAATGAAGAAGATGATGATGAAGAAACTATTACAGCACTACCAATTAAAATGTCAAATAGTGGCTACGTAGTTTTAGACAGCGAAAATGGTGAAGTCCCTACAGGAACAACCCACCTAATTAATCCAAATGATAATACTTTGTATCATCCAAATACTCATGATGTAGTTGGAACATGGAATCCAAAAACAATGAAGATAGACCCACCAGCGGATAGTGACGAAGAGTAAATAGATAAATATAATTAGATAGAGATGTAGTAAATTTTCTTTTTATATTGTATATGAAATATTTATTATTATTAGTTTTATTAGTGTTAGTGATATTTGTACCTTTAATAACAATGGGAGATTCATTAGAGGAATTTGGAGGACGTGGAAGACGCGGAGGACGTAGAGGACATTGGAGACGTAGTAGAAGAGGAGGAAGAAGAAGATGGTGGGGACAAAGATGGGGATATAGATATAGACCGCCACCAAGATTTATATGGTATAGTCCATGGAATTGGTTTAGTGGTATATGCAAACGTGGATGTACTAGTATAGGAAATGGTCAATGGGGTTGTCAATATCCAGGGTCAGGACCAAATGATTGTTGGTTTGCTAATGATTGTTATGGATGTGGATATTAAAATCTTATAATATAATATAAATGGTTTGTAAGCAGGTAACGATTTATATTACATATATAGTGCTTCAAATAATCGTGAGTATATGTCTTCTAGGTTCTATAGCAATTCCATCTTTAGTTGACTTATTAGGTCCATTAATAGGTATAGGTGTAATACATTTACTTTGTAAACGAAAATCGTTCACAATAGCAAGTGTATTAGTAGGATTAACAGTATCAGTAGGGGTATTAACAGACCTATTGTGTTTTTCTAATTTGAAATGTTGTAGGTGGTTAAGAGGAAAGACAGTAGAAGGTTTAAGCCCTGGGAAAAATAGAACAGTAGAGAGAAAAGAAGAAGAAGATAGTAAACTAAATAAAAAAGAGAAACAAGCAAAAAAAGACTCAGACGCAGCAGCAAGACAGGCAGATGCAGCAGCAAAGAAAGCGGCGCGCGCAGCAATTCGTTATAAAGAACTTTCAATGGAAAAGGCTAGACAACAAAAGGAACTCAGTTCACCAAACCGTAAACGTCGAGTATTATTTGACACAGATTCGAAAAGGTTATATCGTAATCAACAAAAACAGATGAACCAATATGGAACATCATCTGGTATGAATGATTCAGACCAATATGCTCGACAATGGGAGAACGACGACAACACATATTAGACAATACCCATATCTATAATCATCACTCATTTCTCAGAACATCACTCATTTCTGAGTTGCCCCTTTATACGGTTTTATATGGTAGATTATATACTATATAAAACAGCTTAAAGAGCCCGCGGAGAACTTAGATTCAAGTCTTCCATCGAACATCGTATCATCCATATCTCAAAACAATGAACACAATATGGTATCTTTCTTTTACTACAAACCCACCAATCTCTATTTAAGTGTGCCTCTTCTGGCTGTTCTATCTTACAATCTTTTATATAGATGTGACCTATTCGCTCATTACGACACCGGTCCACTATACATTTGTCCTGACATTGCCTCGAAAAATAAGGATGCATCCTATTTTCAACTCTTTTATGATACATATGTCTGGTAATTATATAAAATTCCTCCTCTAATTTGGCTTCTCTCAACACAAAATTTCGCATTAACCATTTTAATCTATATTCATTCAATATTCTTTGTGTAACTACATTTATAAAACCTTTTGACACTTCTCGTATCTTTATTTTCTCTCTTGTCGAGAGAAAATATACTACCGTTCTTAATATATCATCTGACATTTTTTCCATTTAGTTTAATAATTAACATTATTTTAAATTATAAAAAAAAGAGAAAATTTTTGGGCTCATCGAGACACCCGGTCCTGTAATTTTAAATAATATAGGCTCATAGGGCCTTTCGGCCCGTCCCTCCTAATCGTAGGCCTTAATCTGCTTTCACCTTTTTGTATCCATTGAGCTCACCAAACCGCGTTGGTTATCTTCCACTCCTCTCTTTCGGGCTTCCGATATCCCTCTAATTATCACAGTCTCCTATAAGAGCAAGACTGAGACAATTATCAGGCAATAACCGGGCTAGGGTCCACGAGCTGGCCTGGCTCGCGCCACACGGTTCGCGTCGATACAAAATGGTTTCACCAGCTTACCTACTCATCCAACACTGCATCATCTCGGCGTCATGACAAGATGAGAACCTAGGGGCTTTAGGTCCTGCGTGTGCATACAGCTGGGCAACTGCTCTAATAGAGCAGGTGAATCCCCTATTGATTTATTATATGATAGCTAAATGTTATAGAACATCAAGCTCCATTTTGGATATCACTCCAACACCAAAATCGGTTTCAATTTTTATAGTCTAAGTGTATTTTTACAATAAAAAATTAGAAAATTTTTATTAAGTTTTATCAAGAAGTTTTATACCGAGACACCCTAAACCTACTCTTCAGTCGATACAGGTCCCTGCCTATGTTGAGCGAGTCCATCTGCAATCTCCTCCTGGATGTCCCGTTGACTCTGATTCTTGCGTGCAACTGGAGGCGTCACTCGGGCAGAATCATCCCGCATGGTGTATGGCTCGGCTGAAACCCTGGTCTTAATGGGCTTAGCCGTGCGACTTGCTGCACACTTCCAAAACCAGGGATGATTGTAGACAACTTTTCGCGTCTCGCCAGCTAGGAGAGCATCGCGGAAGTCAGCAACTTCAGGGACATTGACCGCCCAGTAGCGCATGTGGACAAAGATCCTACAGAAAGGACTGTCATCATCACGCCTGGTCACGATGTCAACACGCTCAACAGTTCCCTTGCCGAGGATTGCCTCGAACACATTCTTAACATCGCGCCAGCAGATGTTGTTGAGAGTGCGCGGAATGCAGATGCTAGGCTCAGTGATAAGGGAAGACATATATTTCAGTGTGGTAGTGCATTCGACGCTGTAGAGAGAAAACGATTTCAATTTTTTCTTTATTTCAACCCCCTAGACATTATTTTAAGAATCTATGGACATTGCCAGTCTACTTTCTTATCAGTGGAGGGGCGCGGTTGTGTTAAAGATTCGGCTACAAGTTGATTAAGTTCAAATAACCATTCACGGGTTTGTTCTAGATTAGTTTTTAGCGCTTCATTTTCCGCCTTTAATTCATTGGTAACAATTGACAACTGTTTGACTGTAGCATAAAGCTCACCCATTTCCGTTATCATCTCACAATTTGACATCGCCCCTCCTGACATTTCTATCTTCTTCTTTATACTGATTTCATGAAATCAATTTAAAAAAATAGCTTAAAGAAAAAATCTACCCACCCTAATCCCTTAACTTAACCTTTAATCTAAGCCATAACCCAATCACCCCAACTCTCAAATGTAGGTTCTCCTCGCAACTTTGCAATTGTCTTGTCCTTCAGCTGAATCAATGCGCGTGCTGAAATAAGCTGCAGCTTGACTTCTTCTAGCTCAGCCTTTAGTTTCGCTTCTTTCGCTGTCCAGTTGTTGTGCATGGGAGGCTGAACCGGCTCCGCGGTGGTGTCTTCAGTTGTTTCATGCTTTTGGTCACGTGCCGCACGTTCTTCTTCAATTATTTTGTCCAACACTTCTCGGTCATCGGTAACTACATCTAGCTTTGTTAGCGTTTCACTGTCTCCTGTTGTTAGACACTTCAGTCGTTTCACTAAGTCATCTTCTACATCATCGTCTTGTTTACGTTTCTTAATATCATCAAGACGCATTGGAACTGACACAGCACGAGAACCATCCTGCCGAGTAAAGCTCACTCGCCACCAACCGTTTTTAACGCGCACAACCGTACCATAGTCGCCGACTTGGACTCCATACTTGTTGACATAGTGTTTGGCGCTGGAGTCTTGGTCCGGGCGCCCGGGCGGCTTGCCGACGAACTCGACTTCAGTTCCACGAGGGTACAGAGACATAGTTTGGGTAAATGGTGCGTGTATGTATGGCTACCGATTTATGTCAATTTTCTCTCTAGTCACGAGAGAAAAAACACTCAGTCCTCTGTCTATGGCTCAGTCTTCATGGTTCGCTGCCCCCAGCCCCTCTACTCATCTACTTCTCTTCTAATTTAGATAATCTAGTATTCATAATACTTAAAATATTATAAATCGCTGAAAGGTGCACTATCTCTTGCTTTTCTCTCGCATTGTTCATACGCGCCTGTACTTGAGAGCTCTTATTATAGCTATAAATACAGAATTTCTCTACCTTTTCTTCTTTGGACGTTATAGTTTGTTTTAAGGTAGTCAAATTATGGTCTATACTAGTATGCTCTAGTTCAGTCGCCAGCTCTTTCTCTTGTTTGGCTTTAGCAAGTTCTTCCATACGAAGCTGAAGCTGGGACATTTCTTCTTGCATTTGGGAAACAGTAGTCATTATAGTAGATACAACCATACTCAGTAAAGAGTAAGTGTCAATTTTCTCTCTAGTCATGAGAAAAAAAAACACTAAGTTCTCGGTCTATGGCTCAGTCCTCTGTCTCAGTCTTCATGGTTCGCTGCCCCCAGCCCCTCTACTCATCGTCATCTTCGTCCAAGTTCCACTCAGTGGTGTCAACCAGAAGCGCCTCCAACGCCTTTTCGGTCTCGTATGGCGTCAGCCTGGGATGCGACCCAAAGCCACCTCGTCCTGGCTCACCTGGGTGAGGTTCATTCTTGGCTGCATCCTCATCAGTTTGTCGCCGAAACTCCTGTGTGCATTGCTTCCAGATAGATGCTACAGTGGCCCACCTATCATCGTCAGGCATCCTCGTGCTCTCGTTCCCACTAATCATGTATGGAATATCCATCTCAGGCAGTTGGTCTTGGCACCAAGCAAGGTATCCCTTAATTGAATTCACAACCTGTACACCTTGGGTGACCCCACGAGTCAGCCTTCGCTCGCTATTTTGGACAGCAGTGGGCATCACGGGAGTTCCTTGGACGAGCATAGTTAGTTGTTTGATGATACTCTGCCATCCCCAGACCAACCCGTGTCAATTTTCTCTCTAATCATTAGAAAAAATACCGTCTCTATTTACAATGAACTACAGACATATTAATCTGATTCGTAACCAAATCCACACGTCATCTCTATCCCCCTCACCGCATTGATTAGTGTATTGCTGTATTGTGGACACCACACAGTCGCATATTTCCTGACAAGCCGCTCATGAGCATTATGACATCGCTCAATCCACCCATGTCCCATGTCGCTGCTCCACTTCTCTTCAATTAGTTTGTCTAACACAGCAAGACAAAAGTTTACCCAAAAATTTGGATCCCCGTGACCAGAGCGTGTCGCACAATACTCGAGAGCCGCAGCAGTCCAAGGAGATATGATTTCTATGCCATATTCACCACCCATAACCCCTTTTGCTAGACAAGTCGCGCGGATTGCTGGATGCCTGCACCAGTTTTTTTGGATGATTGTGGCCGCCCTCACTTGGATGATTTGCGTCTGCATCTCATCAGGAAGTTGGTCCCAGTAGTTCATTTTTGCGTTAGGTCGCCACATCTACGCTAACCTAACCCAATCTTTTTCAATTTTTCTCTCTATCATTACTACTTATGTCTTGCAATTATTAGTCCGTCATCTCGCATAGTATTCCAAGCATCTACACGAGGGTGTTGATTCGATTGAACTTGTCCATTGCGAGATGTGGTAATAACTTTTGTCCGAACAGACGGTATTGCATTTGGACAATCCAACCACTCTGTTCCGTCAGCAGCTATAGTTGAAGTGAGTTCACCAGATAGCTTCATTTGGTCTATTGTATACTTAGATGATATACTTCGCCACACTGCTTGAGGCACAATAAATGCACCAACAGGTTTTTCAAGCTGAATTGCTTCAGGATGGTCCATGATTACTTTTGAATATGGCAGCTCAATTAGTAAATATGGTTTTGGATTATATTCAGACAAGTTCATATATGTTGTAATTATTATTCAAAGAAAAAATTTCAATTTTGCCCCTTCCTATTCAACTTACACACCCATTTACTTTCTCAACTCCTGTTCAATGAGAATATCGTCTGCACGCGCTTGTTCAATCAACTCTGACTCTATCCGTGCTCGTTCTTGCTCTAGGTATTCATCCTCTTCTAGATAGTCAAACTGCATCTCACGCTCCCGCCGCCGTTGGTAATCTCCTAGTTCAAATTCGTAGTCCATATCATATTCGTAGTCATCATAGTAGTCCATTGTTTGATTGCACTTACCTTTAAACAGCTGTTGGTGTTTCAATTTTAAGCTTAGTGTCCTTGACGGCACCAAATATCACGGCTACTTTCAGGAAGCAGTTCCCAGCGCCTAGTTAATTCATTTTGAACTGCAGCCGCTGTTACGCGTTCACCTTTTTGTGCCTTTGCCATAAGGTCAGCTTTGACCCTGTCCTTGGCACTTGCTTTATAGTTAGCAAATCCAGACTTTCCCATATTTGATGATGTCGACTGCCGTTCACGGTGAAGCGCCTCCTCGCTCAATTTTTTCGTTGGTCCCTATTTATATAGCGTTACTTAGATGATTTTATTTAAGACAAAAGAAAAAATACAGTCTCTTTAACATGTAGTTCCCTTATTCCCTTACCCAACCCCTCATCCCACCGTCTACTCCTCTTCCTCACTCACTTCGGGCGTCTTAGCCTTCTCATTCCACTCAGCCTTCTCATCATCAGAGAGTGCCGACCAGCGCTTTGCGATTCCAGTGACAACTTCCTGTGGCTTGAGCTTTTCGCCGTCAGCGAGCTCCTGCGACAGCTCAGCCTTAACCTCTGGGCGAATTACTGCAGCGAAAGCCATGTAGCCGGTCTGACGCTTTTTCTTGGCTGGAGCATCAGTAGATGAGGTGGCCTCATCCTTCTTGGACTTCTTCTTGGGCTCCTTCTTAGGCGCCTCATCTTCACCATCGCTAGATGGCGGAGTCTTAGCAGCCTTAGCCTTCTCGTTCCACTCAGCCTGCTCTTCCTTGGAGAGTTCCTTCCAGCGCTTAGCGCCTTCAATCACCACCAGTTGCGGCTTGAGCTTCTCTCCCTCCTCAAGCTCAGCCTCCAGCTCAGACTTGACTGTGCTGCGGACATCAGCTTGGAAGAGCAGATAGCCAGTAGGACCACGCTTGACCTTGGGTTTATCACCCTCAGTCTTCTTGGCCTTACCGCCCTTGCTCGTCGTCTTGGTGACCTTGATGTCATCAAGATTCAGAGCACGTGCTTCCTCCTCAGCATCGAACCCATACTTCTTGGCAAGCGCTGGGAGAAGCGACGTGGTCGCATACTCAGTGAACGCAGCCTTCAGCGAGGACTCAGTGATAGCAGGCATAGTGATCGTGATAGTCGACATGATTTGTTTTGATTGTGTGACACTTAGCCCTATCCGGCTGACTCCGTTTCAATTTTTTGTTGGGCGCGAGTCCTTCTTAGTAACGGTCGGTTTCTCTAGTCATTGAATAGAGTTTGTGCAAGTTCTTAATTCGTCACCCATAACTCTGTATTTAACTAGCAACTTTAAATAGAAAAAAATACAGTCTCCATG
>Ga0070754_10003696_pt1 | contig 10740 bp, 11 predicted proteins | sample VirMetDEL_Sep_01_FD_75181 | JGI IMG/M metagenome (GOLD analysis project Ga0070754, IMG submission 75181) | Aqueous microbial communities from the Delaware River and Bay under freshwater to marine salinity gradient to study organic matter... | ecosystem: Environmental > Aquatic > Marine >... | reverse complement strand
GTTGTCGTTCATTCGGGGCATTCTAGGCCGCACCCATGCGAGGTGGTCGCGCCACCGCACGCAGCCCGAACCACAGCGCGGCGAATGGCCATAGCCAGCCCAACCATTGAGAGAGTCCGTGGAAGCGGATGAATCGCCCCTGCTCCCACACTTCCAGCGACTGCGCGTAATACGGGCTGTCGGACGCGCTGTTGAGCAGGGTCAGCGACACCGCCAGGCACAGCAGCATCAACACATGGCACAGCCGCCTGGTCAACCAGAGCGCCATCAGACCCAGCACCAGCGCCAGCCCCATGCCCAGCTCGGCTTGCGCGTTCATCCACGCCCAGGCATGGGTCGGGCCATAGGTCAGCGCGGCGGACAGGCCCGCTGCGCCAAGGGCACACAAGAACAGCATGAGCAGGAAAACAGCGCGCCGCGCCACCGAGCGCATCTCCCCCAGGCCCATCAGCAGCGGCGCCAACAGCCCCAGCGCAATGCAGAAAGCCTCCGACAACGGACTGAGTGGCAGCGGAAGTTCGAGCCGCACGGGCACCCAGGCCAGGAAGGGGGTCTCATCGAGCAACTCCACCAGCCCCGCTTCCATCCGGTCCCAGACCTGCCCGAGGCCGAATGGCACCGACAACGGATACAGCAGAGCGAATGGCCACAGTGCGAGCAGCACAATGCTGCCGTGCGCCGTGGGTTCGAACCAGTCCTCGCGGAACTGGCTCCAGCGGCGCAGCACACCCAGCCGCTCCATGGCCCAGGCGACGACGGCACCGATCAAGGTGCCCAGAGCATTGAGTGCGAAGTCGACGTTGGAGGGCACGCGCATGGGCAGGTAGGTCTGCGTGGTCTCCACCGCCAGCGAGAGCAGGATCGGAAGGCCCAGAGCCACCGACCACGACCACGCGTTCCAGCCCTTGCGCCGCATGGCCAGGATGAGCAGGAAACCCAGTGGGGCATATCCCAGCAGGTTGGAAGCGATGTCAAACCCTGTCCAGTACTGCGGCAGGGGCGCCAGCAAATACGCGAAGGGAGACACGCCCTGCACACGCCAGCCTGTAAAAGGATAAAGACTGGCGTAGGCCACCAGCCCGGCGAACAACAGTGCCAGCGGCCAGGCAGAAGAGCGGGTGTTCAAGGCGCCGGAATCCGGGGTCAGAAGGGCTTGACGACCACCAGCACGACCGTCACCACCAGCAGGATCACAGGCGCTTCGTTGAACCAGCGGTACCAGACGTGGTTGCGGCGATTGGCGCCCTGCTCGAAACGTCGCAACATCCGGCTGCAGGCGTGGTGGTAACCCAGGACGATCAGCACGGCGACAAGTTTGGCATGCATCCAGCCGTTGCCCGGGCCTTTGCCGATGCCGTAACCCAGCCAGAGCCACAGGCCCAATGCGAGCGCGGGCACGGCGAGAAGATGGGTGAAGCGCATGAGCTTTCGGGCCATGAGCAGCAAGCGCTCACGTTCGGCCACGCTCTCCGGCGGCACCATGGCGAGGTTCACGAAGATGCGTGGCAGGTAGAAGAGCCCGGCGAACCAGCTGGCCACGAAGACGATGTGGAAAGATTTGACCCAGAGCATGGCGGCAGTGTAGTCCCGCCTGCCGGACGCTCCCGCTTGCTTGGAAAAGTCGATCGCGCAAAAAAAACCCGGCCTTTGGGGCCGGGTCAGGAAGCCTTTTTGCTGTCACACACTAAGGCACCCGCTCAGGGAGGAAAAGCGGGGAGCTGTCTTGCGACAACCCGCAGAAATGGTACACGAAATAAACTGAAAACCAAAGCAACCTGTCAGATCTGACATTGATCCAGTTGCGTTTTTGCAGTAGCGGGGCATGCCTACATCATTTTGGCAAGTTCAAACATCACCGCCGTACCCAGGGCTTCGCGGATGTTGCCCCGGCCCACCTTGGCCATGGAAAACTCGCCGAAGCCGGACATGTCGAACGAGCTGTCGTCCGGCGAAATCTCGACAAAAGGAAACTCGTACACCTCGCGCAGCAGTTCGCGGCGGAAAACCTCGAACTCGTGATCCTTGATCTCGGAGTCAACCACGATGAGATTGGGCATGCGACGACGGATCGCTTCGCCGGCCTGGGCGAAATCGACCACGCTGTCCGAGACGATGCCGATCTCCCGCAGCGCATCGCGCACATCGGCCCGGATCTGCAGCGTGGGCGAAATGGTCAGCACATACACACCCGAGAGGGACTTGAACATCGACGAGTGGTCGTCCGACAGGTCCACCGCAGAGATGCCGTCCACGGCCTGCACCGTGCGGTTGAAAAGGGCGGTGAAGTTCACGCCTTCTTCGCTTACCGTGCGCTCGATATCGATGCCGCCGGAAGCCAGTGCAATCTGGCGCACCAGCATCCAGCTCACGCTGTCGGCGCTCGCGTGGCTGGAAGGCGGCGAGCCGTCGTTGGAAACGCGCACCTGGAAGCGTGCATGTTCCGGCCAGTGGTTGAGGTCCATGCGCACGTCGATGCGGTTGCCAAATGGAAGGCTCCAGTCGAGCACCGCGTTCACAAAGGCATACGCCACGGTGGGATCGACCAGCACCTCGACCTGCTTGAGCTTGCGGCGCAGTTCCACGCCCAGAATGGCCAGTTCCTGCTTGCGCTCCTGGAGGACGTCCTCCATCAGCGAGGCCATGTTCACCTTTTCGTGCGATTGCCGGATGCGGCCCCCATGGAAACGGTGGATCTGTTGCGCGCTGATGCCTGCGAGCTTGATGCGATCGGTGGGGATGCTCAGTGCACGGTGCTCCAGCTTGCTGATGTGGCCTTTTTGCAGCAACAGATCGATGCTGTTCTGCAGCGCGCTCACGCGCTCGGTGATCTGATCGGCCAGACCCGACAGCAACATCGGCCAATGGGTATCGAGCGACCAGGCTTCGTTCTCGCGCTCGCCCGCTGGCTGGCTGGCCGGGGTCTGGTTTGAACTGGATTTCTTGGTGGTCAACATGGCGGGGCGATCGGTCGCAGGATGAGAAAGTGGGCTGATTCCAAATTGGACAGCTGGAAAATATCATCGCCGCAGGCCTCGCGCACCGGTACAGGCAGCAGTATTTTCTTCTTACTGTGGAGTTCGCCACACAGCCCCCGGGTTTTACGGCGGCGTGAACGGGTGCCTGGGTGCTTCCCCCGGGGACGCAATGGCTTTGCCACAATACGCCCCATGCACCCACCCGCCCCCTACCCAACGAACCGCCCCCGGCGCCTGCGTCGCGACGCATTCACCCGCGATCTGGTGCGCGAGCATCGATTGACACCGGCCGACCTGATCTACCCGGTATTCGTGCTGGATGGCCAGGGACGACGCGAGGCAGTGGGCTCGATGCCTGGTGTGGAGCGGCTCAGTCTGGACCTGCTGTTGCCGGTGGCCGAGGACTGCGTGGCGCTGGGCATTCCTGTCATGGCGCTGTTTCCGGTGATCGACCAAAGCCTCAAAACCCCTGACGGCCAGGAAGCGTTGAACCCCGATGGCCTGGTGCCACGCGTGGTCAGCGAACTAAAGCGGCGCTTTCCCCAACTCGGCGTGATGACCGACGTGGCCCTGGACCCCTACACCAGCCACGGCCAGGATGGCCTGCTCGATGAGCACAACTACATCCTGAACGACCCCACGGTGAAGATCCTGACGCAGCAGGCGCTGACGCAGGCAAATGCCGGCGTGGACATCGTGGCCCCCAGCGACATGATGGACGGGCGCATTGGCGCCATCCGCAGCGCGCTGGAAGCCGCCGGCTTGGTGCACACGCGCATCATGGCCTACAGCGCCAAGTACGCCAGTGCCTTCTACGGCCCGTTCCGCGACGCGGTGGGTTCGGCCGCCAACCTCGGTAAGGCCGACAAGAAGGTCTACCAGATGGACCCGGGCAACAGCAACGAAGCGCTGCGCGAGGTGGCCCTGGACCTGGCCGAAGGCGCCGACATGGTGATGGTCAAGCCCGGTATGCCCTATCTGGACATCGTGCGCCGCGTGAAAGACGAGTTCGCTGTGCCGACGTTCGCCTATCAGGTGAGCGGCGAATACGCCATGCTCAAGGCGGCCGCGCAGAACGGCTGGCTCGACCACGACGCGGTGATGATGGAGAGCCTGCTGGCCTTCAAGCGCGCTGGCGCCGATGGGATCCTGACCTACTTCGCGCGCGACGCGGCGCGCCTGCTGCGCGGCTGATTGCCCGTCATGCGCGTCTTCCACGTCCTCCCCGGCGCAGTCAGTGAGTCGGCCAATCTGCCCATGGTGCTGCCAGACAAGGGCTATGTGTGGATCGCCTGCGGACGGCGGGAATTCGAACTGGAGCAGGGTGCGGTGCAATCCACCCTGCAGGTGCTGTGTGGCATGACGCTGGTGGACCTGCACATCTCCGACCTGCTCAACAACCAGTTGCCCTCGCACTACGACTACACCTCGCAATACGACGTTCTGGTGTTCCGACGCCTTGCCGCCGGGCACAGCGAGACCGATCTGGCCCATCCGGGTGAAATGCTCACGCAGACCACCAAGCGCGGTGGCCCGCCGGTGCTGCGCCGCATCGACACCAGCCCGGTGGGTTTTGCGGTGTTCGACCGCGTGCTGCTGACGGTGCACCCGGCCGGCTGTCTGGTGCTGGAACAGTACGCCACGCGGCTGAAATCCGCCGCCACCGCCGCTTCGCGTGCGGCGGGCGTGCATCTGCCCCCCAGTCCGGCCGACCTGATGCTGCGCATCGTCAACCAGATGGTGGACGGCTTCCTGGAACTCCGGCGCGAGCTCACCCGCCAGCTCGATCACTGGCAGGCCGAGCTGCTGCACCCCAAGGCGCGCTTCAGCAACTGGGGGTCGCTTCTGGATGCGCGCATCTCGCTGCACCAGCTCGACGAAATCTGCGAAGACCAGCGATCGGCCATCCAGGACTGGATCGAGTCCATCGCCACTTGGGAGCCGAACGATTCCATAGGTGGACAGCGGGGGCTGGAACTGCTGCGGGTTCGCTCGCGCGACGTGCTGGAACACATCGAGCGCGTCGTGCACCATGTGCGGCGGCTGGAGCAGAACGCGGAGACCGCCGTGCAGATGCATTTTTCGGCGCAGAGCAACCGCACCAACGACATCATGCGCACGCTGACGGCGCTCACCGCCATCTTCCTGCCCCTGAACCTGATCGCCGGCATCTTCGGCATGAATTTCGATTTCATTCCGCTGGTCCATCAGCAGACCGGGTTCTGGTGGGCCATGGGCTCCATGGTGCTCACCGCCGCCGTGCTCGGTGTGTTCTTCTGGCGCAAGCGCTACCTCGTGCGCACCGGGCGGTGAGGGGGAACACCCCCTGCGCCGCTACGCGGCTTCCCCCCTCTCTGGCGCGCCTGCGGCGCTTGGAGGGGGACGACAGCTGGGGCCGGCGGAGCCGTCCCTCGCTGTCTCTGGATGAAGACATTTCATGCGCCGCGTGTCTTGCTCCCTCTCCCTCTGGGAGAGGGCTGGGGTGAGGGCCGGTGCGAGCTGTTCGTCCTGGCCTGAACGCCGCTCAGGGCCTCTGCGCGGGCAGGCCGAACAGCGCCGCTCCGTTGTCCCAGGCGATCTTCCTCGCCACGTCGGCGGGCAAGCCACCCAGCCAGGCGCGGTAGCCCTTCATGAGGTCGTCGTAGTACAGCCAGCGCTGGTTGACCCAGGTGTCCGAACCGATCATGAAACGATCAGGGTATTTGAGGAGCAGCGCGCGCCACTCGGGGCAGAGCTGGCCGTCGCCGCAGGTGAGGCCAGGGCGATAAGACAACTCGCCCATGAGTCTGGGGTAGCGGGCGAGCAGTTCGTCCACCCGCGCGACGGGGCTGCCACCAATGCCGGTGTGTGCCCAGATGAGGCGCATCTTCCGGCCTTTGGACGGCGTGTTCGCCATCAGCAGATCGATCGCCGCATCGTCCACGTGCGCGAGTATCGCGAGGTCCTTTTCTTCGGCCAGTGCCATGAGCTGCTTCGCCACGGGGCCGTTGGCGTTGGCGCTGTCGTACAGGTGGAACTCGCCGAGGCCCCTGTAGGGTCCGGCCGGTGTGCCGCGAGCCAGCTCGGTCTGCACCATCTCCACGATGCTCGGGTCGCGGAACCAGTTGTTGTAGTCCGCCCGGTTTCGGTAAAGGCGCACGAAAGGCACCACCGTCACCCCGGCGGCGCGGGTCTGCTCACGCGCTGTCGCAAGCGCCTTGGTGCCGTCGTTCGGCCGGGAGTTGGCCACGATGGCGCGCACGCCGTTGCGCTTCATGCGGTCGAGCACATCGGTCATGGGGTGCCGGCAACCCGGTGCGGGCGCATCGTGCACGCAGGCTTCGTCGTTGTAATGCAGGTGGGCGTCGAACAGCGGGCCGGTGTATTGCGCTGCAGCGCCGGTCACCGTGCTCAGTCCCAACAGAAGAACTGCAAGCCAGGGGTGCCGCGGAACCGGCTTTGCCGGGCCGCTGGCACCGCCCCCTTGAAGGGGGTCGCGCGCAGCGCGGCGGGGGTGATCCATTTCAGCCGAGGTGCTGGGCGAGGAAGGCCAGGCTGCGCTCGCGCGCGAGCTTCGCGGCGGCTTCGTTGTAAGAGCCCCGCTGGTCGCAGTTGAAGCCGTGGTTGGCTTCGTACACATGCACGACCACGCCCGGGTGGGCCTTCTTGAACGCCTCCACCGTGTCAAGCGGAATCCAGTGGTCCTTGTCGCCAAAGTGCACCATCACCGGCACCCCCGGCTGGCGCTCGATTTCGGCCGGCGTGGTCATGCCGCCACCGTAGTACGGCACCGCGGCGGCAAGTCCTTTGAGCGAGCACGCCGCGCGCCAGGTCAGCAGGCCGCCCCAGCAGTAGCCCACGATGCCGACCTTGCCGCCTTGCGCGGCGTGATCGATGGCGGCCTGGATGTCGGGCATCACGCCGGGCGCGGGAAGTTCTTCCACCGCCGTCTTGAGGGCGAAGCCCGCATTCATGTCGGCTTCGGTGTAGCCCATGTCCACGCCAGGCTTGGCGCGGTGGAAGGTGGCCGGGGCCACGACGAAATAGCCATCGGCCGCGTAACCGTCGGCCACCGCACGGATGTGCGAGTTCACGCCGAAGATCTCCTGCAACACGACCAGGCCACCTCGCGGCTTGCCGCTGGGTTGGGCAACGTAGGCCGGGAAGGTGAAGCCGTCGGCAGACTTGAGTTCGATCGTTTGTCCCATGGTGGTTTGCTCCTATAGGTTGTTGAAGAAGTTTCAGGCCTGCAAGCGGCGGGTCACGAAGTCGAGCCGGTCCTGGCCCCAGAACAGTTCGCCGTCGATCACGTAGCTGGGCGCGCCGAACACTCCCGCGTCGATCGCCGCCTGCGTCTGCTGCTCGTAGAGCGCCTGCACATCGGACTGCTGTGACTCTTGCAAGCGCGAGGCATCCAGGCCGGTCTCTGTCAGCAGGGTCATGAGCACGGACGGGTCGGCAATGTCGCGCTCCTGTGCCCACACGGCGGCCGTCACGGCACCGGTGATGCGCATGGCGGCGTCGGCCCCATCGCGCAGGGCCACCGCCGTGACAAGTCGCGCCGCAGGATCGCCGGCCACGGGGAAAAACCGGGGTTCCGGGTTCAGCGGCACGCCCAGCGACTGGCTGAAGCGGCGCAGCTCGAGCAACCGGTAGGCCTGGCGCTGCGGTGCGCGTTTGGGCAGCGGCAGGCCGCCGGATATGGGAAAGATCTTGCCGAGGTCCATGGGCAGCACACGCACCGTGGCGCCGCTTTCCCGCACCAGCGCGGCAAAGCGTTCATGCCCCAAATAGGTCCACGGGCTCTGAGGTGCGAAGTAGTAGTCGACTGTGCGACGCATGGCGGTCTCCTGACGCTGTTGTAATGGCTCGCTGGGTGGCGAGCCCTGTGTTGTACGCGATGCCACCACATTCTGCAGGAGACAGGTTATGAACAAGGTGCGTGGCCAGGTGTTGTTGGTGACCGGCGGTGGCCGGGGCATTGGCGCTGCCACGGCCCGACTGGCCGCACACCAGGGCTGGGCGGTGGCGGTGAACTACACCGCCAACTCGCTGGCGGCCGACGAGGTGGTGCGCGCCATCCGCGCCGAAGGCGGCGACGCCATCAGCGTGCAGGCCGACGTGGCCGACGAAGACCAGGTGATGGCCATGTTCGCCCGGATCGACGCCAAGCTCGGTCACCTCAGCGGTCTCGTCAACAACGCGGGCGTGGTCGACGTGACGCTGCGGCTCGACCAGATGAGCGTGGCGCGCTGGCGGCGGATGTTCGACATCAACGTGATCGGCTCGATGATCTGTGCACGCGAAGCGGTGCGGCGCATGAGCACGAAGCACGGTGGCGCGGGCGGCTCCATCGTGAATGTTTCCAGCGCGGCCGCTCGACTCGGTGCGCCGGGTCAGTACGTGGACTACGCGGCGGCCAAAGGTGCCATCGACACCTTCACCATCGGCCTCGCCAAGGAGGTGGCCACGGAAGGCATCCGCGTCAACTGCGTGCGCCCGGGCCTGATCGACACGGACATTCATGCATCGGGGGGCTTGCCCGACCGGGTGCGCGACCTCAGCCCTGAAGTGCCCATGCGGCGGGGAGGCACGGCCGAAGAGGTGGCACAGGCCATCGTGTGGTTGTTGTCCGATGCGTCCAGCTACACCACGATGTCTTTCATCGATGTCTCGGGGGGTCGCTGATGAACAAGGACCCCCACGCTCCACCGTTGCACGGGTCGCTGCCCCCCGAGGGGGCGCGTTCCGCCTTGGGGCGGCCCGGCGGCGGAACATCACCCGCAAAAATCATGCTCTGGTGGGAAGACCTGCAAGTCGGCGAAACGCGCGACTTGGGCACCATCACACCCACGGAGGAAGAAACCGTCGCCTTCGCGCGCCAGTTCGACCCGCAACCGTTCCACCTCGACCACGAAGCCGCCAAGGCTTCGGTGTTTGGTGCGCTCAGTGCCAGCGGCTGGCACACCTGCGCCATGGCCATGCGGCTGATGGTGACCAACTTCCTCGTGCACACCTCCAGCCTCGGGTCGCCCGGTCTGGAAAGCCTGAAATGGCTGAAGCCGGTGTTCCCTGGCGACACGTTGCGTCTGCAACACACCATCACCGAGAAGCGCGCCATGAGCAAACGCCCGGATGTGGGCCTGGTGCGCACGATCTGGGAGATGTTCAACCAAAACGGCGACAAAGTTCTGCACATGGAGGGGTACGGGATGTTCAGGCTGAAAGAACCCCCACGCTCCGCCGCTGCGCGGGTCGCTGCCCCCCACGGGGGCTGATCCGGCTTGGGGCGGCCCGGCGCCGGATCATTGCCCCCCACGCTCCGCCGCTGCGCGGGTCGCTGCCCCCCTCGGGGGCCGATCCGGCTTGGGGCGGCCCGGCGCCGGATCATTGCCCCCACGCTCCCCCGCTGCGCGGGTCGCTGCCCCCCGCGGGGGCTGATCCGGCTTGGGGCGGCCCGGCGCCGGATCGGGCGCCATCCCTCACAATCCCGCCCATGGATTTCAAGCCGCTCATCACCCTGCTCGCCATCGTCAACCCGCTGGCGATCGTGCCATTCTTCATCCACTACACACAGGGTTTCTCGAAAAAGCAGCGGCGGCGCACCGTGTTGATCTCGGCGTTCAGTGCGTTCGCGGTCATCGCCACGTGTGCGATCGTGGGTTTGCAGATCCTGGAGTTCTTCAGCATTTCGCTGGCGAGTTTCCAGGTGGGCGGCGGCATGCTGCTGTTGACTTCCGCGCTGTCGATGCTCAACGCGCAGCCAGCCGAGGCCAAGACGACACCGAGCGAGGTGGAAGACGCATCGGCCCGCGCTTCGATCGCCGTGGTGCCGCTGACCATTCCGCTGCTCACCGGGCCCGCCACCATGTCCACCGTGGTCATCTACGCCGACCAGGCCAAGAGCTTCTTCCAGCACGCCGCTCTGGTGGGCTACGGCGTGGTGATCGCCGTGGCCACCGCCATCTGCTTCACGCTCGCCGAGCCGATTGCGCGCTTCCTGGGCCAGACCGGCATCAACGTGATGACACGGCTGATGGGTCTGATCCTGGCGGCGCTGTCGGTGGAGGTGATGGCCACCGGACTCGTCAAGCTTTTTCCGGCTTTGCTGGGCTGATCACTTGACCTTCTGAATTTCGGCTCGGAACTCAGCCAGCACCGCCCGCGCGTTCTTGAGGCCGCGGCCCTCGGCCGCCGCCACCCATTTGTCTTCCAGCGCCGCTTGCTTGGCCTTGACCTCGTTCACGAAGGCCTCGCTGGCCATCTGGCGCTGCACGCCGGTCTGCTTCTGGATCTCGCGCGAGGCCGCGTCGGTGCGGTCCCAGCCGGCGCCAAACAGACGGGCAGCAGCTTCGCCCGACACCTTGTCGATCGCGGCGCGCTCGTCTGGCTTCAGGCTCTTGTACTTGGCCTCGTTCATCATGAAGACGAAGCTGGTGTTGTAGAGACCGCCGGGGAATGTGGTGGCGTACTTCACCATCGACAGGCGCATGGACTGCAGCGATTCGTCCGGGAAGAAGGTGCCGTCCATCACGCCGGTGGAGAGCAGTTCGAACGAATCCGTGGCGGGCTTGAGCGTGGTGTTCCAGCCCATGGCCTTGGACAGTTCGTTGATGTTGCCGCCGCCAATGCGGAACTTCAGCTTGGCCGCATCGGCCGCAGAGGTCACTGGCTGCTTGACGGTGAAGATGATGCCCGGGCCGTGCGTGAATACCGCCAGCGTCTTCACGCCGCGGTGCTCGCCGATGGGCGCGAAATATTTGTCGTAGATGCGCTGGTAGGCCAC
>Ga0070754_10003695_pt1 | contig 10745 bp, 17 predicted proteins | sample VirMetDEL_Sep_01_FD_75181 | JGI IMG/M metagenome (GOLD analysis project Ga0070754, IMG submission 75181) | Aqueous microbial communities from the Delaware River and Bay under freshwater to marine salinity gradient to study organic matter... | ecosystem: Environmental > Aquatic > Marine >... | reverse complement strand
TCAGTCCCTTTAAACATTAAAAAAGCAGGTTCAAATCCAGTAGTAATTTCATTATTTGTAGTACCGTTTCCAGTATAAGTACCTACTTTACTAACACCTGTTTTAGAAGCAAAGCAGTAAGCAATTAAGTTACCCCAAGAACCAGTTGAATTTTGTCTAACACCAATTTCAGTTGAATTTACAACCATATTGTCGGACCAGTTAGCAGTTGCAGCAGTTGTGTTTAGTTGTAAATATTTGCCAACACCAGTAGCGCTATGGTAAACCCACCAATTATCAGTTACTGCTATATTTTTAATTAAAATCATTTCTGGAGCTGAATCTAATCCGTGTCCTACTGTTTGAACACCAGTACCGCTACCACTACCTTTAACAATGCTAAACCCTAAATCATTATTAGCTCTTACAGTTGAGTCGTGGTCTCCATCTGTATTAGTTACCTCATTATCTCCCGCATTAAAACACCAAGCCACGTAATCATCTCCACTTAAATTTACATAATTACCACTATCGCTATTGTCTCCTAAAGAAAACCCATCAGAATCAAAAGATGTTAATTGTTGAGTGTATGAAGTAGAATCAATACCACTAGCGTTTGAAGATAGTACTTTGGCTGTACCTCTGATTGAATCAATAATAGCGTGAAAATACCCAACCGCATTTGACCTGTTTTTTATCCATACTAAATCTGGTTGAAATCCAACTCCAGTAATTGACCTTGTAGAAGCATTTCCAGTATAAATAACAGTATTAAAACTAGGTTCTATTGCGGTATCAGGAATTAAAAGCTTTTCATTAATAGCCATAAAAGTATTTTACAAGTTAGCATCGTACTTCAATATTGAAGTTTTTGTTTTTAGAGCATTTATTTCACCTTCTTTAGTTGCTACATCTGTTCTAATTGTATCTCTTTCAGTTTGTATATCTGAAGGAATATCTGTACCGTTTTCAGCTTTTCTAATAGCATACCAATCTGTATTTGAAAGTTTACGATATGCGTAAGATTTTAATTCTTTAATCTTAATTTCTTTAAGTTCTGCAACTGTTTCGCTTATTGTTTTGTCATTTACATCGTAAACAAATGCGTTTTGTTCTTCGTCAAAATGTAGGTTATCAATTTCTTGAATTACTGAATCATAATCAGGTGTAATTACATCAAAGAAACCTTCTGCCTCGTGTTCTTCGGTTGTTGCATTATGGAATCCACCTATATAATGCTTTGTTCCTATCCATTCGCTAGGTATTTTTGAATACTTAACTACTTCTCCGCTTTCTAATCTTGCTTTCATATTAACTTGCTATTGGGGAAATTTGATACCAAGCGACATTTGTAGCAGTCCACTTGATTTGAATTAGTTGTTTTGCTGCGGTATCTGAATATGTACCACCTATTTTATTAAAAGTACAAGAAGAACCGTTTACAGTACCAAATGCACTTGTATAAGAGCCACCGCTTCCAGTAATCTCTAATGTTTTCACGTCTCCGACAACTACATTAGTAAAATTAAATGTATGTGAGTGTGCAGTAGTCATTGTAAATACATCCGCTAAAGAAGTATCTACTGTGATTGATGCTGCGGAAGTTAATGCACTTGAAGCAGTATATTCAGCTCCTAGCTTTGCATTGGTTACAATATCACTATTTAACATTCCTTCAGTTACAAAGTTGTTACCATACACTTCGTTGAAGTTGTCATTTAATTTGTCAAAGGCATTTCTTAACTGGTCTCCTGTACCATCGTTTGCTACTGTGCCTATATTTACGGTTTGTTTAGCCATTTTGTTTTATTTAGTATTCTGTTGCGTCTGCTCTATATTGCGTTGTATCTGCTAAAATTAAATTTGTATCTGCAGTAAGGTAAGAACCGTCTGCATCAAAAGGATAAGCTGAACCCCACCCGTTTGACTCATTTGTTTTACCAAACCAACTTATGGCATATATACTTCCCCAACTCATAAGCATTGTGGTTTAGAGTCAATATCTATTGTAGACTGGTTGGTGGTATTACCCCACCAAGAACTGCAATAAATTTCTCCCCAATTAATTACATTTGCCATACTAATACAATAACTTTTTTATGTTTTTGTTATTTATCTTTTCAAGGTATTTAGTTAGCTTTTCTATATTTTTTTCTTTTGGTTTATAGCTACCTACTTTTTTTCTTATAGTACCCATCCGCTAAAATTTGAATCTTTATCAGGGTGTATATCGTCATTTGTATTTGAATTATATTCAGGAAACAAACTATTGTTAAAACTCATATAAGAAATAAAACGATCTGTGTAATACTGTGCAGTATCTCGTTCTTTTTCAATTAAGAAATCTATTTCTTCTTTTGATACGTTTTCTGCATTTTCACTTGAGTGCTTAAATACACCTTTATTTGCTATTGTATAAGCTGCATAAGGTAAATACTCAACCATTGCCCAGTGTATAAGCATTGGTTTAATATGTACGTTTACAAGGTTTAAATAATCGCCTGTTAAAGTACCTGCAATTATATCCGCTTGTATCTTCTTAAATAGGTCTGTACCTAAGAAGTTTTGTATATGTATGTCTTGAGATATTTTAATATACTGAATGAACTTGTCCGTGTCTACGTTTCCGTTCATTGAAGTAAATTTTACTACGTCTGCTCTTCCTATTAATAGTGCTTCTGCCATTTTTTATTTATTTACAAATCCTCGATTTTTCATATCCTTTGGCTTAATAGATACTAAAGACGGTTCATCAGTTTTATTAGGAGCTTTAATACCTTCTTTTTCTCTTTGTTGTTTATATACTGGTTTTGTCTTTGGGCTTTTTACGTCAGGTTTTACACCTTCTTTAGCCATATAAGTTTTTCTCAACCAAAAATGACCACATCCACCGCCGCCTTTGTATAACCAAATATCATAGGTATCAGTATTGCCTTTTAGCCCCCATCCTTTATTTACAGGTTGGCTACCCATTTGTATAATGTCTTCTTTTCTATATATTTTTTTAGCCGCTACCATTTTTCTACAAAACTCCCTGGAATTATCTCTGACCGCTAATGGTGCATATTGATAACGTACTATAAATTTATTTTCGCTTTTAGTTTCTCCATCTAAATCACTTTTTGCGTTAGGTCTTGCAGAACCAGTTGAAACGTCTTTCTTTGTTGAAGCTAAACCAATCATTTTGTCTAATGCTTCTTCTTGTTCGTAATCTACTGCTCGTTCGTCTACAAGTTCCCAGTTTTCTAAATCTTCTTCTTCCCCAAACTCACTTAGTAATTCAAAAGCTTTTTCATCATTAAAAGATTCTTCTTTAGATAATTTAGTGCTATCACAACAAGACAATTTAACACCAGTTTCTTCTTCCCTGGCTTCGTTTGTTATAGCGTTGTCAGTTTCAATAAATTCAAGCGGTTGTAACGTCTTAAAATATAATTTAAGTGATATACCATTAAACGCTAAAATATCGTCAATACAGTCTATTAAAAGGTCTTGGTAAGGCTTTATAGTAACGTTGTTAAATAGTAAAGATGCTGTTTTAATTTCGTCAGCGTTATTACCTAGTCCGTTGTTGCCTGTTCTAATACCTAAAAGTAAAGGCGAAGTAATACGGTGTGCAACCATTAACTTATTAGAACATTCGGTAGATAGATATTCGTAGAGTGCAGGAGCATCATTTAAAGGTACGTCATCAATAGTAGTTTTACTTTCCGCATTATTGTTAAATGCTATAATAACCTTTTCCCCACGTGAACCTGTAAGCTTGTGCATTACATCGTTCTTTATACTTAATTGCTGCTCCCTGTCAGGTATTCCGTTGTTAAAGTTTACTACTTTTGTTCCGCTAAAACCATTTTGTACATCGTTAATTAAGTAATCAGATATTTCAGATTCTAATTCCGCATAAGCTAAAGCACCCTGGTAATCTACAGGGCAATAGTAATCGTATCCTGATACATATCTTTTAGCTATTTTTATTTCGGGTTCTTTACCGTTACCGAAACCAAAAGATGCAATACGTTTAGGTTTTTCATTTGGTTTTATTTTAGACCAATCGTAGTGGTAATAGTAAGCTTCTATTTGTCCGTCTTCGTTACATTTTTCTGCACGTAATGTTTGACGTGGAAAGTGTTCTGCTTTATATACTTTTTTGTCTTTGTAAAGTATTTGAAAACTTGCTTCTCCTAATAGTTTTAAATCTAGTGAGGATTTACGTAAACAATCGTTAGAAAATATAGAACGCATTGCAGCGTATTCCTCTGTTTTAGAACTGCTATCTAAAGCATCTAAACCTTTACCGTAGATCATAGAACTTACACCGTTAATAATAGCGTTGTTTGTTGCACTATTAGTGTATAAGTCTATTAAGTAATTATAATAATTGTTGTCACTTCCGTAAGCTATCCAATCTTTTCTTTTGTCTTCTACTATTTCAGGTTTGTTATAAGTAGATAAATTAATTACGTGAAGCCCTCCTTCTTTTTTGTTGTTATTTCTTGCCATTATAATACTATAAAATCGTTTGCAGTTGTATTACTTGTATAAACATCTTTATTTACGCTGTAGGTTGTTACGTTTTGATTTGTACAAAACACCTTATCTTTAAAAACTACATCGTTTCCATTTTTAATTTCTAACATATACATCGTATTTTCTTCTAGTGTTTTATTGTTTAACACAAAAGAGTCCGTATATTGATAGTAGTAATCTACTTCTGTAAAAGTTGTAGTAGTTGCTGAAAACACTTCTGTATTTAAACTTTCGTTAATCATTTTTATAGTGTATGTATTTCCTTGTGTATATTCCCTAGGAATAAAACTAAAGGTTTGACTATTTGTAGAACTTTGTAAGACTATCATATATATACAATAAAATAAAGTTGTTTTTGTTAATTTAAAGACATAAAAAAAGGGGCTAAATGCCCCCTTAAATATCTAGTAAATAATTACTAAGAGTTTGTACCTGCTGTAACCGTTACAGTCGCACTTCCCATTCCTGCGTATGGGTCTGCACTTGTTGGTGCATCTACAAAATTAGCAGGTTTTAATTCTTGTGCATTAAAAGTAAGAGTGTAACCTGATAGGTCTGCCATAGCAGCACCTGTTACAATCGTTCCACCTGTTACTTCTGCACCGTGTTCTAATCCCATTACAAATACATTACCATTGTAATCTTCTACCGCTATATGAGGGCGACCATAAGCTAAAAGTTTTACCTCTTTATTGTCCTCTTTTGATAGTTTCTTGAAAGTAATGTTTAATGTTTGGTCAAAGAATGTTGTACCGTTTTCTCTCGAAGAAGTTATAGCTTGTTCAAAGCTACTATTCCCCTTTAATTCATATTTGTAAGCAGTAAAAGTTCCACTCATATCAGTAATCTGGTCGTCTGCATCTTGAGTTACTGTTCCTAAGTCTCCAAAGTCAGTAAAATAAATTGCTCTCAAACCTCCCACCACGTCTTTGCACGGTTCTTTTCTGCCTCTAGTTAAATTACAAGCCATTTCGTAAAATTTTTATGTAACTAATTGATTATTAATTACTTGTTATTAAAAAAGGGTAGGTAAGAAATCCGACCTACCCCTTTTGGTTAATTAGTTTAATTATTAAGAATAAAGTACAATATCGCTTCCGATTCCGTAGTTTACTCCCGCTGTAAATCGCATTACCACACGAACATTTTGTGATCCATCAATGTCAGCCATATCAATTACTTTAACTTCGTTTTGGTCAGATAATAAACCAGTTCCAAAGTATAAGTTAGATTTCTCTGCAGCTACCATAGTATCGTCTGCAAGTCCGTTAGCTACAGCAATTTTTACACCGTCAAAAGATAATCCTCCGCCATTGTACCATTGTGTACCTTTGTTGTCTGTACCTGCACCGCCAATAGTCGCTTGGAATCCGCCTAATGCTCTAGTGTATGCACGTGCTACGTTTTGAGATACATAAATAAACATATCTTCAGAAGTGTAAAGTGTAGAAGGGATTGCATCTACAACCAAACCAATTTTATCAATTACGTTTGACGCTGTTACTGCAGCACCTGCTCCTACGTCAATAACGTCTGCATCTGCTAACATTAATTCTTTGAATCCTGCGAACTGACCGTCTGTAGCAGCTGCTCCATTCCAAATTGACTGCTCTGTTCTTTGTGCTACTTTTGCAGCTACGTGACCAATTAAGAAGTCAGCAAAAGATGGAGGTAATGAATCAAAAGCTGAATATCCTTGACTTACAGCTTCCCAATCGTTATGGAAATCTGCTTTACATATTTGTAAATTTACTTGCTGGTAGTCAGGCTGTAAAATTCTTTCTGTAAGGGTTAGTGTAGAAGTTGGTGCAAAGTCACATCCTGCATCTTTTACAAGACCGTCTGTAGAAACCTTTTTTAGTACTTCTTTAAATTTAATGTTTGGTTTAACAGTAATTAATCCGTTATCCAAAGTTGCTCCAGAAAGTAGTGCAGCTGAGATATATTGTCCAGCTGACTCTCCTGCATAAGTAGTTGTAATACTTGTAGTTGTTGCCATTTTTTATTTATTTTTTAATATTAGATATTTTTTGTAAAACTCTGTCTATTGTAGACGTTCCACGATTTTGTGAATAAAGGTTTAATACTTTACTATCACTTGCTTCAGGGTTATGGTTTATTTTTTCAACTTCTGAAAGTTCCTCCTTAACTTCTTCAACAATATTTTCTACAGTTTTTTCAACTGATAATTCGTCTTTCTTTTCAATCATTGCTTTTATTTCGTCAATCATTGATTTAACTTCTGCTAAGTCTTCTTTTGTAGCGTAAGACATTTCTTCTTCGGCAGCTTCAACCTCTTCAGCAGCTTCAACTTCTTCAGCTTCTACTTCGTCTTCTGCAGGTGCTTCTTCAGTTGCTTCTCCAATAGATGCAATAATACCTTCTTCTTCAATAATCAATGCTTGACCATCTTCAAGTTTGTAGTCTCCTACTGGTAGTGCTACTTTTTCGTCTTCTGTTACAATAAAAACTTCTTTACCTTCTGAAAATTCTTCAGCTTCTATAATAGTTCCGTTTTCTAATGTAGCTTGAGCCAATTTAATTTCTTGGTTTTCTTCGGATAGTTCTAATCCGATAACCTCCTTTACTTTGTTTAACATATCTGTCGCTTTCATATATATATAATAAAATTAGTGTTTGCTTGTTGTATTTTTAATTCGGTAACTTAGTGATGTTACCAATTCCTTGAGCCTGAAAACTACCATCGCAGCATTTACGTGAATAAGTTTTACCGTCTTTACAAAGGCATCCACGTTTATCATTTTTAGGGCTAGGTGCATTCTTATCAAAATCACTCATTCTCTATGCTTTTAAGTTTTGATTCAGCCCAAGACTTAGCACTTTTACCACCCCATAGTAAATAAGATATGTAACCGCAGCTTTCGGTGTCTCCTTTTTCGTAGTAAACTTCTGCTCTGCTTAAATAACTAAACATCCTTTTTATAGTTTCTACTGTGACTGGTTTACCTTGTGCTAATTGTTGCGCTCTTATTTTTCCAACTTGTGTAGCGCATTTATTATCTACCTTTTCGTTTAAGTCAATACCTCTTTTTGCATTGTTTCTTACTGAGTCAGGATAGTCGGAATAACTTTCTAAATCGTAGTCCTCTCCTTTTAAAAGTGCCGTTAGTTGTTCTATTATATGTTGGCTTTCTTCTTCTTCTATTTTTGCTAATTCGTTTGGCTCGTTAGGTCTTTCTAGTTTGTCAGCAAAGTAGCCTTCAATACTAAACCCTTTTACCTTTCCGCTTTTAACGTAATCGTTCCAAACTTCGTCATTATGTACTTTCATTGAAAGCATCCAGGTTCCTATTGGTACATCTAAATCGTAGAACCTTGTTTTATCTTTTTCGTCTTCTACTATCCAACTCTCAACCGCTGTTAAACCAGTTAAAGGCATTTGGTGTTCTAGTGTAGAATTATTTTGATTGCCTCTTATGAAAAACAACTCTGAAGCTTTTCTTACAGTATCTTTTGAAAAATAGATGTAATATTCGTTGTCTTCGTTTCTACGATAAATAGGTTTGTTTGGTATCAAAGCTGCTCCCATAAGGATCCGCTTCTCTTTGTTAACTTCTGCAAACTTAAATTCCTGGTTTTTTAAAGCAATAAAGTCGCTTTCTATTGCAGGTGCTTCTACTATGGAGACTGCTTCAATTCCTGAAACTTCGTCTTCTTCGTCAATAAATAATTCTATTATATCCATACTAATACAATAAAATTTTAAAGTTTTTGTTATTTTTTTTGGTAGTTAAAAAAAAAGATGTATCTTAGATGTATATTTAAAACAAAGAAATTATGACTTACAAAGAATTTTATACAGAAGCAACAAAAGGAATAGATTTTAGAACAGTAGATAAAGCTACTATGGAATTTGCTTACATTATGTTTTACCAACAATTTAATGAAGAACCAAAGAAAGCTTTACAATCTAGCTTATTTTTAAATACACTATAAACAAACAGATATGGAACAGAGATATGAAGTATGGGTAGACGGAGATTTTTTTAGAGTCTACGACAGTAAACAAAAAGAATTCGTAGGTAAAGCTTATAAGTATAGTCGCTACGCTTGTAACTTACAAGGTGAACTAGAGTTTGAAAACAATTAAAAACAACAAACAAAAAAAATTATGACAACTTTAAAAAAAAGATTATTAGAAGGAGAAGTAGTAGAGTTACACAGTGAAACAAGTGCTGCTGAAGTGTTTTTTGATGACTCAGTTCATACGTGGAATAATGGATTTAAGATAGTTCTTAACTGTAAGGTTATACACTCTTCTAAAACTTTCAAATCTATGCAAAATAAACTCAATAAAGTAATATCAACTTTTGAACTAGAAGAAATTTAACACAAACAAATAATTATGAAAGAGTATCAAACATTAAGAAACAAATTAGAGATTTTATGCTCTAATTGGGATAAGGGTCAAGGATTAGATGCTTCACATATCCAAATTAAAATGATTGGGGACTGGAGGAAGAAAAAGAAAGCGGGTTGCAAAAAAGGTTATAACGGTTGGATATTTTTTTCTACTTCTACTAATTCAGCGGGTTACGATTTATATGAAGAAATAAATAAACTGACTTCTGATTTTGATGACCTAATGGTAACAGAAAGACAATTATAGAAAAACAAAGGGGGCAGAAATGTCCCTTTTTAAAACAAACAATATGAAAACAATTACATTTTACAAAGACAACAAAATTAACGGTAAACACGAAGTTCCTTTAAACCAAATTATCAAAGAATACCTTGAAACGGAAGAGAGTAAATGGCCTATGCCTTTTGATCGTAAAATCTTAAACTTTATGGCTGATAATTACGGCTCTTTTGATATTCTTTCTGATAAAGAATGGGATACTATCTACAAGGAAAAACAAAAACAAACAATATGAAACAGTCTTATACTTTTAAACTAGATAAAAAATTATTAGAATCTTTAAAACAAAAAGCTAAAACTGAAAATAGAAGTTTTAATAATTTTGTTGAAACTGAATTAAAAAAATCAATAAAAAAATCTTAGCATTATCCGATACTAGCAGTCTCTACAATATTTCTATCTAATGCTTGTGCGGTGCTTACATCGTTACTAACTACAAAAGCTTTTATAGGTTGTTTTTCTTCTTGTCCTATCGATTGTGCTAGTTGGTTTGTTTCGGATGTTCCAACTACGTTAAACGAAGGGGGAACTGAAGATGGCACATTAGGTCTACTACCGCCACCGCCACCACCAGTTGACCCTGACAAACTAGGCTTAGGAGTAGATAATATAGATTTTAATTGCACTCCCGCAAATGCCGCTGCCAGTCCTGCTTGAATTATAGGATATGCAGGGAATACCGCAGTTATCGGAGAATTTTGTGCGGTTGTATATGCGTTTTGTACACCTTCAATACCTCCCATTGTAACTTGTGCAACTGCAGCAGCTTTTCCTATTGCTGACCCTTTTCCTGCAAGTTCTACAATACTACCTAAAGTTCTATTATCTTGTTCTATTGCAGCATCAACAAGAGCTTCTTTTCTTTTTTTCTCTTTATCACTAGTGGCATCAGCGTCAGCAATATAAGATTGAGTAATTTTTTCTACTGCTTTTTTTCTTTTAGAATCATATAAGGCGTTAATTTTTTCTTTTAGTTCTAGTTTTTCAGTTTCGTCTAGTTCTAATTGTAATAATTCCGCTAAATGTTTTTCTCTCTCTAATTCAATTTTTTTAAGTTCAGTGTCAGCTTCGTAAGCATCAATTTTTTCTTGTAATTTTTTCTTAAAATTTATTACCTTTTCTGCAGCTTTATCTACATCTTCGGTAACAGTATCTTCATTAAGACCAAGATTCTCGTCTATTTTTTTAGCTACAGCTTCAGCTAATTTAATTTGCCGATCTGCTCTAAGTTTTGCTTTTATATCTTCTATTTTATCTCTCCTATCGTCAAACTGATTTTTTACGTGCTCTATCCTTATGTTTGATTGTAACAAAGATTCTTCTGCGGATTTTATATTTTGTTCTATTACATCTTTGTTTAATAAACTTCCTATTAATGGTATTTCAGAAATTGAAAGCATAGCCTTATTAGCAAATAATCTAATATATGCACCAAATTTATCTAAGTAACCGCCAACTAAATTTCTTGAATTATTAAAATCTTGCGGAAGCATTATAGTCATAATATGCCAAGCGTCTGATAATTTATCTGACTCATATCTTACTTTGGCAATAGCTAAAGTTAAAAACTGTA
>Ga0070754_10003694_pt1 | contig 10745 bp, 15 predicted proteins | sample VirMetDEL_Sep_01_FD_75181 | JGI IMG/M metagenome (GOLD analysis project Ga0070754, IMG submission 75181) | Aqueous microbial communities from the Delaware River and Bay under freshwater to marine salinity gradient to study organic matter... | ecosystem: Environmental > Aquatic > Marine >... | reverse complement strand
TTTTCTGAAATACCCCAGTCATCTGGGGCGTTATAGTTAATCCTATCCGTCATGCTTCGTAGCACATATCTATAGTCTTACTTTAAACTGAGATCATTCAGTCTAAAGATCCGACGATTGTTTATTTTTATGTCATATTCCCACGGTCATATAATCCCTCTTGTTGGTGGCTCGGTTGTCGGCACCACCGTTGCTCTTGGTCGTGATCCAGAGTGGATTGCATCATGGTCTGATACTTTTGGTCTGAATGATTCGTATTGTTTAAAATTCTTCTCAGAAATTCCATTTTTTAACTTGGATGAAGGCGCTTATCCAAAGAAGTACGTAGATATTGTAACATCTTTGCCTCCCTGTGCAGGGTTATCTATGGCCAATACCACAAGTGGTGACACTGCCAACAACCCCAGAGGATGCCAGGCTCCCAGCAATATGCATATGATCCATGCATCGGAGTACGCTATGAATACCATTAAGCCAAAAGCTATCATGGTAGAGAACGCACCCACCCTATTTTCCAAGATGGGAGAAGAGTTTGCTGAGCGGATAAACGGGCTAGCGCAGAAACATGATTATACAATGAGTCTGGTTAAGACGTCAACAATCAAACACGGAGTACCTCAAGAGAGAACGCGTAGTTTCTTCTTTCTATGGAAAGGAAAGAAAGTCCCTGTGCTCCAGCCTATCAACAAAGACTATAAACAATTCCATAAATTCATTAAAGAGGGAGAGTTTGCTCCGAGCCCTCTTGTGAATACAAAGGGCACCAAACCCTCCGACGACCCTCTGTGGCAGTTTATTCGCGAGAAGTATAGGGGATCGACCACACAAGACATTTTGAGCGTTGTAGCCGCAAAGAAGATGGTGAGTGTGTGGGAAGTGATCTATAACTCCGGTTGGTTAGATGAGGCTTGCGTTGCAGTTCGGGACGAAAGAATGAACCGTTGGCTGAACTATACCCGCGAGAAAAAAGCCGCTGGAAAAAACATTATGGATGGAAGCATGAAGTTGGCCTGGCATCGTACTCAGAGCCTGATGTGGAAGACTTTGCCTATGCTTATGCATCCTTACGAGGATCGCTGGTTGAATACTTCTGAGGCCCTAGGTATGATGGGCTTTCCTTACGAGTTCAATAAAAAAGTCCAAGTCGACTCTAAAAATTCTAATGTAATTTGCCAAAACGTTCCCGCTTGTACAGCAGGTGACTGGATCTCTGAAGTAGCTGCAGCTCTTGATGGAGATAGAGACTGGATTGAGCCAGACCTCAAAGACGATGGAACTCCAAAAATTCTTAGACAATCAAACGTCGTATCTAAGAAAACAATGGAACCAATCTGGGGCGTATAAAAAAAAGAGGGGCCATAAGGCCCTCTTATTTAATGCTTACTTGTTATAAGTGTGCCCACGATAACAAAAGGTACCATGGGTCTCCCCTTCACCTTGCTTGCATTCGTACTGAACACCACGATAGGATGTCATGTGAATTTGGGCGTCGTGAAGTGCAGATGCTTTTTCAATCTGCTTCTTAATCATGTTAAGCGTGTTCATTATGTTACTCCTAAAAGAATGAGAAAATTAATTCCCGTTCCTTCAGTCGTTTGCGTTTTCTACTCGAAAATAGAAAATGAACGGTCCGTTCCGCGACTTACTTGCGTCCTGTAGCGTTTTTCTATGCTATGTGCCTAGCAACTACTACTAGGATGAACGAAAGAGGAACCGTATAAACTATTACACTTGTTCCTCTATTGCTATTTTAAACCAAAAAACAATACTCACGCCATTCTTTATTATTTGTTTGAGAAATAATAACATCAAGATGAGTACGAGGCTGAATAGGCTTACGAATAAGCTTCATTTTAGTATGCTCAAGGTACTTGTCACTTTTCTTAACATTGCAAGAAGAACAAGCAACAACAAGATTATCCCAGTCATCACTTCCACCTTTTGACTTAGGAACAATGTGATCTATTGTAAGCTTACGAGTTGAGCCACAATATTGACACTTATGTCCATCTCGTTGGTAAATAGCATTACGGCTGGGCTTGCTGTTTTTAAGCTTGGTAAAAGGAATTTTAATATACTCTACCAATCTAATTACAGTTTGGTTAATGACTTGAGCCTTCTCTTTAAGAAGGAGTACAAAAGCTCTTTTCCAAGTTGTAATGTTAATTGGTTCGTATGAAGCATTAAGGACAAGAATTTGTCCTCTAGCTATCTTGTTCAAAAAATCCTTTTCCATCGCAGTGTTCGCAGTCGTCAACAAAATTAGGCAAAATTTTACCCTCAAGAGTAGATTGTTGTATAATTAAAAATCCTCTACCGTCGCAATAATGGCACCTAGTTGTGCCAAATGCTCGGTACTGAGTTTCATTATCCATTAAAATTAGCAGAAGAGCAGTTTCCTTGGAGTTCTTTAGCTGGGTCTTGAGAAGCAGATTCAGAGCCGTTGATGTTGTGATCTTTTCTCTTTGAGTTATAATTCATTTTCTTTTCAGAAATTTTAGCAAATTCTTCTCCGGTGATACCTGCATAAGCAAGAGCCGCACGGTGGAAAAGAAGAATGTCAAACATTTCTGCAATAAATTCCTCACGAAGTTGAGGGCTATCCATGTAAGATGGCTCGTTGTTTTTCCAACTACGCCGAGGAACATAAACCCGTGCCTCAATTGTTTCTTCAATAAGATGGCCCATATGCTCAATGACTTTAGCATAGCGCTCTTTAGGAGTCATGTAGTCGTAAGGACCGAGCTGATCAGCTGCTCGAGCGTATTTTTGCTGAGAAGCGTAGCCGTCATCGATAAATTGAACGTAGTCAAACATAGCCTTTTGAAGAAACTCTCAGGTAATTATATCATAAAAAAGAAGGCCATTTAGACCTTCTGTGACACTTATTATCCTTCACAAGCGGCGCACTCTTTATATTTTGATGCTTCGTCTGGGTTGTCAAAATACTCGGCAAGATCTGTATATCCACCGATCCAGTTTTCATCGATCCAGATTTGAGGCACTGTTTTAAACGGAAAGTTTTCAACATCTGCTCGATCAACTTCTTTATAAGAAATTCCTTGTGCTTTAAGTAAAGCTTTTGCTTTAACGCAAAACGGACAATTAGACTTTGTAATAATCTTTGCCGATCGTTGCGTAGTAGCATTGATGGTGGATTTCTTAACCAAAAGCGAAGAGCTCCGTAAATAATATAAACTCTTCAGGCCATACTTCCATGCGCTAAGGTGGAGCTTAAATAAGTACTCTGGAGATGCTTCAGGATCTACAAAGATATTAAGAGACTGCCCTTGGCAAACATAAGGCTGACGATCTGAAGCTTGTTTGATTAGCTCGAACTGATCAATTTCTCGAGCTGTACGAAACATTTTCTTTTGGTCATTTGTCAAGAAATTAAGGTGCTGGATGCTACCTCTCATTTCAAGAATGCTCTCCCAAATTTCTTCTGTGTTTTTATTAAAAGACTCTAGAAGTTCAACAAGATAAGGATTTTTGCGAATAAACGTTCCTTTAGCTTGTTTGGCGACATAATAATTAGAGTCGATAGGCTCGATGCCCTGAGAAATTGCCCCAGAGATCACAGAGTTTGACCTTGTCGGCGCAATAGCGATCAAATGAGTATGACGCATTCCGTTGCCTTTGCACCATTCAGGCTCGCCATAGTCTATTGCCATCTGCCTCGAGGCTTTTTCTGCCTTTTCTTTAATAAACTTATGGCATTCAACATTGAGCTCCCTAGCCTCAGCAGATTCAAAAGCGTAGCCACGGTGCTGATAAAGGGCATGAAGTCCCATTGTCCCAATGCCTAACGCCCTTGATTTCCTGGCAAATCGCACACTTCTACCCATAGAGGGCAAACGCTCTGCTTTATGGCAAAACTCCTCCACAACGGCGTCAAGGAGATAGGTTGTTAGCTCTGGTACGGACTTACCAGTATTGGCCCCGCGCCATGTTTTCCACTCGTCAAACTTTGCAAGATTAAGAGAACTTAAAACACAAACAAACGAATGGTTCTCATCGGTATGGAGGAAAATTTCTGAGCAAAGATTAGAAGTACTAACTTCCAAACCACGTTGTTGATAGCATTCGGGGTTTTGACGATTTGCATTATCAATATAAATAATGTAAGGAGATCCGCTAACCATGCGAATTTTTAAAACTTCACCAAAAAGCTTTTGTTTTTCAAGATCGCCTTTAAGCATTGAGTTGATAAACTCGTCATCGATAGTTACAGCAACGTTGCTATCAATAAACTTACGTGGGTCGCCTTGAGAATGGTCTTTTGAACGAAGGAGCTCGGGGAGGTCGGGGTGAGTGATGGGCATATAGATTGCAAAGCTACCCCGCCTTACACCACCTTGGCTTACTACACTTGCTGCCAAGTCATATTGTTGAGCCCATGGTACAACTCCAGTGCTTTTACCTCCGGCGCTTATAGGTGAACCAGCGGGGCGGATATCTCCAAAGTACACACCGACACCGCCGCCATTTTTTGAAAGTGCTGCTACTTCTTTAAGATGGGAGTAGATAGACTGAACTGAGTCAGAAAGATGGACAGAGTAGCAGCTGATTGGCAATCCGCGGGGAGTACCAAAATTTGCAGCGACGGGTGTGGCAAGGCCTAAATACCCGTTCCACATTGCTTCAAACAGATCCTGAGCGATCTCCTCGTACTTAAGTATCCGAGCAGCATTATTAGCTACTCGCTCCCACATACCACGGGGAGTTTCAGCCTGCCAGAGATAACCGCGTGACAATGTATCAACGGCTTCCTGGCTCATCCATTCAGGAACCTGGAGTGTCATATTTAAAGTGATTCGTAGTCTATTATATCAAAAATTTTCTATCTTTAATCGATAGAGTTACTATTTGTCGATAAGTCCGTCATCATAGGCATCTTGAGTGTTTTCGCCTCTAGTTCCCCATTTGAGATTTGAGATTTTATTATCCTGGCCATTGTTGTTTTTATGCATTACAATGGCTTTGTCAGAAGGCTTAGAAGGGCCAAAAAGATCCATAACCATATGGTGGACTTTAGGCTCTTCTCTCTTACCATCCCAGGTAAGATTAACTCTATAGTGCCCACGATCGTCATCGCGAAGAGCGCGGATTTCTCCGTCTCTTCTTACACGACCTTTATTACTAACAAAATATGGAGACTTTTTCCATTGCTTCCATTCTTCGGCGTAATCAGACCACCCGTCTGGTACCTGGTATTCTTTGCTCATTTTTTCTTAAAAAGACATCCGACTTTGGATCGGTTATTAGATAAAGAGCTCCTGTAGTTTCTTTAAGGAGTTTTTGATTTACTTCAGGAGTTCTTGGTTTCATTTTTTCTAGCTCTGTTAATTAAATAAAAATCCTCTGCGGTTTCGCCATCTGCAAAATAATGAAGGTGCTCTCCGCAATCCACAATCCACTTTTTAATTTTTGGTTCGTAGTAGGGTTCTTTAATCATGCTGCAATTGCAAGGTCAAGAGATGTTAAATCTACCGACATAAAGTTTTGAGAAATCTTAGAAGAGTAGTTGGATCCGTCGCGAGATTGGGCAAAGAAATCATTACTACTTGCGCCCCTAATAGTTGGATCAAACCATGCTGCAATAGATTTAGCTTGGGTTAATTCTTCGGTCGATAGCTTAAAAATTTGAGTTAGGCCAAGTTGACAAAGTCTTTCGTTAGCCCTGTTCTTAATATAAGATTTCAACTCGTTCAAGTCAATAGTACTTAGCTTATATCCATTGAAAATATTATCAATAAATTTAATCTCGTTATCCACAACTAGCCTAAACCCTTCATATACTGCCTCTTCTTCTTCGTTAGTTAGCCCGGTTTCTTCAACAAGCTGACGGAATAATTTACACCCTGCTTCAGAGTGAATTTGCTCGTCAATTGCTGACCAAGAGATAATCTGAGAGAGTCCTTTATAACGCCCGTCTTTATTAAAGCTCAGTAGTACAGAGAAAGAACTGAACAAACTAACTCCTTCACCAGCTCCAGAAAACACTCCTAGAGAGACTTTATCGGAATACGTATCAAAGAAAGTCTCTACCTTTTTACGAGCTACTTCGTCGTTAATAAACTCATCATACTCGTCAAGTCCAAGGATGTCATTAAGATAAGAATATGCTCCGGCATGAATTGTTTCAAAGAAACTAAATGCACGGGCCATGGCTTGGATCTCAGGCTTAGGAAAAATAGAACAAACTTTATCAGCCCAGTAGCATCCAATGCCTAACTCTGCGCTAACAAATCCCTTAAGAATACCAGCAATAACATTACGTTCCTCTGGAGTAGAGTTAAATTGCCAATCACGAAGATCGGATTCCATTGCTACTTCTTGATGACGCCAGACGCTAGCCACGGCTTTTTCATAATACTCATAGAACTCTGGAAAATCAAACCCACCGTCTTTCTTGAAGAGCATTGGATCATGTTTGAGGATACTTGTCATTTGTTTTCGTAAATAGTAATGTTATTGTTCAGACAGTCATATACTCCAATGGTGCCATCTGTCCCGTGGCCACCTGGATCATTCACTACGCAATTTTCGGTAGTGATTACTTGTTCCCAATGTCCAGAGCAAAGAACATGATTGTCTATTGCTCCCCATCTTGTTGGATTACGCCAAAATCCTACGTGTCGACTATACTTTTTTCCTTGGTAGAGCCAACTAGCTTTATTACCTCTTAGCGTTCTATTTATTTCTTCGTTAGTTAGTTTGTTAGTTTTGTAATCAAGCCGACGATCATAAAATGCATGAGCAATATGATATTCTTTTCCGTTATCTAGAGAGTACTCAACTCCAAGGGGCCGAGTATCTAGCCAATTAATCATCTCTTTACGATCAGCTTCTTCAATTTTATCTAACTCTGCAAGAGTTTTCTTAAACCCCATGACTCCTTTATGTACTTTTCTCCTGCTGAGATAGTGATCGCAAAGGTTTTGTGAATGGTTTGAATGAATTAGAGTTGCATGGCCCTCATCGCAAAGCTGACGAACTAACTTGTATACTTTGACAAAACTACTTTGTTCTTGATAGGACTTATCCCTGCAGTCGTTGAGGTCTCCAAGAAACACGAGATGACAAGACTCCAACTGCGGAGTAAGGGTATCAATTAGCCGCTCAAGAGCGTCGTCGCGAGAGTGTATGTCAGAAATAAGAAGAACGTTTTCTGGCATGAGGTGGTGATAGATATTGCTATTCTATCATGGTAGCTAGGTAATGTATACCTTCTCAGCCACCATACGAGCTGGCTTCGCCACCTTCTACTTTAGCAGCGCCAAACTTTCCGTTAGGGTCTACATATTGAGAATGATAATCATCCTCTCCTGTTTGAGGACCGGGTTCTACTTTTTTTGCGTTTTCCTCGGAGTACGCACTCCAGCCTTCTGGGATAATCACCTTATTCTCTTCCATATATAATAGTGCAGTATATCTCTTTAAACAAAAAACCCAGAGAAGAAACTTCCCTGGGCAAAAACTTTATTTAGTTTTAGTCTTAGAAATCAAGATTGAGATCGCCGTCAGAGCTTTCTTGTTGAGAAAGAAGCAGAGTGGAGCGGATACGAATACGTCCGTTATCCATTTCTTCTTTGCTACGCAAAGTCAAGGTAGCAGGCTTTTCTTGATTGATTTCAGGCTTAGTAGCCAAAAGCGGACGAATAGAGCTATGAGCCCATGCCCCAGCAATCTTGCCTTCTTCGGGGCAGTTGTTAATCAAGATGCGATAAGTAATGCCGTAGGAAGTTTTGCAAGGATAGTATCCAATAACTTCGTAAGGAGCATTAACCTCAAGTTCGCGGAAGTCAATTTCATCGGTGGCTTCGATACGAGGACCAGAGCCAGAACCTTTAGCAGTGACTTTTTGAAGCAAAGCAACAACGTCAGCAGGCTTTTTCTTAACCAAAGCATTCATTGCTTTAGGCTCGGTGGGATTTTCCCAGTCAGTAAACCGAACAGCTACAGGAAGAACAGTTTGTCCATCCTCTACATCCACAGCCATAAAGAGCGCTGCGTCTTCACCCCGTCCAGAGAAATTATAAGAGCCAAACTCGGCTTCGATTTCTTTGCCATCAGAGGTGGTAAAGCCATTCTTATCAAGATTGAGAGGAATGAATCGAGGACCCCACTGAACGTAGAGTTTGCCTTCTTCGGTGCCTTCAACGCCGTCTGCACCGACTTTGAGCACGGGGCCAAAGAGTCGGAAATAAATGCTATCGCGCGACTTAATGAGGAACGTATTTTCGTCAAGGGGGAGTTCTTCACTAGTCAAATACTGGAAGACAGTATCAAGGTCCTTGCGCATCCCTTTAGGAAGGTTAGCGTTAGGGAGAGAGGTGTACTCACTGTTGTACTCTCGGCCGGAAAGAGGAGCGAGGGTAGGTGCATTAGTCGAAACGTCAATCGTGTTGATGTTAAAAGACATGTTTTTAGTTCCTTTGTTAAATGTGTCCTTTGGAGTAAGATCTCTCTTAGCTCACTTAGTAATTATACCATAGTAGTCAACGGCTGTCAACCACTATCTTTTTCTTTAAACTTTTTTTCTAAATCATAGAGGTACGTTTTTGCCTCTAGTTTGATCGAGTAAAGCTGCTCAGAGAGCGGGTTAAATGGGCAAAGAGGAGGGATATATAAGAGAAGGGTGTCTTTGTACCAGAGCTGACGCTCAAACGGGCACTTGTCTGGTATCGACTCAATCCATTTATTTGCAAGCTCAGGCGTCCATTTTTGAGGTCTTAAATAAGAAGCCGAAAATTTTGGAAAATAAGAAACCATCCTCACCCACCACCGGGGTGCTCGTGCTTTTCTTCCGGTGGTTGATGATGTTTTTAGCATAGTTAGTTAAGGTAAGCCTAATTCGCTTGGAGTTTTTGCTCCTGCATAACCAAAAAAGGCCGTGAAACATAGAGGATCCGGCACAGGATTCAGAGACGTTCTAGTTTTAGGATTTCTAAATCTTTTCGGCTCGGAGTGAGAGAGATAAGCATCAAAGTTATTACCCACCTCAGATGTAGCTGCCGAATCTTGTGCCCAAATATGCTCTTTAAGATCGGCTTTTAAGCAAATTTCTCCAGTGGAAGGAAGCACGTCTCTTGTGGCAATGACCTCAAGCTTCACGGTTTGATCGCAGAATCCGCCCCCGCCTCCGTCTTCATAGCACCATTCTACACTATTCCCGCCATTTTTCGTAATAGCAATTTTTGGTCCGCAAGGAGGCCATGGAGAATAAGTTTGTATACTAGAAGGAGTACAGACATAAACAGTGGAGCACGTCTCTTTACCATCACTATCAGTAGAACAGGATGTACTTGAGGTTCGGGTATATAACTGTCTTGTAGGTGCAGCGGTGGGCGAAGAAGAATGGGAAATTTTAAAGTCATAATCCCCACCATCAAGATTCAAAAAGTAAACCGTAGATGAGCTACTCATGCTAGATTTTGTGTATGAACTACGGTTATAAACGCTGCCTCCTAAAGCTGTGCCATCAACGATAATATCAGAGGCCTGAGGGATATCAAAATTAAATCCATTTGTCCAAGCCGCCGACTTAGTATTTGTCATCTTTAACGAGACTAACTTACCAGCATAATTTTTTAAATTAAAAATCATACTATTAGACCCACTAGCAGTAAGTCTAATCCCCCCGCCCGCATCCGTTGAGCTAGGAGTTGCAGCACATGTTGGAATAGCAGAGCTCCAAGCTCCTGGAGGGCATGAACTCGGCCCAGAAGGAGGGCCAATTACGCTTTCTGCTGTGATAACAAACGCCATGCCCATCGGATTATCCGAGAACTTAGCTAAGGGAACTCCAGTGCTAACATTACCAATCGTAATCTCAACATCATAGTCTCCAGGGCTGGAGATCGTAATATCCGTGCCCGCAGGATCATTAACAGATAGACCCTCAACAGTAATTGACTGGCCTGCCACCTTCATGCTTGAAGCCGAGGCGTTATCAGCAACACACTTTACTTTATAAGTTCCTGCTTCTGGAAAGTTTACTTTTTTAGTGCGTGTATCTTTAGCTACCTGGAGAGCATTAGATTGCGCCGTTGTTAAAGTGGTACTTTCTGAATAAAATGTAAAAGTAATTCCGTTGGCTTGTAATAGAGTGCCCCAGTTAGCATAAGTTCCAACATTATATGCCCCTGAATACCCAATTGTTCTAGAGTTTACTAATACTGCCGTAGACATAGCTTCTTATCAACCGTTATTTTCTAGTTTCTTAATTCTATCAGAAAGCTCTTTGATTGCTTCAATAAGAACGGGTACAAGAGACTGATAGGAAATGCCATAGTATTTACTATTGTCATCGAGCTGGACTACCTCTGGAATAACTTTGTTAACCTCCTGAGCAATCAAGCCAATGTGAACGGTACCTGGATCAGATTTTAGCTCGTAGGAAACGCCGCGAAGCTTTTCAATTTTAGAAAGCGAGTCGTCGATTCTGATTACGTTATCTTTGAGCCTTGAGTCAGAAGAAATACAAATGTCGTCAGTTGCGGTTACTTTCTTAAAAGTTACCTCAGAAGTTGTTGAGACGTCTTGGCCAATAGAGACCGAGTAAGTATTAAAGTCATCATCAGTTCCTGATTCGCCATCTGCACCGGCGTTAGGTACAACTTTTACCGCCACACCTGTTCCTGCTGAAATAAACCCTCCAAGCCTTGTTTCTAGCTCTTGCGCAAGTTGTAAAGCGCTGACTGCAAGTAGATCAGATGTTCCTACATTAGCAGATCCAG
>Ga0070754_10003693_pt1 | contig 10746 bp, 9 predicted proteins | sample VirMetDEL_Sep_01_FD_75181 | JGI IMG/M metagenome (GOLD analysis project Ga0070754, IMG submission 75181) | Aqueous microbial communities from the Delaware River and Bay under freshwater to marine salinity gradient to study organic matter... | ecosystem: Environmental > Aquatic > Marine > Coastal... | reverse complement strand
GAGACGGATGAGATAACATTGAGTGATGCTTATGTGGGCGAGACATTTTCTGGAATAATGGAAGTTGACCAATGGTACTTATCGGCAGATGAAGATGGATCTTCAAACCCATTTGATAACTGGGCTAGAAATAATTTCACAGGATTTTCTAAAATAGGAACAGGTTTATCTCATTCAAGCGGCGTTTTTACGTTTCCAAGACAAGGTGTTTATGAGTTAAATTGTATGTTTAATACATATGAAGATACTGGCGGCAATGACCCAGCGGGAATTATATTAGAGGTAAGTGTTGATGGTGGGGTGAGCTACAATATAGTTGCTGAATCCCAAACCTATTTTATAGATCCCAATAGACAAGGATGTATAGTTATTCTTTATATTTTTAATGTAAATATAGATAATTTTTTATTTAGATTTGTCCATAACTCATGGTCATCAGGAAATATAGCAAGGGGTGCAACTGATAGAATCAGAAGCGGATTTACTATTAAAAGACTAGGTCCAGCACAATGATAAAGGATAAGTAATGGCAGGACAACTCAAAGTAGGCGGAAACATAATCGCAAGTCACAGTGGAGTAGAGGGTGCTGGAGAAGTGACTTTACAGAATGTGACACTTGGAGATAGTGCGGTTCCGAGTCGCAGCATGAATTTTCGGAATAAGATTATCAATGGGGATATGAGGATTGACCAGAGGAATGCTGGGGTGATTAGTAATCCAACAGGTGGAACATATACTTACACCATTGACAGGTGGCAATTAGGTTTTTACAATCCTGGAAGTAGGGTCACTAATGTGCAACAAGTTTCAGATGATGTTCCTAAAGGATTTTCACATTCTATGAAAGTATCTTGCGGCAATAATTCTGGTACACAACACGTAAATGAACAGCTACGTATTGAACAACTGATAGAAGGTCAAGATTTAAACGGTATTGAATGGTACAATAGTACACCTTCAACTCTCACACTTAGTTTTTATGTTAAATCTAATTTAACAGGTACTTTTCCTTTAACTATCAAATTATCGGATAATAATTCAAGTTCTGGTAGTTCGTCTTCAAGAATTTTGCCACTGAAATATGAAATCAATAGTGCAAATACATGGGAAAGAAAAACAGTTACATTTACTTTAGATTCATATGCCGGAACAAGAATAATTTCTAATACCTTTGCCATGTCAATTCTTTTCTGGCTTGCTGCTGGTTCGGATAGAAGAGGAAATACATATAATGCTTGGAGAACAAATTCTAATGCTGCTACTTTAGGATTAGACAATTATACTTTTCTAGATAGTACAAGTAACGAGTTTTTCATCACCGGAGTCCAGCTTGAAGAAGGAACAGTCGCAACTCCATTTGAGCATCGGCCCATTGGAGTGGAACAAAGTTTATGTGAAAGATATTATGAAATTGTGCATGATGCATATGGTGAAGGACATAGACCTTTAAGTGCGGCATGGACAACTGCCAATTCAAATTGTTTTATACCGTTTAGAACTAGAAAAAGGTCAACCTCAAGTAATGTTAGCATCACGGGAACTATGCAAATATATAATGGGACTTGGGGTGATGCTACCGGTGTAGTATTATTGGGGTCCGCAGGACATACGGGTGTGACATTAGATGTACGACGGACAGGTGGTTACACAGCTAGATATGTTTATTTCATTCGTAATGGTAAAGTAACTGTAGATGCGGAGTTATAACAATGTACAAACTAACAGAAGATAATTTTTATATTATCAAGAAAATAGAAGATGGAATAACATTTATACATCCAGAAAATGAAGCATACAAAGATTATCTTGCTTGGTTAGCAGAAGGTAATGAACCAGAACCGCCTGACTACATACCAGCAGATGTTCAACTAAGAAATCAACGTGACATGCTTTTACAACAAACAGACACACCTTGGGGATTGGCAGATTACCAACATCCGAACAAACAAGCATGGCTAGACTATCGCCAAGCACTTAGAGATTTACCAGAAACAGCAGACCCACAACTCGATGAGAATGGACAATTAACAAACGTCATATGGCCCACACCACCAGCATAGAAACATAATACAATTCCAATCATAGATAAATAACATAAAAGGATTTTCTATGCGAGCTAGGGAATTTATTATTAACATACCCATAAACATAAAAATAAATGGTGATCAAGATCCAGAAATTACAATGGACAACCCTGACGAACAGCCTGAAGAAGAAAATGCTTTTGTGAGTCCACAACAACAAGAAATTGAACTTAAAAAAGCAGAGCTTGGTAAACAAAGTCCTATTGGTAATCAATTATTAAGCAATGCAGACCCAGGGGAAATAGCTTAATGGCTTGGTTGCGTAAAATTAAAGCAGGTTTAGCAAAATATGATGTAGACACCTTTGTTGGTCACAATGGCCAAATGTTTTTTGATATAGAAACAGGTAGCTTACGACTATCAGACGGATCAACGCCTGGAGGAATACATGTTAGTACAGGTGGAGGTGGAGGAGCAACAACTTTTAGTCAGTTATCTGACACACCTAATAGTTTTACTAATTGCGGTGGATATTATGTTAAAGTCAAAACTGATGCATCAGGGTTGGAATTTGTAAATGAATGTTCATTAAGTGTAGCAACAGTTGACACTAACAACAATATAATTTGTAATAACACAAATATAAATTCTATATATTTTGATACAGATAGTGGATTTGATGTACAAAGTACACAGGCTGGTGTAGTAAAAGTACAAATGAATTCCACCTTTAAAACCTGGAAATCTAGTGGCGAACCTGATTTAGTTGCTACTGGTTTAGATACCATAGAATTCGTATCAGGTACAGGAATCGATATTACGTTCAATCCAAATGGTAATCCAGATCAAACATTAACAATCGCAAATACAATTACAAATTTAACAGACTTAGGTATTAGTGATGGTACTGAAGGACAAGTATTAACCACAAACGGCTGCGGAAGCTTTAGTTTTACCACAGTCAGTTCAGGTGGAACAGATACAAATATAGATGGAGGATCTCCGGGGTCTATATATAGTCTAAACAACATTGACGGAGGTTCACCTTAATGGCAAGTGTAATACAAATTAGAAGAGGCACAGCAGCAGATTGGACTAGCAATAATCCTGTATTAGCACAAGGAGAATTTGGTTTAGAGACTGATACAAAAAAAATCAAAATAGGTGACGGTACAACTAATTATGTAACTTTAGACTATCTTGTTCCTTTTAATTTAAACGAATTATTAGACGTATCTAACAGTAATGCAAATAGTGATGATTTTATAGCATATGATGGTGTTAATAATCAATGGGTGTTTAGATCTGTACAAAATACTGATATTTTACCGCTAAGTTTGTTATCTAGTGGAGATTCAATTAAGGATAGTTCTAATAATTCTATATTGAGTGAAACAAATGGAGTTGTAACAATAGACAACATAACATTAGGCAATAATATAGCAGGAGGAGGATATTTAGCATTAAGTAGTAATGTGTATATATTAAGTTTAAGTAGTGATGAAACTGAAATAAATTTATATACAGCAGATCCAGGTGACACAGTAACACTTAGTTCTACAGATCAATATGTTATTGCAACCAATGTGAATTTTCAAATTCAAAATAATAATTTGGTAATGATAATATGAATATAGATTATAGTAAGTTGGGTTTTCGTTGGAAAGGACTATATAATTCTAATACAAATTATGCTAATAAAGACGTAATTTATAAAGAAGGCGCTGCTTTTTATTATGATACAAGCACTGAAACATTCAAAGCATTTGCAAGAGGGCAGATAGAAGCAACTAACAAAGGAGATTTAATTATAAATGGAATCAGTCTTAACCAGGCTTTTGCAGATGAGCGTTTATATGTCACTAATGGTTCTATACAGTTTAGGCATCCTATAGACAGAAATGGAACACGTTGTATAGAATTAGGAGGCAGAGGTGCTAACCATATGGGATGGGAAACAGAAAATAATAATCTAGGTATGTACTTTTTAATGGCTAACGGAGAAGTACGTTCCAGGGGATATGATTGGGATGGAAAAGTAGGAACTGGTACAAACGATGAGGGTAAAGGTTACTTTATACCTAACCAAATTAATTTTCCAAAAGGTACTCCTCCTATAGTCAAAATTTTTACAGCTTGGCGTAATTTATTTATGATTGATTCTCAAGGGCAATTATGGGGTGTAGGAAAAGGAATTATGATTGGTGCTGGAGACACGCAAGCTGATACTGCAGTAGCAATAAATATTTCAGAAAATTCAGAAATAGGAAATAACAAAATTGTAGATTTTTTTACTGGTAGTTTTTGGAGATATGAAGCTCAACAACATTTTGCAATTGATGAAAACGGAAGAGTTTATACATGGGGATACAATTATAATGGAACCGGTTATTGTGTTAGTGGTTTAGGAGTTACACAGACTGATTCAGAAAGATATACAGCAAGATTAATACCTTTTACACAGGATGTACCTATTAGTAAAGCATCTACTGATGGTATACAATCTAGTTTTCTAATATCTACAGACGGTGCTTTATATGTAACTGGTGCCGCTAATAGAAATTTTACCGGACATCCTGTAGAATATTGGGAACTAGTCACAACACAAGGACCTGTTAAAGAAGTAAGTGCAAATGCATTGATGGATTCAGGAACAAGCAATAGATATTTTCAACATTTACTTCAACAAGATGGAAAGTTATTTATTAGGGGAAACGGTCATTTAAATACATTTGGAACAAATCCAGACATTGCTGAAACAAATTTTATTCACAATGATGATCATTTAGTAGGCGAGAACATAAGTAAAGCATTTTTTGTGAGTGGAAATACACCTTGTATTATTGCACAAAAAACAAATGGTGACTGGTTATACCAAGGGCAAAACTGGGACTATGTAAGTCCTACAGGTGGTCATATTACACCAACAAGCCCTAGTGATTGGGATAGGTCAATAAACCTTATGCCTACACAATATTGCAATAGTCAAACAACTATAGTACATGCTTTTGGTCAAGGTATATATGGTAGTGTGGGGTTTTTGAATACCACAACAGGAAAACTCACAATATTTGGGAGAAACTCTATTGGAATTAAAGGTATCGGTCATACAAATAATGGCGTTGTAGGATTTACAAATCCAATAGGCATAGCCGCTGGATGGACAGCTCCATATAACAATCAAAATGCATATTCTAATGATTATGTACTATTAAATAAAAATATTATAAACTTTGAATTTGCAGGCAGAGCTAGGCATGACGGAACTAATGCTGTATATCAAGATAGCTGTCATGTATTAACAGACGAAGGAGATGTTTATTCTTGGGGTGATAGCTCTTATGCTTTAAATAATGCATACCCTACAGGGGATACGTACACTCCTCAAAGAGTACTTTTTTAATAAGGGAAAAAAATGGCTAATGTAGTTTTAGGTAAAATTGCTATAACTTGGAAAGGTGTATACAATACAAATAACACATATTATCAACAAGATGTTGTCAGTTATGGAGCAAACACTTATATATGTACTGCAACAAGTACAACTGGAACATTCGTTACAGGAGATTGGGATACATTTGCTCAAGGTACGCTTGATATTACTACAACTGCAGGTGATATGATTTACAATGATGGTACAAATTTAGTAAGATTGCCTATAGGAACATCAGGTCAAGTGTTAGGAATAAACACGACAACTAATTTACCAGAATGGCAATCTATACCTTCTAGAAGTTCTAGGCATGTTGCTTATTTAGGTGCATTTAAAGGTATTACAACTAATAATCAAAATACTTTTGTAGCACTCACAGATGGTAGTTTAGTAACCTGGGGATATGGCGGTGTTTATGCTATACCCACTGGATCAGATAGTGCTAACAAAACAATACCACAAATAGCAGCCTTTCCTAGAGGATTTCCAGGTGTAGATACAAACAAATTTTATATGCGTCACGATTATGGATTTTTTTGTTTGGATCAAAATGGAGACATATGGTCTTGGGGACGAACACAAAATGGTATTACTGGTAACGGCACTAGCAAAACTGCTGGTGCAGTAGCCCAATATATACCATATAATGTAATGACTAATACTGCTGGAGATTTTTATATTAATAGTACAAAAGCTACTAGTTTTTCACATTCTGGAGGTGATGCAGAAAATTGTAGTATATTAGTTTTAGGCACTGATCAAAAAGTTTATAGTTGGGGATATAACGCTCATGGACAATTAGGATTAGGAGATACTACAGAAAGACATGCTCCAGTTATGATTCCTTATTTTGATACAAATAATATTAACATTGTCAAAGTAGACCAAGGAAGAGATGAGGTTACCACAAGTGCTGCAATAAGTGATGACGGTGTTTTCTATATTTGGGGTGACAACAGTACATACATTTTAGGGATAGGCGCTACTACTACCGATAGAACTGAGCCAGCACCATGTAATGGGGGGTCTTTAAATGGAAAAACAGTAACAGATTGTTGGATGGGCGCATATATGGTATATGTCAAGGACTCAACTGGGTCCCTACATTTTATAGGAGGTGATTATTATGGATCTTCGGGATTAGGAATTAATACAAGTAGTACAGTAAGTTATGTTAATACACCTACTCTTACCTGGGATATTAATACAAGAGCAGCAGTTACAAAAATGGCAGTTAGTAACTATAATTATCCATGTGCATTTGTTATTGATGCAAATGGAGATTTATACTTTACAGGTTATAGTGCATATGGATCCAGTGGTATAGGTGATAATACTAGCAAATCTAGTTGGATTCAAGTTATATTTCCTGACCTTGCACAAGGAGAAACTATTGTAGATGTTAAACAGAGAGGAACTGGTTCATATAATTCTACTGGTGCATTAACAAGTGAAGGTCGCTTATTTACATGGGGATATAATGGATACGGTCAACTAGGATTAGGAGATACTACTAATGTACTTACTCCTGTAGAAGTACCCTTTAATGCAGGCGCAATTACAGATTGGCAATGGACAGGTCACGCTCAATATGGTAAATTGGTGGTTTTAAATGATGACGGTAGAGTTTTTAATTGTGGATACGGAGATAATAATGATTTAGCTCATGAAGATGCTGAGGAATATTACACACTTCAGCCTGTAAGGATTTAAAAAATTAGGAACATAAAATGGCAGAGCAAAAAGAATATATAGTAACTCTAAAAAAAGCAGAAGATCTAGATGAATTTTATTATGACATGGAAACTCCTGGAGGAAATTTATATATTCCTAATAGATCAATAGATATTATTAATCGTAGGCCAGTAAGTCGAAATACTCATTACAGTTTAACAGATGCTGAAGCAGAACAATTAAGACAAGACAGTAGAGTGTTATCAGTGGAAACTCTACCTGATCCTGATATTATTGATGTACGTCCATGTTGGAGTCAAACCAGTGGAGCATGGTATAAAGGTTTTACAGAAAATAATGTATACAAAAACTGGGGGTTGTTACGTTGTTATGAGGGGTCACATAGATCAGGATGGGGAGCAGACGGAACAACAACTGTAACAGGAACAGTTAATACAGGAACTTTAGACGGAACAGGTGTTGATGTAATAATTGTCGATGGGTTATTTGATCCTAATCATCCAGAGTTTGCTGTTAACAATGACGGCAGTGGCGGTTCTAGAGTAGTACAATATAATTGGTTAGGGTACCAAGGAGGCAGTTATAACTATGGATCATATACAGGATCAGATGCAGGGCACGGATGTCATACAGCAGGAACAGTAGCTGGTAATGATCAGGGTTGGGCCAGGGGAGCTGATATATATAACATAGGTTTTGCAGGCACTGGCGCATATACATTTTATGATCATGTAAGGGTTTGGCACAATGCAAAAACAAATGGTCGTCCTACTATTACCAATAACAGTTGGAGTTGGGGATCTACATTGTATATACCCGATATATCTAGTGTTTTTTGGAGAGGTCAAACTTACAATGGACCTTTCACAAGCACAAGTATACAACAATTTGGAATACCACACATAGGCAGTAATTATATAAGGTCAACATATCAACATGCAGCAACAGATGCAGATTTTCTTGATGCATATAACGATGGTATAATAAGTGTAGCTGCAGCAGGAAACGATAATCTTAAAATTACTACTTTGAGTGATCCTTTTAATGATTATGATAATTATATTTTATACGGTGGTAGCAGATATTATTATAATAGGCCAAGTAGTCCAGCCACACATAGTATAGTTGTTGGCGCAGCAAGTTTTTATAGCCGAGAAGAGAGAGCCACTTTTAGCATGAGTGGACCCAGAGTTGATATTTGGGCCCCTGGAGTAGAAATACAAAGTTCTAGACACAGTGATTATGGTAATGGAACTCCTGATCCCAGAAATAGTAATTACTATTTAGAAAAAATCAGTGGTACTAGTATGGCTACACCACAAGTATGTGGGTACTTAGCATGTCATTTACAAAATAATCCTGGTTGGAACAGAGATGATGCTTTAAATTTTCTTATTAGTAATGCAACAACAGGACAATTATATGATAATGGTATAACAAGCGGTGTAGATACCTACAGTTTATTTGGAGCACCAAACAGGTATCTTGCTTGGCCTGGTTCCAATAATAATCCGCCCACGCCACCAACACCATCAGATGGCTTTACTTATCCAATTTTTACTATTGGTACAAGGCAAGCTGCAGGTATGTTGTATCCTAGGAAAAGTATAATTTATTCATAGTATACATTATGTAATGTTCTAATTAATTCACTATGGAAGTCTTTGGTATAAGTTAACTGTTTATAATAATTAAAGGTTAAATCTGGTAACATATCAAATAACAAATTAGACCAAGTTTTTTCATCTATTTTAAATAACCTATCCAATTCAGTTAAAAATAAATTCATGCGTCTGCAATCATCAATTTCTATATCATAACTATGGTCTATCCATTTGTCAAATGTATTAAAACCCATTTCTTTTAATGATCTAACTTGATATGGAGCACCAAAAATTACAAATGGTTGCATCATTGCAAGTGGCTTAATAGATTTTTCTGTTACAAAAGCTTTACTATTAAGTTTTACTAAAATATCTTTTGTTATATTTGGGTTTATTTTTTTTATTTCTTTAAATAGATTGTTTTGATTTTGTTCATGGTGGTAATCCGAATATGTTTCTAATACAATATGGAAATAACTATTCAATGTTTGAATAGGATTTATTACTTTTGCTATTGCTTTATCTTTATAACTCCAGGTTAGTATATTGTTATGTAACTTATCATTAATTATGGTAATCTCTTCCCTTTCATTTTGTATTATAATTGGAGATTTGGAAATTTTAACAGCATTTGGTTTTAAATAGTTAAGTTTATAGTGATCCCATCCAGGATCTTTTTTTATCATATATGGTGTTACTTTATCAGCATTTAAAAAACTTAAATAGGTATCTTTGTGATAATTTTGATGCATTAACCATGCGGTTACAATAAGTCTATGAAATCTAAATCTGTGTGAGTAGCAAACAGCTTTTTTTATTAATAGTTGTTTGTTTTTTATTTTAATAATTTTTTGGTTAAATAGATCCGTGTCTTGCTCTGTTGTTAACCATGATAAAAGGTTGTTATTATTAATATGATTAAAATTTAAATATTTTTTTATTAATAAATTTTGTTGTAAAGTAAAATTAGCAGCACTAGCAATAATTATTTTTTTTGTTTTTAAAATGTATGTTAATTGATACAAAATTGGTCTATATAAATCCAAACATTCATGGAAATCAGTAATAAACCATGTTACTCTGCCTTTTTGGCTATCCAAAATAATATCTTGTGGTATATATTTTTCAAAATTTTGTAAAATTTCCATATAAACATTGAGTGGTCCATTTGGTAAAACAACTATATATTTTTCTTTATGTTTTTCTTTATAATCAATTAAATTAAAATATTCCATATTTGGCTTATCTTTATTATTTTTCATTATAGGAGGGTGTCTATATATAGGGATATCTCTATTATCAGTTATAGGATAAGCTTGATCTATATTATTGTGATTAGTTATCAGAATATTTAATTTTTCCAATTTATGTCCTTTTATAATAAATATTTAGTATAAGGAGTTTTTTGTGGCAGTAATAGAGATAGATAATTTACTTGATATTTTACAGCAAAAAGAAAATGATATTACTGTAAATGATGACACTAAAGAAATTATAAAAATTTTAAGTGCTATCAAAATCAGTAAACAACAAATATTAAGAAGTTACGCACAATTATCTGAACTACCTACTCCTAGTTTAATTAACAAAGGAAATATTTATTATGTTGAAGCAGAAAATGGATTATATGTAAGCACAGGAGCTGCTTGGTTAAAAATAGAATCTACTAGTTTAGCTAGTTTTAATGTAACAAGTTGTTTACCAAATGGTAATGGTAATTTAAGTTATGATAATACTACTGGTGAGTTTGCATTTACACCACCAGATTTATCAAGTTATGCAGTTACTGGAGCATTGAATGATTTTATTTGCTTAACAGATTTAAGTATATGTACAAATAGTGCAAGTGGTAATGGTAATTTAAGTTATGATAATACTACTGGTGAATTTAGTTTTACTCCTGCCGACTTATCTAGTATTGATGTAACTAACGCAATATGTGATTTTATTTGCTTAACAGATTTAAGTATATGTACAAATAGTGCAAGT
>Ga0070754_10003692_pt1 | contig 10746 bp, 21 predicted proteins | sample VirMetDEL_Sep_01_FD_75181 | JGI IMG/M metagenome (GOLD analysis project Ga0070754, IMG submission 75181) | Aqueous microbial communities from the Delaware River and Bay under freshwater to marine salinity gradient to study organic matter... | ecosystem: Environmental > Aquatic > Marine >... | reverse complement strand
GAAAATTATGATAATATAGTAACGCAAGGGGAAGGTTACAACGGTACTACTACAAGGTGGGCAGAACCAAGACAGCATCCAGCGCAATTAGATTTGTATTCAATCATCAAGCACACAAGTTATGATGACACTATGCAATGGGTTGAGGTTTTAGATGAAAGTTGGAATGAAGATATATTGAATTAAATATAAAAGGAAATAACTATGAAAGAACTCAACACAATATACGCATCTTGGATAAAGGTATTCGCAAGTGCGGTGCTTGGGGATTTGTAAAAACAGATAAAAAATGTTTGAAAACATAAACGGCATAACGGTTCTTCTTTCAGCAGTAGTAGGTATGCTCACATGGGTTACGTCTAACTTCGTATCTAAGAGGCAGAGCAAGAGAGATGACTTTAAGGCGATTAGCGATGCTTACACTTTAGAGTTTGAAAGACAGAATAAAAAGCTATTAGATTTAGAAGCTAGAATACAAGCGTGTGCCGATAATGAAATAGAACAAGCGTCTAAGATACGCAACCTACAACTCACTATAAAGAGTTTGTCTATTCAAGGGTTACAATTACCCATTCCTATGTGGATGAAAGACGAATTAGGCACAATGATTTCCCTAAACGATGAGTATGAGAGAGCCTTTCTTTTGCCATTGGGGAAATCGAGGGAAGATTATATAGGCAAGACAGATGTGGATTTTTGGGGTAAGGAGATAGGCGAGATATACACAAGGAACGACCAAGTGGTTATACACAGTAAGAAGCCTATGGTAACAGTAGAGCCTGTGAATACAAATGATGGAGTAAGCAAGGTGTATGTGATAAAATATCCCTATCTAATAAGCGAACAGTATGTAGTAGGATTGGGTGGAATAGCAATAGGCGAAGATTTTGTAGAGAGCCTAATGGAAAAGAAAATCAATAAAGTATAAAATATGTATTACGGATTTAATGGAACGAATTGGTTTAGGGTACAGACCTTAAACGATATATCGCTGATGGTAGACGCAGCCCCCAAGAAAGGGTTTGTTTTACGTTTTAGAGCCGATAAGCCTTACCTTCCTTTAGACGAAGAAGTGCAAAAGGTAATCGAATTACACAATCAGTTTGACACATCATCAAAGGAGTTTAATGTAATCTTCACGGCAGACATAGATGCTGACGAAAACATCATGTTCGAGGCGATAGATACGCTTATCGTAGCGGGGGTAAATGTCGTATGTGTGGAGGCGGGAAATGAATACTATTCTAAAGAGCAAGCTAACTTTGACTTTGAATACTACAAGCAGAAGTTCGAGCCAATCCGACAGTTACTATTAGACCATTACCACGAGATACCATTTAGTATTTTCGTAGCCCCTCGTCCAAAGGATAGCAATATCTTGGGTGGAAGAAACGACCATAAGCAATTCAACGATGATGTTGCAGAGTATATGAAAACCGCTCCTAATAAGGATGGGATTTCTGTACATATCTATTATGGAGGGAATGAAGCACCTGTTATTATAGACACTTTAGATAAGCAAGACATTAAGGAGCAAGAGTATAATGAGGAAGCTGATACCTACTATCGAGAGATGTATGAGCAATCTCAGGCATCAGAACTATGGGAGGCTACCATTAACTATTTAGATGAGAAATTTGAGGGGATAGATGTATGGATAACCGAGTTCGGTTTTAATAGCGCAGGAACACTAAAGAATACACTATCCTATGCTACGGCTATGTTCGCTATATGGGCGCAATGGAGGGATTATCCGAGTATTAAGGCTCTATGTGAGCATAATGGTGTATCCCCAACTAATACTGGCTGTATCACGCCCGTAGATAGCGAATTAGACGACTATGATGGTGTTAATGCACCAAGAACATCTTACTTTGCCTTTAAGTGTGCATCTAACTTGTTTAATACAGATTCTTTAGTATTCCCTTACATTACTTTAGGGGATATAAATGATGTAGAGGTTACGATACCCGAAGATAAAGCGGTGGTGAGTGCGATAGCTAAGAATGTATCGGGGAAATACTACTATTCTTCTTCGGGGAAAGCCCCATTTATGAGTAGGCGTTCTGACCGCTCCTTCGAGATAGATGGAGTTAAGGAATTACCTGTATTTGTGAATAGCAATACCATTACTGCTACATTGCCTGATAATAGCTTTGGCGTTATCGTTGTAGAAACGGTAAACATTATCGAACCACCGAAGCCAAGATGGTGTCGTTTATGTAAGTATAAGTTCTTCCAAATATTAGGATTATGCGAGGACTGTTAATAGCATCTTTAATACTTTTATCGAGTTGTAGTGCGCAAAGACTAATGCAGAGGGCTATAAAGAAAGACCCTTCTATTTTAGTTGCTGATACGATTACGGTTAAGATACCCGAAGTGGTGGTAGATACGGTGGTGGTAATAGAGCATGACACCTTAAAGATAGAAAGTGATATTGATAGCATCATAGCTTCATTGAACTTGCCCGATACTTGCAAAAAGATAGTTAAGCCAATAGTGAAGTATGTAACTACTTACAGATACTTAACGGACACGATAGAGATTGACAGGAGGATAGTAAACGATAGCATGGATATAAAAATCGGGGGCAACGTATATGCTACCCCCGATAATGTGTATGTAAAAATCTTTTTAAGAGAAGCCTCTATTCAAAAGGAGATAAACACCATAACAGTTGATGGAGATTCTTCTTTCTTTGATAAGGCAATGGAGATAGCATTATTGGCTATTATCCTTTTGCTCTTGATTCTGTTTCTCAGAAGATTGTAAAGAACGCATTTGTTCTTCGTGATACAGTTTAGCAAAGTGCATGAGTGTATTATCAAAATCTTCGGGAGATAACTCTAAAGCATCTCTTTCGTTGTTTAATATCCTACGGTAATCATCGCTTGTCATAATGTTTATTTTTATCAAAGTTACGAAATTCTCCTAAATACTCTAATATGCACCAAAGAAAATAGGAACTTAAATTTTACATCTTCCTTATCTTCTGCCATGTAATCCCTAACAGCATTAGTGACTGTGACAATCCCACCGAACCAACCGTTAGGAACTTGGGTATTATTACAGCAATCGTCAACCACTAAGTAACCGCCAACCTTTACCATTGGAGCATAGTTGCGCAAATCAGACAAGCATACATCGTATTCATGCCCACCATCAATATATATTAGGTCGTAGGCATTACGGACGCTATGTATAATATCAGCATCCATACTATCCCCCTTTACTAAGTTCAGTTTATCTTTATTGAGGCTAAATTGGTTGAACAAGAACTCGGTATCTTTCTCTGTGAAGTCAAAGGTTACATCTCCCGAAGGGGCGAAGGTAGATACTCCTGTTATTAGAGCATCGGGGCGTATCGCAGACCATAGTGCTAAGGATTGCCCTTTGAATACCCCTATCTCCATGAGTTTGGGAGTGTAATTCATATCGAGCAATAGGCTAATCCACATGGTAGCGAATACATCCTCTCCAAAACCGTAGCCATTCTCCCGAACAAAGGTGCGTATTTCATTTACTTGACTACAAGTCTTATTCTCTTGCGATAAGAACCAATGGAAGTTATCTGCATTACGCTTGTGGAACTCTACTGTGTCCTCCCAATTATTTTCAAGCCAATGGACGGATGTTTCTACGCATCGCTCTGCATTTGATATATCTGTACCTCCATTCCCATGTAATACTGATGGCATAGAATTAGTTTTACGGTTATATAGTGCAGATGGGATGTAATCAAAGTCATCATCAGCAATAAAAGAGTAGCATTGCAGGTGTTGGCAATTATTGTCCATAGACATTTTTAGTGTAGATGCTATGAATAGAAGGTTACACGCTGCTTGGTCATCCCATCTAACAGGGTGTTGGCGTTCAGCGTTCCCATCCATCATGGAATTTGCTAAGTGTAGCATTTTGGCAATGTCTTTAGCATGACCGTAGTACATCCCTGAATTAAGGAACTGCCAATCTGTTGTTTCTTGGAAGTAAGGGCGATAGTCGGTAACAGGATAGCACCCCTTTTCTGCATTAAAGACTATCTGCCCCTCGTATATTGTGGGGTCGAAAAGTTTAAGGAATAGGACATCGTGGGCATCTACGAACATCAGCTTCTCCATAGGGTCGCAAGAGAGAGCGTATTGGTACATAGCCCATATCTTGTTTGTCCTCCCACCGTTAGGGTATTTGTTATTTATCGGCAATACCTCTATTTTTGGGTATGACCTTTTTAGTTTCTGAAACCCTGCATGGTTGGGGTTATCGCAATAGGTTAATACTTTCATTATTATTGTTTTGGCAAAGATACTAAATTAATACGTTGCAATGTTTATTGGTTAAAATTGGACAATAGCGTTTAGTAAGTAGTTAGCATTAATACTACATTCGTGCTAATTCGGCTTGTATTTCTTTTTGCTTTTCTAACAGTTCTCTTTTGCGTTCTATGTTTTCATCATCAGTAATAAGTGCAACTAATTTAGAATATCTACGCAAAAAGTAATTCATTCTTTTAATCTGCTCTTTTTCTTCTAAGTCGTAAAACCCAGAACCAAACTGTACGCTCTTATAATATTCATCACAAACATATCTCGATAAAGTTACTGTAAATTGGTAGTTTACATCATTTTGGAAGCCAACATTTATCCAACTTAATTTATCGTGCTGAAAACTTATGCTTAAACTTAAATGGGTTTTACTTCGTTCGCCTAAATATTTATGTGTAGTTTCTTTCACCTCAACTTTTTCTAATAAAGGAGCAGATTCAAGAACCGCTTGCTCTAATCTTTTAATAATACTTTTCATTTTTGTTTTAAATTTTGTCGTTAATAATCCGTACTAATGCTAACAACACCTAACCGCCATTAAAACGGACGGTTAGCCAAACCGTTATTTAGTACCAAATATACAACAAAAACCTGAATTACACAATAGTCGGTAAAAATTATTTGCTCAAACGCTAAAACGACCATGTCTGTAAGGCAATAGGTATCTTTGTAGCATGGCTATAACTCTACAATACTCATATTCACAGTCTAATGACTGCGATACGCTATATTGGCAAGATACTACTGCTGATTACGGTGAAGGTGGCAATGTGGCTGCTGCGGATATTACATCTACTAAGATTATCCTTACCGATAGTTCGGGGAATACCTTAACCTATTCCGATTATTTACCTACACAGGGGGAGATAGGGTTATTGTATGATAGTTTTGTAGCCTCAAATAGCACGGAAACAACCACAGATTGTGGGGATTGTGGCTCAACAACCACTCCCGCACCTACCAATTTTCAAGATGGATGCTTTAGTATATCTTATCAGGTGTATGTAGATGGTGTTTTAGAGGCTTCTGCGGGGTCTAATGGTTTTTTCTATTGTGTAGTAAGGAACGACATCTTTGACTTGATTATAGCCTCTTGTGACGATTGCTGTGATGAAGATAGGCAATCAGAGATTAACAGGATAAAGAACGACTACGATATTATGCTGATTACCTACAATAAGAACGGATGCAGTAGTTGTATTGATGGTCTTTTGGAACGATTACAGAAGCGAGTAGCTAACTTTAATAACGATTGTCTTGGATGTTAAATTAGGAACAGATTGTTGGGATTATCATATCCTCGAACAATGCGCAAAAGCCATTAGAAACACAGACGGATTAGTTTGTGAAGTAGGAACAAGAGAGGGGGGTAGTTTACAGATAATCGTAAATGCCCTGCTCGATAACCAAGATACGGGTAGGCACGTATTATCCATAGACCCTTATGGCAACATTCCATATTACGGAGAGAATGGCATAACAAGGTTTGATTACACTAATGATATGAAGAAGAAGGCGTTAAAAAACTTATACGCCTTATCGGAGGGTAAAGACTTCAACCTTATAACATTCACCCTAACCGATGCACAGTTCTTTAGCAGATTTAGCGATGGTGTGCCAGTGTATGATAGAGAGGAACGGATAATGGATAAGTATGCTATGGTTTTTCTTGATGCTGACCATAGCGTAGATGCTGTAAAGAAGCAAGTAGAATTTTTCTTACCTCGATTAAGTGATGGGGGTTTTATTATTGTAGATGATGTGGATTGGTTTGTAGGGAACTCAGACTTTGACAATATCTTCTTAGGGATGGAGTTGGCGTATGAAGCCCCTAAAAAGAAGGCATATAAAAAACCCCCTACCAATTAAGATAGGGGGGAACAAATCCAAAACACATGAAAACTACTAATCCAAAATATGCACTCCGAGTTCGATACGCTTTTTAATACCGTACCTTTCGTTTAATCGTTTCAATTCTTGAAGATACTGCTTTCTTTTATCTTCGGGTAATTTTGTTTCTCTGTCAATTACCTCTTGGACTATCTCAGCCCTTTCCATTAGTCTATCTATGGTCATTATTTTTCGTTTTGTTGTTCTTCAATTTGTTGTTGTAAGTCCTTAATAAGTCCACGCAGGTCGTTCAGCAGTATAGATTCCATCTTCACGTTCAGCCCAAAAGTCATAACCTTTATGCCATAGGTTGTTATCTATACATCTTTTCAACCCTTCTAATAGAATATCCACCTTGTCTAATCCAAACTTAATCAGATTGTCGTGTAATTCATGGGTGCTAACACCACCCGCACGGTCAAAGGCAATGATGTAGTAAGGGAGATACCCCGTACCCTCTCGGTACAAAGCAGCTTGAATGTGGTATCCCATGTCTACTATCTTTCGATGTACGGCACGAGGTTCTGCATCACGCATACTTTTAAGGTCTGTGACATTCCTTTCGGAAGATGCGTCTAATACCCCTTTGAAAGAAAAACCTCCATATTCCCACTCTACGATGGATTCACGGAATGGGCTGTTGTCCAATAACCTTTTAGCGGGCATAGAATACTCAATAGAGGTCTTAGCGTATAGGGCAGCTTCCATTGTTTTTGCATCAACAATCTCCTCGCCTTCTGCCTTCTTCATTTCCTCTGCCTTCCACTCTTTGTACACTTTAGTAGCACGAGGATTACCACCTCCGATTTGCGCTACAATTTCAGCATCATTAAGTGAAAAGTATTGCTCATCGAATAGTTCAGGAGTAAGAATAAGGCAATGCACCATACTACCATACATCATAGCTTCTGTGGGTTTCACTTTACGCATCCAGTATGCCATAAGGTCACGTGGGCTTTTAGCAAATGCCATGAGTGCGGAGTAGGATAGTGTTTTTTCGTTGGATGCTACTCTTTCTATAATACTTTCCCTTGTATTTGTTTCGGGGGTATCGCTTACCTCTACTTCGAGGTCAAGGTCGTCAAATGAAATATCGTCAAAATTCATGTTACTTCTTTTTTTCGGGTGTTAATTCAGCTTTCCTCTTAGCCACAAAATCAATCAGCACTTTCTCATTCTTAACATTGCCTTTATTATCCAACCAAAAGGCTTCTAAGGCAGTTAACGTGTCAATGGATGATATGTGTACCTTAATAGCATCGGTTTCGTTATACTCGCCCTTATACACCTCTGCGCCAATGCCTAAGTAGGAGCATATCTTAGTGATGCCATCGGTAGTGCCACCTTTCGCAGCATCACCCATATCGTCATTGCTTGAACCTGCAATACATTCATAGTAGACACCGTATTCGGGAACTTCTAAAATAGTCTTGGCAATGGTAGCAAATTCCTCGTTGCCATTCTTGCGCAAGGTTACACGCACAATATTGTTACCATCAAATGGGAGTAAGGATGTTTTAATCTGCCACCTACCCACACCAAATACATCGTTAAGCCTTTCGGTTACATAGATAGCCTTAATAGTAGATAAGTAAGACTTTGTTGGGTGCTGTTTAATCGCAGCAGGAGGTAATGGTTTGCGCAGTAGTAATAACTGTTCGGGAGTTAATTCTTTCATAATATTTCGATTTTGTTTGTAAAGATAATACTTTTTATTGGTTTTGTTTTCTTTGGATGACCAATCCAGTAGCATTTTATTTCACCACTTTGATAATCCACCGACAGTACCCGATACACATCATTGGTATCATCTATATGGATGAAGCTACCTTCTTTAATGAGGGCAAGCATTAATAAATGTAAGGCGTAAGGTATTCTTGAATAAGCGCATACTGTTTAGCATATCGCTCCATCCATCTTTGCCATGAACGATAGGTAGTGTCCGTTCCTTTTAACAGATACCTTGTTTCTGCTTTCCTTACATTGGATGCCAAGTCTAATAGCTTCTCGGTTTCCACTTCCATCCTAACTGAATGGGTGTCCTTTCGGTTTAATGCTTCTAATAAAGTCATGTCGTTTTAATTTAGGTTTAATAATTTTGCTTCCTTTCCTCTTTAATGTACGATAAAGCAGTACGTAGAGCCTCTATGGTGTAGTGTAACTCTTTGTTATAGCCTTCTGCCAAATCTACGGCATATTTTTCATCTTTGCAAGCCCCTGATATGAGCATCTTAGCCATAGTAGGGCTGATTTTCGTATGCTTCTGTGCTTCCTCATACACCTTTTGAGTGTATACCTTTTGGGATTCAGCAACAGCCCATGCGGAGGTGGAGAGTAGGGATACGGCTTGTGTTAGTTTATCTATCACTTCGGATGGGTTCTCGGTGTTGACCGGTTCTTTGAAAAAAAAGCCTATCTGTTTGAGGATGTCGTTTATTTTATTCATTGTTTGTTATTAATAACTTTTCGGTATTTGCTTGAATATCAGTATGTTCCATTTGGTTCAATTTTTTGAACTGCGTTTAGCAAGTAGTTAGTTGCAATACTCAATCGACCATAAATTTTTAATGCCGTGAACTATACCATTATTTTTTGCTGGAAGTATTACAACCTTATGACCTTTGTTTTCTGCTGTTAACTTCATATACTTCTTAAAGTTTGCCATTGCGTTCTTATAGGGTTTGCCCTTATAGAAGACATCTTCAAACTCGCAGAATACGTCATTAAAAATGTGCGCTGCAATCTCTTTGCGGTTCTTAATTGCTTGGTACATAAATATCAATTTATCCGTACTGCAACTAACATCCGCTATAAAATCATATTCGTTCCTCATACGCTTCATAGCTTTTTCGTTAATAATTTAACCTTCCTGTTTGCTGTTCGTATTCTTCTCTTATCGCCTTCTGATGTGACTGATACTCTAACCAATCTTCTTCAATCTCGGAGAGCATTTGCTCACATTCAGGGATGTGCATATTACTTTGGCATAGGTTAGCTAATACCCCTACATCATCTATGCTTTTTAGAATATCATAAATTAGCCCTCTTGGTGCTTTTAGGGATACTGTTTCTGCGGTGTGGTCTTGTAGACCTTGTTCAAATTTGCTCATATTGTTTTGATTTTTTGATTAATAATACAAAAGTAGTTTGTTTTTCCCGAATTTCCAAATATTAATGCCCAAATATCTCAACTGCATTACGATAGCTTTTAAGATGGATGCTAAAATGGAAGTAGCGACCTGCGAACCGTTCTGATAGCCATCCTGAGCCATCTTTACGGATTGAGCCTATTAATACCCCGTTTTCGTACACATCTGCCCCTATCTTATCTAAAAAGACAAATGTAGGTTGTTTAATTTGTGCCATTTTTAACGATACTTATATATCCACGAATTAGGGTTTATCAATTACCTGTAAAGTATACCCTATACCCTCTAATTCCTTCATAAGCGGGAGATACTGCTCCTTTGTAGCTTGTTTACATTCCTTTGCGTATTCAGGTGAGCAAGCGGAGTGTTGCCCAATATGGGCATAAGATGTTTTGTTTCCTTTGCTATCTCCGTCTATTTCAGGAAAGTAGGCAAAGACATCATCATTTGCTTCGTGGTATAAAAACTGTACTTTGTCCATGTTATTTAGTTTTTAATTCTAAAGTAATGATTATACCTGCCTAGTGATGTTTCAAACTGTGTAAATATATACCCTTCCACTTTGTTTGAAGGTTCAAAAGATACTAGCCCTTCAAATCTGCCTAACCCGAATGCCTCTACTATTTGTAGTATTTCGGTTTTTATTTCTGCTGAATGTTCGCTTTTTGTCATAATATTTTGTTTTGATTTTAGTTTTTCAAAGTTACAATTTAGTATTCAATTTACCAAATACAGGAACACATTACTACTCCTAGTAGTACAAATGCAATTACAGCTATAACAACGAGTAGGTAAGTTGCTCCGTTTATCCAGTTTTTACTTTTGTTATCCATTTTAGTCGTTTTTAGGGTTATCTAATATAATTACTTTAGTCAAAGGTACTGCAATAGGTTTCAAGGTATCCCCCTCTATTGCTGTTATCCTTTCGGTTTTTACCTTTCGTTTGTAGTAGGTAGCCTGAGCAGTCACCCATTTGTCCGCTTGGTGAGTGTATATTACCTCACCTAATTTTGCTGTTTTTAATACTTTCCCTTGCATAGTTTTTTATTGTTTATCGGTTATTGAAAATACGTGTCCGTTTGGTAGAATTTTAGCTACCTCGATGCCATTCTTTTGGAGGATAAGATTATCCCCATCTGTGCGGGCAAGTTTTAACCCGCCCTTTTGCATTCTGTATAAAGTGGCTTTTTGTTTGTCAGTAGTCATACTAATACATTAAATGTTTTGTAATATCCACCTTCCTGAGTAACTGAGATTTCAAACAAGCCTTTTTTATTGCCAATTATAGAGTTTGCAATATAGCGAACATCCTGTAAATTATTGGCATGGTCAAATTTATTTCCTACATAGTTTCCGTGCTTATCTGTTACGGTTACTGATGT
>Ga0070754_10003690_pt1 | contig 10747 bp, 19 predicted proteins | sample VirMetDEL_Sep_01_FD_75181 | JGI IMG/M metagenome (GOLD analysis project Ga0070754, IMG submission 75181) | Aqueous microbial communities from the Delaware River and Bay under freshwater to marine salinity gradient to study organic matter... | ecosystem: Environmental > Aquatic > Marine >... | reverse complement strand
GTTAAATTTTGGTAAAGTAGCAAAACATTCATTGCTTGCTTGTTGCGCAAGATATGGAATTCAAACTATATCGGAAGATCTTAAAAAGTATTTCATAAATAAAATAATCCTGGCGCATGACTCTTACACAGATGAACAGATGGCCAAGATCCTTGAATATTGCACAAGTGATGTTGATGCTAATGTTGCTTTATTCCAGGCACAGATAGAAGAGATCGAAAAGGTTAGAAAATTTGACGGGCCTAATATGATAATTAGTCAGGCTTTATTCAGTGGAGCTGCTGTTGCTTGCACTGCAAAAGTTGAGTTTAACGGGATCCATATAAACCAGCCATTATTAAAAAAGATTGATGATGCTTTTCCTTATGTAAAACGAACCATGATTGATGAACTAAATGCAGAATTAAATATTTATGAAAATGATGTTTTAAAGCAGCATAAGTTTGATGAATTTATTGAAAGAATTGGATTAGCGGATGTATGGCCATTAACCATTACCGGTAAATACAAAACAGATGAAAAAACTTTAGATAATTATAAGGATACACATCCTGATATTAGAAAGTTTAAATTAGCTCAAGAATTTATAGGCAGCAGAAAATTAAAAGGATTTATCGTAGGCCCAGATGGTAAAGCCAGATGCAGCTATAGAATGTACGGACTAAAGACAGGCAGAACTAATCCATCAACTGCTAAACATCCATTCAATGCACCTAAAGCAATGAGAAATTTAGTTGCAGCCCCTAAAGATAAAATAATGGTTAACTTTGACTACAGATCTCAAGAGGTTGCTATTGCTGCTTATCTATCTGGAGATCCAAACATGATGGCTGCTGTAGAGCAATCAGATCCATACATTCAAATTGCAAAGATGAATAATGCTGTCCCTAAAGATGCAACAAAAGAATCTCATAAAGAACAGCGTAATCTCTATAAGACCACCACACTTGCAGCTCTATATGGTCAAGGTGCAACCAACATGTCTAAAAGAATGAATTTGATGATCGATTATGGACAAGATCTTTTTATGAAAATTAAAAATCTATTCCCGACTTATTTTGCTTGGGCTAAAGAGATGTTTGATAAAGCCATGATGGATGGTTATGCAGAAACTAAATTTGGCTGGAGATATTATTTTAAACCTGGCGAATTATATAATCCAAGAACATTTTATAACTTCCCTATTCAATCTCATGGATCAGAGATGTTAAGAAGAGCTTTAATAGATCTTACACATGCTGGAATAGAAGTTAATGCATTAATACATGACGGGATTGTAGTCACACTCAATAGAAAAAAATTTAGAAAAGAATTTATTAAAGCTAAAAAAATACTGCTGGATGCATCAAGAACTATTTTAAATATTGATGGCAGCACAAATTATTTCTGTGATGTTGATTTTCAATTTATTAGATCTGGGATGATCCAGAAAGAAGCTGAACAGAAAAAATTTCAAAGGATATTAGATCTTGTTGAGTCTAACCCAGGGAATATTTCCAGGGGTAGTGAGGAAACATATCCCGACCTGATGATGAATATAAGTAAATGATTAAATATATATATAATAGATAGGTATGTATGCAGCTGGACAAAACAAAAGTAAAAGAATTATTCATTGGTGGCAACTTAGATCCAAGGATCCTGATGCTATTTCGAGCTACAGCTGGAGAAGCGGGATTGATTATTTATTTATATGTAAGATGGCAAATGGGTTTCAGCCATTATCTAACAAAGCAGAAAAGAACCTGGATCCCTGTCAGCAATATTGGGATGGAGAAACACGGGTTTGGTATGGATCCAAAGACAAAAAACAAAGCATTAAGAAAGCTAGAAAAAGAAAATTTAATTCAACTGCACCTGCTGGACAAATCTGGCAAGGCTCCACAAGTGAGGTTATTAACTAAATGACAAATGAAATAGATAAGCAGCTAGATGATAAAGAAAAAGCGCTGCGTAAAAAAATAAAAAAGAAAGTTGAAGAAAAAAAGTATCAAGACAAGATCACACCTATTCAACAAAAGTTTATTGAAAATTATACTACCCGTTATGGTCAATGGTCAGCTACTCAATGCGCAGTAGCCGCTGGCTACAGCCCCAGCTCTGCTCATACAAGAGCAGCCGAATTATTGGATTGGAAAAAGCACCCCGATATAGCAATTGAAATACAAGATCGATTGGCTGCATTAAGAGAAGCTTGGGATGTCAACCGCGATAAACATTTAGCGATGCTGGTAAAAATCAGAGATGCTTCAATGGATAAAGGTATGTATGGGGTGGCAAATAAAGCAGAAGAATTGAGAGGTAAAGTAGCTGGATTATATGTTGAGAGAAATTTAACATTAACCAAGGAACTTTCAGAAGATGATCTACACCAGAAAATGAAAGATCTATTCCCTAGTAAGGAATTATTTGAAAAAAGTCATGATGATCTAATGAAAGAACTTTATCCAGATGATGATGAAGATTAAAAGTTTTCCAGGGTGGTTGACTGAGGGGGTTTTCCTAGTTCCAGGGCCATGATTCTTGAGGCTTGATCCATGAATATTTATCTTGTTGCACTAGATTTAACTATATTTGGAATAAGGTCATTGAACCATGATTAATGAATTGTTATATACAAAACATTAATAATAATTCCCCTTTAGCTGTTGGATCACCCATTCTTAATGGCTAAAGGTTTCTAGGACCTAGCGATAGCTTTATAAATACAAAATATATAAGTCGGGAACCATAAAACAGCACAAGCAAGAACACCGAAAATTCCTGAAAAAGATATCACGCCAAGGATTATATTTCCACTATCAAGCCAACCCATAAGCATGTGATTTGTAAATTTAAAATCTGGGTAAAAAAATTCGTACCAAGATAAACCACCAATTAAAACAAAAGCAAATTTAAAAATATTTGGACCTGGAAAGTCTTTCCATTTTTCTAAAAAGATTTCATTTGCTTTATTGATCATAAATATCTTTACTGGTTGTCTTCGTGGTGTTTCACAACAAACTCTTTCATCATTTCTTCAATTTGTTCAATTACAAGATTTGCAATACTGGATTTTATACCACCTGTAGCAATTCTATCATTTTGATAATAAAGGAATGCACCTCTATTTCCAAAATCATATGGATCTTTATCTGAAAGGGTTTGAACTGTTATCTTGGAAAAAACTGAACAACTAACTCCATTATGGACAACTGAAACCTTGATATACAATATTGGTGTCCAAGCTAATTCAGATATCTTTATTTTAGAGTTTGCTAAAACATATTTTGCAGTTGTTTCTATTTTTTCATATGAAATGGAACATTCTTCAGCATATTTGCTTAATGACTCTACTAAAAGATCAACCTCATTAATTCCTTTTAAGCGGGTTGTTTTAGCATTCCCATTTCCCTCAATATTAAATATGAAATAAAAGAAAATAAAAAATATAGTAAACTTTTTCATAGATTATAATTTCTTGTAAAAAACTCTAACACTCTTGAGTGCCCAATGACCAATACAAGCTCTATAAAACCAAACAAATAAAATAGAAATTAATTGGATAAAATAAAATAAATAATCTGCAGTTTGTCTTTGTCTACTACCCATTCTATCATCATTTAAATAATATATTATGTCGTTACAAATATAGGCGACATAAGAGCCATTAGAATAAATCTTCATATGACTAAAATTAAAATGAAATAAAAAAAATATTCCAATTAAACCAACTACTAAACCAATTATTCTTTCATTCTTCTTATCCATCAGTTTATGATTATGTTTTCTTATATTGGCTTCGTATAAAAACTATTATGTAAGTAATAATGAAAGCAAAGATAAAATCTTCAAAGTTATCTCTACCAATTCTCCAAGACCGACCATTTAAAACATCATAAAATAAATTAAAACTAGAACCATCTGGCCCTGGAGACTCAAATAAAGCAACTAGAACTACAAACAAGAAGCCTCCAACGTAAGCAGATAAAATGTCTAGTAAGTGTCTTTTAGTATTTTTATTTTGTATGAGTTTATTCCCTGGATTTGAAGCCAACATCATAAATATGAGTAGGCAAAAAAATGAGCCTAGAATTATAGCAATCATAATTTAGCCTATCAAAAAACTAAACCCTACTCAATGTCAATTCCTGGGCCTTGATCCTTGATTATTGAGCCTATAATATTGCTATAAATAAAAGGAGGAATATGGATAAATTTACTAAAGGAATATTGACTGTGATTGCAGTTGGAATAATTGGATTAAATGTTCAGATAATGAATGGTGGTGGTTTCATTACTAAAGCACATTCGACTGAACCCCATAACCATTTGAGCTATGATATAATTGATTTTAATACAGCCATACAAAATCAACGTTATCTGCTTTTGATGTCTGTTGAAGATTGTAGCATTACAGAAGGATTAGGAAATGATTACTCTAGTGGAGGATCTCCATTAAACTCTTATGACATTGACTGTTAAAAATTATATGAAGAAATTTTTTATAACTTTATCTGTATTGTTAATAACAACTTCAGCATTTTCAAAAAATACAAAAGATACGAAAAAAATTAATCCTAACATTTGTGAAGATGCTATTAAGAATGGAAAAATATTAGGCTATTCTGGCAGTTCTGGTGACTACAATATCCGTTTTATATTAGAAAAGAATGACAAACTTTACAGATACACAGTTAATAAGCAATTTACAGAATGTTATAATATTGACGAAAAACACAATTAACTTTTTTTATATTGCTTTTACTTGTTTGGCGTTTGCGTGATAGCAGCTCTTGCAAATGCTGCCTGTGTTGTATTCAAATTCTGAAAACATTATTGTGAAGTCGGTCCTTGCTATCTCTGTTCTATCACCACCACAAAATATACATCGATCGTGGCTTGCGTTTTCAAAAACTGATTTGTGATTTTCTTTTCCTGAGGAGTTTTGCCATGATGCCATATAGGAGTTTATAGGAGTAAAGATTCAGAATTGCAAAAAATATTTTTTTTTGTGTGCTTTACAACCAAAGATTTATTTTGATCTATAGATAACAAGAACATAGATATTAAGCCTAATATTCAGGGAACCTAATAGCAGTAAGTGCTATTGATTTAATACGACCTTAAACAATCCAGAAAGCATGCTTTGGGACCCCTAGGAGACGTTTTAAGCACCCTTGTAACTTGATTATGATAATCCCACGCATTGATATAAATTCATGGCATTACGGCACATTCTGGTTATATAAAATACAACCTAGAATCTAATTCTATATGCAATTTACCACGCAAAATAAGGGTTTCATGGCATTATTAATTTGTTGGTATTGCTATATGATTTAGACCTGCATATTGATCTGGGGGTACATTGGGGGAATTACCTTTTTTTCTTGTAGGATAGAATGGGCCTTGATATGCTCTATTAACGTTGAAACAGAAAGATTATAGTAATTTGATTCTTGTTTGTGAGCATCTTCTCCCAAACCAGATGCGCTACCAGGCTGCGCTACACTCCGAGTGGTGTTCTTATATGCGTAATCATTGATGTTTTCAACATTTAATAGAAAGAGAAAATGATACTAAATGTGAACATTAGTTGCTTGTCTTGGGGGATCATTGGGGGATTTAAAGTTTTTAATGTGTCAATGAAACTGCGATTAATAAAAGCTGCAACAATTGATTTGGGGGTCACGTTGGGGGTTTTATCTTGCCACGTTTCAATCATGGAAACTACTCCGAGTGATTTATTTATTTTCATTTTCTATAATCAAACAAAACAGAAAGAGGAAAGTAAATGACACAAATACAAACGAAACAAAAAGAAGCAAAAAGAATATTCCTAAAAAAATTAGGAATTGAAACTGATCTAGAGGGCAGAGTTAAAATTGATCAAACAACTATGAAAAAGTTGAAGCCTATACCTCAAGGTAATCAATATAAAACTCTAACAGTATCAGATAGTAATTTTATGGGGTTCAGAGCTAGAGTAAATCCAGGCGGATCTAAATCTTTTATCTACAGATACAGACCAAAAGATCCTAGCAATGTAGTTCAAGAGAAACAGATTATAACCATTGGTACCTGGTACGATAATTCAGATCCTAGGTTTAAAGATAAGATAGGAATGACGCCTACTGTTGCACGTAATTTAGCAAAAGATATGGCTTTGAAAATTGCTAAAAAAGAAGATCCCTACTCCATTGTTAAAGCAAAAAGAAAAGGTAAAACTTTTTTAAGTGTTTATACAGATTGGATTGAAAAGCGTGTTCCAAGTTCCAATTTTAAAGCATCATCAAGGAAAGATTATATAAGTAGATTTAATACTTACGTAAAACAGAACTCAAAATTAGAGCGCCATAAAAAGCTTTATAGACAAGAAGCTGATGCGTTTAAATTGATCAAATCAACTTATAAAGACATTACCAAAGATGATTATATTTGCATCCACAACGCAGTCTCTAAAAACTCTAAAACCCAGGCCAATAGGTTAATTGAAGATATGAGATTAGTTGAAAAATATGCAATCGAGATAGATGTATTAAAAACAGAGTTTGTATCTTTAGGAAGAAAGAACTGAATAAAGAAGTTGATCGTTTAGATAAAGAAGATCCTTACACAGTTTCAGAAATGAGAAGATACAGAAAAGCTGCTGCACAATTAATCAAAGAAAATGTATCTGTATATCTAGTCCCATGTCTCATGTTGCTTGCTGCAGGCATATTGGGTGGTAGATCAAAAAGCATGATGTTCTGTTTAGAATGGGATCAGATTGATTTTGAAAATAAGTTCATAAAATTTATGGATACAAAAAACAATGAACCTATTGAACTTGATTATGATTATAGGTTTGCTGCTATCTTAAGAATAATGAAGAGATACCAAAAGACAATAAACCACAAAGATAAGAGATATAAATTTGTGTTCCCTGCGCTTGATAAAAAGTTCAAATGTAAGCATGTTAGAGATCCAAGAAAAACGCATCAAACAATCATAGAAAAGGCAAAGCTTCCATATAAAGTTATTCATTTTTTAAGACACAGTTGGGCGACAACTGTTTATGAAGCAACGGGAGATTTGCTGGCAGTTAAAGAAATGGGCGGCTGGAAATCAATAGAAGCGGTCCAAAAATATACCCACGTCTCAAGAAAAATGCGTAGAAATAAACTAAAACAAATAAGAACATATGTAAGTAGCAACTCCCATGTTGCTTAAAGGTTCCGTGGCATAAATCTCATAATCAGATATATATCTGGTTATGGGTGCTGCTAAGAAAAAGAAAACTTCTAGGAATTATATTTGGAAAGATACAAAATCTGTTTCAGATAAATTAAAAAAGGGACAGATCCCTTATGTAGATTTTTACCCATTAAAAACAAATCTTGGTGCTAAAAAAGATGACTACATTATCATTGATCCTAAAAAGCCAATTGATCTAAGAGCAGACAGACAGGACAAATGGGAGAACATTCCTAAAATGGCAAGAGAATTATATGACACTCCATTTGAAGCAATGCAAGTATTGCTCAAAGGTGCAAGTATCTCGAACAAAGATGAAAATAGATTTATTTTGTGTTGTCATATTGAGTGTGATTGGAAAGAAAAAGAAAATAAGAATTTATCTTTAAACGCATTAATAGATAAGAATTTAGAAAATTATTGCATGTTCATAGGTGTACCCTACTCCAGCATCAATCTAAGTGTTAGAGAACTGCAGAAGAAAAATAAACAGCCAGACAAAAAGAATAAAGAAGATAGACAAGAGATCATTGATCGAATTGTAGAAAAGCACAGACGATTAGTTAAACAGCAGCCAGATAAATTTAAGAAATGGATGCGTGATAACGAAGCCCATTACAGAGGTCCATATTAAATTACCACGTTAAGTCCCTGAAGCATGGTAAATTAACCCACGTTAAGATCGTGGTATTACCTTTAATTTCTTTTTAGTTCTTTTTATGAGATAGAATTCTCATGAACAAAAACATTTACACAGATCGTTGGGCTAACGAACAAGAAGCTGCAGAACATTGGAAACTTAAACCAAGCACACTCCGAAAAAGAAGATCATTATATGGTCATAGTGGCATGGAGGTTTGGACCAAGATTAATGGTCGAGTCTTATACGATCTTTATTCAACAGATCAAAAAATAGCAAAGGAAACAGCATGAACATAAGTAAAAATAACAATGTAGATAAATCTATCTACTCAGCAGCAACATTAGATAAACAAATAGCAGATGTTAGAAAAGAAAGATTTGATTTCTTATCTGACATTGCAGGCCGAATACAAGAATTAAAAGAAGAGCTTGGTAAACCAGGCGAAACAGATGAAGAATTTATAAAACGTCTTTCAGATGATGAGGTCAAAAGAATTTCATTAAAAGATGGCAACGTGGTTGAGCTAAGTAAATATTCTAAAACAAAAGAAAAACCTCAAATTAAAAAGTTAAACTTAGCAGATCATTTTGAGCTTGGAAAAACTGTAGCATCATTAAGTGATGCAGACAAAGACGTGGTGCGAAATCTTTTAAAAATGAGTTTCAATGTAGGAGCTAAAGATTAATGAGATACAAAAATGACGTTATCTTTCAAAGCATGGACCCAAAAGAAGCAGCTGAATTTACTAAAGGCGATCCAGAGAAAATTAAATTAATGAGAGAAATTAAAGCTCAACAAAAAATAGAAGATTTTAAAGCTCCAATTAAACAAGATGATCCAATGACAACATGGGTAAAGAATACAACCGCTTTAAATAAAAACCCTGGTGCATTTAAAAAAGAAGTTAAAGCAAGTGAAGCAATAGAAAATCAGCCTGGATATAAAATTGAAGACGATCCAAATTTATTGAGAAGAATTAAATTTTATGAAGGCAAGGATCTAGGGCCTGCATTTGATGCAGCTATAGCAGAAGAAGATAAGGCATTAAAAAAATTGGGTAGAGATCCAATGAATATATTGCAGCGGAACAAATCAAAAAAAGCTGTAGTAGTAAAATCTAAAGATAAACCATTTGTTAAAAAATCAAAACAACTTGAGCTGCCTTTAAATATTCCAAAGATAGATTTTAATTTGCTCAAAAGTCCCGTGGCCCCTGATGCCGGAAGCATAAAACAGGAACCTGTTACCAAGGAAACAAGAATTGAAGATGATCCAAAATATCGAAATACAATTTTTGGTACTGATGTTCTTTACAGAAGAAAAAGAGGTCTTGATGACTAAGATCACTGAGCAAGATAGACAGGTTATGACTCAACATTTAAGAGATCTGTCAAAGCTGGCTATGAAAGCTAATATCAAACATCATACAGTTTTAGATAAGAACGCAACCCACACAAACGATCTTACAAAAATTATAAAAGAAGATAGAGCCAAGATCGCAAGACTTGAGAATGTAATCAAGATTAGAGATAGACAAATTGATGACTTGAATGCAGAAAAATATGACTTGCTTTTTGAAGTAGGAAAACTTGAAAAAGAAAAAGAAGTTGATGAAGCAAACTCAGCCCAGGTTCAAAAACATTTATCTAAAAAATTTAATTTAGAAAGCACGGATCACTAAATGACAAAAAAGGATTGGCTACCAGAAACAAAAAAATTAATGAAGATTGTAGAGCATCAAAAGATGAAAATTAATGATCAGGAATGGATCATTCATAATCTTATTACCACAATAAACAAAATTCGTGAGGTCGATGATCTCAAGAATAAGCATAAGGAAAATAATTTGAATTAATCAATTAACGGAAAGGAATTATTATTATGTTCAAACTTGATAAAATCATATCAAAGCAAAAGTACAATAAAGGAATAGCAGCAACAGTTAGGTATGACACTGTTGATTTAGGAAAGCCTGGGCCTGAGGAATGGTTCAAACTTTACAAAATAAATGGCATGTCAAAGTTAGAGGATTTTACGCCTGCGATGACATGTAAAGTTAAGGATCCTGAGGGCAGATTAAATCCATATCTAATTGTAGGAGATGAAGATTTTAAAGCAATTTGTGCTGAGAAATTAGCAAGGGTTCAGGATTGTCATTTACTGTATGGAATGACTAGATCTAAAAGGCCGTTTATATGGCCTGTAACTGTTGTTGAAGATATCAATGTTGGTCTTGGCTGGCATATTTCAGCTTATGAAATAGCAAGAGCTGCATTTGATAGATGGACACAGATCAGATCCGATAAACCAAACAATAGATACTTACATGTTGATCTAGATGATCAAGATTCAGTTCCTAAAGAAAAGGTTTTTGAAGAGCCCCCTATTGATTATGAAACTGCAATCAATAAAGCATTTAAAAATAGATTTATAGATAGCCCTGATCATCCTGTTTATAGGGATTCAGGAACAGTTCTTGAAACTCAATTTCAGAAAAAAGTAATGAAAGGAGTGATTAAATCATAATGCCTAGAAAACAATATATTAAAATTATTGGGGAACATAGAAGCGCCAATGATAATGAATTCTTTCCTACTAATAATCCTTTCAACGATAGTGGTATGACAGAGATGTTCGAGTATTTAGAATCTAAATATAATTTTACTGTTGAGCCTATTGATGATTGGCAAATTAAAAATACTGTTAAAGGTTGTGATGGTGGAAGTTTAAGAAAACCATTTGGATTAAGGATCGTAGATAATGATTCTTGATACATTAAAAGAAAACTTTGATTATGTTAGTGTAGTAGAGACAGAGTTCAGAGGTCAACAAGATGATGGCCAACTTAATGAACCTGTATGCACTGTCATTAAAGAATTAAAATCT
>Ga0070754_10003689_pt1 | contig 10748 bp, 10 predicted proteins | sample VirMetDEL_Sep_01_FD_75181 | JGI IMG/M metagenome (GOLD analysis project Ga0070754, IMG submission 75181) | Aqueous microbial communities from the Delaware River and Bay under freshwater to marine salinity gradient to study organic matter... | ecosystem: Environmental > Aquatic > Marine >... | reverse complement strand
CTTCATCTTCATTTTGAGCTAATCCGTCAACAAATGCCATATATGCATCAGAATTTTCTTTTTCATTTGAGTTTGGACCATATGCAAATCCAACTGTTTGAGGTCCGCCGGCTTTATTTTCTATATTGCCTAAAAAATCTGCATGTTCTTCTAATAAACCTTCATAAAATGTATTACGTTGTTTTTGTTTTTTGTTTTTTTCGTCTGCAGACCCTGATATTACTTTCTTTTTATTTTTATCTCCGTCAATATATGAAAATCCTAAAGATCCAGTAATAAAATCTTGTTCGTTTATTAGCATACTTAAATCTGTATATACATTGCTAATACCAGTCGTATAAATTGTAGCTGATACAGATGCATCTTGCTCATAACTAAATTCAAATGATGTTATAACTCCTTCAAAATGTGTTTCATTGATTTTATTCAATGTTTCTAATTGCATATTTGGATTTTGTTTCTTTAATTGTGCCAAACTCGGAAGTATATTTTCAGTAGTTAATCGTTGATTTGTTATTACTGCGGATTCGGGATGTACTATTCGTAATTGAATTAATCGACCTGGTCTAAAATATATTTTTTCTATCTCATCTAGATCAACGTCTGCATTTGGTATTAAAATTTGTATCTCTGCTTTGTTTAATGTTCCTTGTGAATTATCTCCAATAGTCATACTACAAGCAGTTATAACAGGCGGTATTCTTTGACTAACATTATTAAACGTTTCACGATCTTTTTCGGCTTTGCCTGATACACTTAATTTTCCGTCTTTTGGTTCTATTTGAAATGACTTTAAGTCTATATCTGTAACAATTTTTCTACTTCTTTTTTTTGGATCTAAATAGCTATTTGGCAAAAATGATGGTTTTATAAATGTTTCAAATGATTTTACTCCAGCATCAGATTCTATTTTTGTTGTTTTAATTGGACCAATATAAGAGCTGTCAATAATTATTCTACGGTCTTGTCCTTCATATGCAGCTAAGCTTACATTAGCTACTTTGTCTAACATGAAATGTAAACTTCTAGAAGATTGATCTGGATTTGATCGATTAAATCCGGATCTACCACGAGCATTTAATTCAGTTTTTAAGTTTTCATCAACATTTGTATAAAATATATCACCAGTCATAATGTTATCTTGAATTATTTAATAATTCTATAGTATCTTGTATTTTTGTAGCTGCAGGTATTCGTAGTCTTGTATTTTCCGGGACATATAATGATCCTTTTCCTAGAGCATTTGCAGTTGCAATTACCCACCATAGACTAACATCATTATAAAATTTATTAGCTAACAAATCTAATCGCTCTGGCGATGTTACTTGTATGTATATATCATCATCTGACAATGGTACTACTGGTAAAATAGTCGTTTCTGCTTTTCTTTTACCAGATGCATCTTTTATTTGTTTTGTTGTTGTATATCTACTCATTTGTTTTCTTTAATTTTTCCAATATCTACTTTAAATTTAGGGCCAGAATTAACACTGTCACTTAACCAATTATTATCTCCTAGTTCATCTAACGCATTACCATTATTTAATGAATACATTCTTCCTCCTTTTTCTGGTAAGTAATCTGTAATTACTGTTAATCCCATAGAAACTTGTACTTTGTTTGGTACTTGCATTCTAGTTGGATCATGTTCTATATTAATATCCCATGTTGTTTCATTGTCTACTAACGTGTAATATAAGCTAGAAATAAATACTGGAGTTTGTTTAAATAAATCTCCAATAGTTACACGCATCCATGGACCTTTCATTGCAATACTATCTTTAGTGTATTCAGGAGCAGTATAACTAGCTAATGCATTTAATTTTCTCCAAATTGGTTTTAATTCATCTCGATCTGTTGCATATATAGTAAAATCTAAGTTCATATCACGACTATATCCAGAATAATGATAGTTTGGATCTGCTCTTCCTATCATTTGTACTGGATTCCATTGTGGATTAAATGTGTCTGTTAAACTAGTTATACTAGCTCGGAATGTCATAATATCATCAACTGATTCTGTATCTCCAAACTTTATATTAGGACCAGTAAAAAAGAATTTAATATAATCTTGAGTTACTCCAGGATCATTAATTACTGCGCCTAATACCTCTCCTACTTTTCCTAGATTTATATTTGGTTTCCATCTATATGTATCTGCAAATGTTCCTTTTCGAAAATCAATAACATTTACTTTGTCTCCTCGGAATTCCAAAGCTTGTTGCAATGGATTTTTTGTAGGAATCCATTTCTTCTTTGTTTCATCCCATTTGGTTGTTACCGTTGATTTTGCAGTGAAATCATTTCGTAATGCCATTGGAGATCCAGGATTTCCTTCTCCATATAACGTTTCACGATTAAATAATGTATATGCTCCTCCTGGTGCAATACTAGCTGCAGCATACGCTGCTGCTCTAGCTCGACCTTTTCCTTCAATTGATACTGCTGCAGCTGATCCGTCTAACCGTTTGCCTACAAAATCAGAAACACTTCCAAATCCCTTTCTTGATCTAAAGTCTTGAGTCATTCCTCCTAGCGTTTTTAATTTTCCTAGATTTAAAAATGGCACAGTTGCATATGTTGGAGGAAGCATTCCTCCAGCTACTGCTCCTATTCCTTGTCCTAACGTTGGAATTCCTAAATTATTAACAGCTCCTGCTACTACATTTGCTCCAATTTTTCCCAAAGAATTTTCTGCAGTTGCATTTGTATGATTTGAAACTATTCTATCAATATCAGAAACTGGATCACTATTTAATGTTTGTCCTATTTGTTGATTTTTGTCTGCGCCGACTAAATCTATAGTATTAGATCGTCCAAAATTAGTTGGAGTTTCTATAGTAGCTTTTCTATATTCTTCTTCACTTAAATCTGATAATCTTTTGCTAGTATATGTTATTAACATGGGTTTTCCTTAAGTGTTTATATTATAAGAATTAAAAGCCATTTCTGCTGCTAATTCATTTGGTGATACATATAAATTAACTCCTTGTAGAGCTTTTGCAACAGCTGCTCCTATTTCTTGTGCCGAAGGTCCTGTAGAATTTCCGCCAGTTATATCCGATGTTGCTTGAGCTAATGCTCCAGGACTTGTTGATGCTACTATATTAAATTTGTCATTTGGATTAAATAATACAGCATCATTAACTCTTATTATTCCATCTTCAGTGTTTGTTGTAGTAACATCTGGTGTTATTCCAGAATCTCCTAATGCAGTTATTTCTTTAGTCTGAGCTAATCCAGATACTATATTACTTAAAAGTGTAGCTGCTTTACCAAGTACAGGAATAACTGCAGCTAATTTTTCTATTGGTTTTTTCAATGTTTCAGTTGCTGTTGCAAATAATCCAATTGTTGAAGAAATTTCTTGTGTAAAAGATTTACCAGATGTAGTAAAATCAGTAATTGATCCTTTAATGTCTGTTAATATTAATTTTCGTAATCCGGCAACTTGTCCAGTTTCTGTACCAGTTTCTGGAATTACATTTCTTAAACCTCCTTCTTTAACATCCGTAGTTAATAATTTAGATTCAATTGATTTTAAAGTTTGTATTAGTATTTGATCGGTAGTCCGATTGTCAACCAATTCTAAAGCTTTATCTAAATCTGCTGCTTTGTCTGCGTTGTTTGCTTTAAAATCATCTACTGCTGCAGCTAACTTATCGCCTGAAAATTTTAATATACCTTCAGCTTCTGGCCCTAATTTTTTTAACAGTTTTCTTTGTTGAACCATTCCTGCTAATTTACTCTCTTCAATTCCTAATGTTTCAGCTAATTTTTTTCTAGCAAATACATTATTTTCTATTGTATCTCCTTGAGTTTCTAGAATTTTATTCATTGCATCAGCTTGAGCATTTGCATCTCCAGTTATTGCTGCTTGTCTAAACTGCTGTGTGAAACTTTTACCATTTGTATCAACTAATCGTTTACCGGATAGTAATTGATATTCTAATTCGTTATTTACTGATGATTCTACATCTAATAATTTTTCTCCTGTTGCAGCTAAATCTGAAAATGACATTCCTAATGTTCTTGCTTTTAGTACAGCTAATTCCAATGATCCAGGAATTTTTGAAAATTGTAATTGTATTTGTGGTGCTAAATTAGATAAATCTCTTGTTAGATCTCGGTTTAATCCTTGTAAGCCAGTTACTTTTTCTAAAGCTTGTGCTGTGTTTAATGTTGCGAGTAATGCATCTTCAGACCCACCAGCAAATCTAATAAAATTATTTGCTGTCTCTCCAGATAATCCTAAATTTTGTTGAAATGCATTTTGAAGTTTAACTAAACCAGATCCTAATTTTCCAGAACCGGCTACAGTTTTTTGTAATCCAGGAAGCAATTTGTTTAAGTCTTGTCCGTATTGTCTTGTTGATTCTCCAGATACCCCAAATGACACAGCTAGTTTATCATATGTTGTTCCTAATGCAGCTGCTTGTTTTGAATTAATACCAAATGTTTTATTTAATTCTTTATTTCGTTGTTCTAAAAATGTTAAACGTTTTGTTAAATTAACAACGGCTGATGTATAATCTCGTTGAACACCAATAACATTGTTAACTGTTAATGCTTGTTTGGCATATGAACTATTAACATCTAAAATTAATTTTTGAAATGCTGATAATGTATTCGTGTCTTCTTTTAAGTCTGCACGTCTTCTTTCTGCTTCTTGTTGATCTTGATTAAATTTTGGATCTTTTCCGCCGCCTGGGACTACAGCTCCTTGTCCAATATTGGGTAGTAATTTTAATTGTTTTATATAATTATATGAAATATTCATGCAAATATCTTTTTATATAAATATTTACATAGGAGGTTTTGCGATCTTATCTTTTGGTGTTGGTTTCTTTTTTCTTGTAGTTTCTGCAGTTTTTTGTTTTTCATATATAGAATTTAGTTTTTTAACATAAAACTTTCTCAGAAATAGTGGCATATGATATATATCATTCCAGGTCCAACGACCTTCGCCTGCCCATATTATATCAAATAATTGATCATGTAAGTTAACACGATCAGATGGTTTAAAACCAAAAAAGGTCTGTTCCAGGTTGAAACCTTGCAGTGAAGGTGCCTCCTGCTTCACCTTCGAATTCATATTCATAATTCATTGCAGGTGCATTGTCTGCAATATATGATCTAAATTTTTTAGCATCTACTGCTAAAAATTCATATTGAATAAAATGTTTTATTTCTTCTGCAGATCTAGATTTATTAACTTGAGTAATAGCTTTTTGTAATGCTTCAGATACTGTTTGTTCTCCGTCTGCTGTTGCATAACAAAATTTTAATGTTAAATCATCATTAACTTTGTAATCAAATTCACCATTTTCATCTGACTCTAGTTTAAAATTAATTGCAGAAATTTTTGTTAAATCAACTTCTCGTTCTAATGAATTTCCAGTTTTTGGATCTGTTACTAATACTGGATACATTTTCCCATAGCTAACTATTCTTGCATGTATAATTAATCCATCCTTGTCTACAGTTGCTATATCAGACACATTGATATCAGAGGTTATAAGTGCTTCTAACAGCTTATCTAAAACAATTCCTTCTTTTATATATGATGCATTTGTTAGTATATCTTCGTCATAAGCGGTCATATAACGCATTTCTATTTTGCCGGAGCTTAATGGATTTGTTTTTGGATATACCTTTCCTCCTGAAGCTAATGTTACTACTTCAGTTGGTAAAGTACTCTTTTTTGTTTTGTCGTAATTTTGAGTTGCTAAATTTATTAAATTTTCGTTTGAATAACGATCTGTTAATTTTGCCATAACTTTCCTTTTTAAAACTTTATTATAAATATTAGTTACTTGAAAAATAGAGTGTAAATATAGTAGCAGTGCCTAATACTGCACCCCACCAAGAAGCAACTTGATTTTTTTCAGATCTAGATAATTGATATCCTATTCTTTTTTCTAAACTCCATTTTTTATTTGCCCTAGGTTTTATATATGTAAATAATAGTGATGGAACTGCTGTAAATGCTAATGATGAAAATTTTGGATTTCTTGTTAATCCTCTAGTATTATAATATGTGTAAAAATATGAACTAAAAAATCCTATTGTAAATGGTATTCCTATATTATGATCTTGATATCCTTTCGTTCTACCCATTACAATATCATTCATCTGTATTGTGGTAAATGGCTGTCCTTTTTCTTTATATAATATAGATAATTTATTATTTTTTTTATATCCAAATACAAAATTTGTTGATATATCTTTTATAATATTATTTTTATTATATAATATAATATTAGGATCAGTAAATAATATCTTTCCAACTATAGGTTTTTCTTCAAATCGAAAGATAGTATCTTGACAAAATATAGTGTAATTACAAATAAAGAATAAAAGAAAATATAGATATTTCATATGTTACCAGGCTATTATTGTAACAGTATGAATGATAATGACTTATTTATAAATAAATATTACACATCAGTAAAAATGGGAGCAAAATACTCCCATTATAATATAAATAAATTAAAATTCTAATACAGCGTAATCATATTTCAATGTTAATTCAATTTGAACGGATTCTTCTGTTGACCAATCTATTGTTCCAAAATTTGAATCTGCTATAAATGCTCCTTTTAATAACCACTCTTCTATGATTTCTCCGGTTGGTGAAAGAGAATTAAATCTAATATCTTTTTTATATTGAGTACTATATCCATCTCTACCTGTTAAAGATTCGTGATGCAATCTTACCCATTCCATTACCGACTGTGCTCCTGATGGTACAATTGGATCATATAATGTGATTGAAATGTCTTGCCATCTAGTTTTGCCTTTTAGCTTTCGCTCAACATTAATATGATCAAGAATAACTTCACCATTAGTTAAAGAAGGTCTAGCTGCAGCTTTTATAATATAAGTAGGAATATCTCCTATATACATAATAAATCTATTGGTATATTTAGGTTCCCAATCAAATGCACTATCAAATAGTTCATTTTGATTAATTCCATCTAATTCTTGCTCTAATGCCATGTTTTATCCTATTTCTTTTATATAAATATTCATTCCTTAACTTTTATTCTGGGAATGAAGCACCAGTTGGTTGAATATTAAAGTCTAACACTATAAATTCTGACGTTCTAGTTGGTTGTAAAAATATTTGTCCGTATAATATATTTTGATCTATTAAATCTGGTGTATTATTACTTGCATCCATTACAACTCTAAATGCATGAAGTCCTTGTTGTGATCTAACACTTTCTAAATACGGATTTGCTATAGCTAAAAATCTATTTCTAGTTGCGGTTGTATTTTGTTCAAATACTAAAAATTTAGTTGACGAAGCAATAAATTTCTTAACAGTTATTAATAATCTTCTAACATTAACTCTATCCAATGCAGATGGTCTAGATTGAAGAGTTTTTTGTCCCCAAATGCAAATTCCTTGATTTGGAAAATTTGCTATTGGATTAACTCTAGATTCATATAATTCGTCTCTATTTGATTGAGTTAATTTTTCATATGTATTAATTACAGACGTTAAACTTCCTCTATTTAATCCTGCAGGTGCATACCATGGTGCTGATACTGTATCATTAAATGATAATGCTCCTGGTACTACTACAGATGGTGGAACAAACATTGGCTTATTCTTTCCTGGATCAACTATTCTTACCCATGGGAAATATGTTGCAGTGTAATTTGAATCAATTGAATTAACTTGATTAACAACGGTTGAAATTGAATCTGTTACAGCTCCTGCATCCATTATATAAAATGTGTCTTGTCTATCTTCTGCTAATTGTCTAGCTTCTGCTGTTACACTTGAATGTAATCTGTCTATTAATCCAGGTGTAATTAACATGTTCATATCACAGAAATCGGTATTTGATAGTGCTGCAAATGCTTTTCTATATGCTAATGTTCCAGTTGAGGTTGAAGTGCTACAATCAAATCCAAATGTATTTGAAGATTTAATATTAGTTCCTGACATTTTAGGTAAATTAGGTTTTGATCCATCAAATCCACCTTGAAATGGTACCATAAATTTTCTAGTATTAATTGATACTTCTGTTGCTAATCTACCAGCGTCTAATGATGTTCCTATAGATCCAGAATAGGCTCCTGCAATACTAGGAAAATTAGCTTGAGCTGCTTGCGATACATTACCTAGGTAAAAATCAGTATTTGAACCTGTATTTGAACCTGATGTTGGTAATGGTGCTAAATAATTTAAGTTATTTAAATTTGTATAATCAAATCCAAAATAATTTTTTGAACTATATGAATTTCCAATTACTTGTGATGATACATATGATACTGCGCCTAGGTTTAAATTACCTGCAGAACCTGAAACATCTGGAATTGGGGAATTTACTGCTCTAAAACCAAATGGTATTAAAGATGCATCTACTGCTTTTGCTTTAACATTTTCAGTTACTTCAATTCTTATATATTTTGATAAGTTTGGATAATCACCATTATCATATATTTTACCGTCGCTATCAATAGTTCTATATTGATCTCCAATTCTTCTAACTATATAATTAGGAGAATCTGGATCTAAATTAAGATTGGTAAATTGTTCTACTATGTCTGGTGATTTGTCAGTGTCATCAGAATCAAAAGGTGAAGTAGGTAAATGTTGATTATTTACTCTTCTTACTTCTAATGTAAATGTTCCATATCCGTTTGGATCTGATACTTCTGATGCAACTTTAATATCTCTTATTCCAACTTTAACATCAAAATTTTCTACGTTACCATGAGATAATGTGTGAAATTTAAATAAGTCTATAGAAGACCCACCTGTTATTTGTTGTGATGTTATATACGGAGTAGATGCTGCTTGAAAATCTTGAAGAAATTGATATTTATCTACAATTGCTAAACTCATTGATATTTCACTACTTTGGTTAAATAATGAAAATGCATTTTTGTTTTCGTATTGTACATAAACTGGATAATTTACTGATTTAGGATTATTTCCAAATATCTTTGTGATATAACTATTAGATGTTGAATCTAATGATGCAGAAATAAAGTCAGTAGTTAAATATGCCGAATATCCTGGTATTGATGAATCTGTGGCAAATGCTCCGGAAACTTTTAATTTAAAAGATCCAGAATTTAAATTTTCAAATAATGACTCTTCAAATACATTTGAATCACCTGTAGTTGATACTGGTTGAGTTGGATGTAATAAATGGGTCACTTCTGAAACAGATCCTGATTCAGCTACAATAGCTAATACACCATTTTGTAAATTATATCCATTTTCATACAATAATCTTGTTACTGTAATGGTACCTGCATTTTTTAAATATTCTTGTACTGTAAATGGTACATATGAATCATCAGTATATGATCCAAATATTTCTTCAAATTCTGAAAATGAATTTACTTGTGTTGGTATTAATGCAGGACCTTTAATTGTTGTCCCAATAATTGATGCTCCAATTTCACTAACTCCTCGTTGTAAAAATGATTGATCTTTTTCTATTGTAAATACACCTGGCGATACTATTCTTTCGGCCATTAGTTGTCTCCTCTAATTATGTTTATTATAAATATGATTCATTAACGGAAAAACCTATGAAACTGAAGTGAATGTTCCTTCTTCAATATTTATTTGTCCATCACCATATTTTTCTTTTAGTGAATCCATTAATTTTATTTCTTGTTCTCTTAATTCATTTAATGAAGAAAACATTTTTTCTTTTTCTGCTGTTAATTGTTTTAATTGTTGATTTATTGCATATTCATCAGTTGTTATTAAACCTAACGAATTTGTATTTTCAGCATATTTTTGTCTTAATTCTACTATTGAATCAATATCTACTTGTTCTAGTTTTTTTGTTCTTTCTTTTTTTGCCATAATATAACTTTATTTTTATTTGTTTGTATTTATTTGTAAACTATAATAATTTATTATAATAAATTTTTTTATGAAATCCTAATTTTTACAAAACTTGCACTTCTATATAACCCACCTAAAGCAACTCCACAAGTTGCAGCTGCAGCATCGTCTGCAAAATTTAAACTTTCTGAAACTGTGGTTAATATGATACCTGTATGTGATCCTGAAAACGATCCACTAAATACTCCATTACCTGACAAAGCTAAACTAGATGTATTAGCTAATGTTGCAATTGATGAAGAATCATTGAATAAAGAATGGGATGCAGTTACTGCATTTAATATTCCTGTTAATGCAGAACCATCGCCTGACATTGAAACAGCTGAAAGTGTACTATCAAATTTTGCTGAACCAGTTACAACTAAAGATCCTGATATTGTTATATCATATGCTTCTTGTTTTGATAATGCATCAGTTATTTGTGATATATGAGCTGGAAGTATTCTGCTTCCATTAGATATTCCAGTGCTTGATAATGTATTTGCCATTGTAGTTTCTTTGGTTTATTATAAATATAACCTAAACTCCAAATCTATCTCTTAATGCATTAAAATTATGTAAAACGTCAGATGCTGATAATTCTCGATTATATACATGAACTGGTCCTATAGTTCCTGGAAAATCAAATGCATTTCCAGTATAAATTCCTAAAACAAATCCAACTGAGGTCGAATGTATATTAGTAGATGTTAAATCATTTCGTCCTCCAACTCTTACTCCATCTAAATATAGATTTGTTGTTCTAGATGAATTGTAAGTAAATGTAACATTATGATAATTATAATCTGTTAAAGTAGATGAAACATCTGAATCTGGTCTTGTGTCTTTTAATCCTCCAGTACCAGTACTTCTAAAAACT
>Ga0070754_10003687_pt1 | contig 10749 bp, 14 predicted proteins | sample VirMetDEL_Sep_01_FD_75181 | JGI IMG/M metagenome (GOLD analysis project Ga0070754, IMG submission 75181) | Aqueous microbial communities from the Delaware River and Bay under freshwater to marine salinity gradient to study organic matter... | ecosystem: Environmental > Aquatic > Marine >... | reverse complement strand
TACCCTCACACCATGCGGCCATTGTGAGGGCATCGGGTGGCGTCGTCATCGGTCACTCTCCCAGAATCCAGCGTCGTCGTCGGTGTCGTCATAGGCCCAGGAGGGCAGATAGAGGGTCTGCGGCCCGTCATGCCGGCCGGGCCACTCTCCAGCCGCGGTGCACTCTGCGAGGCGCGAGAGAAGCGCGGCGCGCTCCTGCTCTCCAGCCCACAGGGTGGTCTCTCCGTCGAGATTCCAGACGGCTACGTCATGGGGCCGCCTGCTTTCGACGCAGACCAGCCCCGCGCGCACTGGGACCGCCGCGGCGGGGTGCTCGACCTTCCGCAACATGGCCTGCACCCCCGCGGCGTAGTGGGCCGCCTGGACATGCCACGCCATCCGCGCGCACATCGCAGAGAGGAGGCGCGGCGCGTTGCTCTGGACGGTTTTCAAATCGTAGACCTGCGCGCCGTGCACGGGGTGGATCCGGACGATGTCTGCGCGGCCCTTGCATGCGAGGCCGGTCTCGTCGTCCGTCCAGAGCATCGTGATCTCTGTAGCGACGCTCCACCCGTCGCCAGGGGTCAGGACCGCCAGGGCGTCGGGGTTCGCCAGCACTGCGCCGGAGATCTGCACCGCATCCGCATGCTCTTTCTCTGTTAGTTCCGTCCGATCGCCGACATCGGCGGACCAGGCCTTGTGGGCATTTGTGCCCCGACGGCCACCGTCCCAGACGGCGTAGTCATCGCGGAACACGTCAGGCTCTAGGACCAGCGTATGAACCGCCCGAAGCATTCCCCTGCTCCGCGTGTCCCCCTCTCCGGCCCGGCCAGCGCGTAGCGCCTCCTGGTAATGGGCCGGGGAGTCGCGCAGCGCTTTCAACGTCGAGAAGTTGACCGCATCGATCGCGCGGTAGTCGCCGTGCGCGCTCATCGCGACACCGGCGCAGCGAGAAGCCGAGCCACGGGGCCGCGCCGCTGGCCCCAAAGGGTCCGCATTGCGGCCAGCGCATCCGCGGCGGCCTGCACATTGGCGGCTGCGTCATCGGCCAGCAGTAGGCCTCCGTGTAGCCGGCGCATCTGCAGGACCGCCGCGGCCCTGGCGGATTCGTGGGGGACACCGCCGGGCCTCCGGTTGGTGGTCGCGGCGGTCTCGAGGAGGACCGCGCGGGCCCTCGACTGGTCTGCGGCTGTGATCTCTGCGGCGCAGAGTGAGGCCACCGCCGCGGCCATCTCAGCGAGACCAGGAGGCGCAGACGATGCAATGACAGCGAGAGAGCAAGAAAGCGCCTCCGCCGCGTCGCGTCGTCTGATCTGCATCGTTGTCGGCATCGTTGCTCCGTTGGTGTCTGGAGCTTGGCCCGTTGCCCAGCGGGTGTCAAGCGGTTTCTTTCCGGTTGCCGCGTGGGGCCGCTTAGGGTAGCGTGGTGAGGAACACCAGGAGCACAGATGCAGCGCGCGCACATCGGGATCGATCCAGGCCAGAGAGGGGCCGTTGTCCGGATCGACCCAGACGGCACAGTGACCACTGCGAGAGGGGAGGACTACTACCGGTCCGCGGTCCTAGACATCACCGCCGCGGTCGAGGCCCTCGCGTCTGTTGGCGCCCAGCGTGGTGACTGGTGTGTGGTGGAGATGCTCCAGGTCCGCCCTGGGCAGGATGTCCGGGCCACCCGCACCACCGCGGTCAGCTGGGCGCAGTGGCAACCGGCGGCCCAGATGCGCAGCCTGCTCTACTCCACCCGGTCGACGCGATGGGCAGACCGCCTCTGCGGCATCCGGCACCCACCCGGGCGGAGGGCGCGCAAGATCGCGGTGTGTTCCTGGGCAATGGCCCGCTATCCGGGCGTCCCTGGGCTCCTGGGCCCCCGCGGCGGGGTCCACGATGGCATCGCCGACGCGCTCGCGTTCGCTCACGCCATGCGCGTCCAGCAGGGGCTAACGTAGTGCCCCCCGCACTCCCGATGCCGCCAGGCCGCACCCCTCGGCTATGGCAGACTCAGGCGCTGCACGCAATCCGGCAGGCCTGGGTGGAGGGTGTGAGCGCGCAGGTAGTCCACGCGGCGACAGGGACAGGCAAGGGGACCTTGCTGGCCGGTGTTGCGGCTGGAGCTCGGCGCGCGGGGTGGCGCGTGTTGATCCTGGTCCCCCGAACCGTCCTCGTCGACGACATTGCAGACCGGATCCGCATCCTTGGGGAGGCCTGCGGAGTGGTCCAGGGTGGCAGACACCAGATCCGCGCGCCGATCGTGGTGGCTACCTACCAGTCCCTCCAGGGCCGCCGGTTGCGCGATGTCGGCCCGTTTGATCTGGTCATCACCGACGAATGCCACCACGCGACGGCGCCGAGCTACCGCAAGATCTTCGCCCGGGTCGAAGAGGCCCGCGGGGGTCGGCGGTGGCTCCACCTGGGTCTCACCGCGACGCCGTTCCGATCTGACGGGAAGGGCGGGACTCTTGGTCTGGGGGAAGTCTATGGAGCGGTGGTGTATTCGCACGGGATCGTTGAGGCCATCGCCGCGGGTGATCTGGTCCCTCCTCGAGGGATCCGCGTGGAGACGCACGTAGACGTTTCGGCTTGTCGCGTCACATCGGGGGGCGACTACGACGAGGCGGACCTGATCCGCCTCGTCGACACTCCCGCGCGGAATCGCCTAATCGCAGAGAAGCATCTGGAGCACGCGCGCGGCCGGTCTGCCCTCGCGTTCTGTGTCGGCGTGGATCACGCGGAGCACCTGGCGCAGGCCATGCGAGACGCGGGGATCTCCGCCCAGGCGGTACACAGCCGACTCGACTCCCAGGAGTGCGCGCGGAGGCTCGCTGCGTACCAGTCTGGGCAGATCGAGGCCCTCACATCTGCAGACATGATCCTGGAGGGATTCGACGCACCCAGGGCGTCAGTGCTCCACCGCGCACGCCCCACGATGTCGCGGGTCTTGGCTGTGCAGATGGTAGGCCGGGGCCTGCGCACCTGCGAGGAGATCGGAAAGCGTGAGTGCTTGGTGCTCGACTACGTGGACGATGGGGTGCCCCTCGAGCTGCACGTAGAATCGGACCTCACCGACGCGGCCGCCCGGGTGGCGAAGCGCGCGCCGACACTCCACCAACCCGGTGACATGGTCCGGCATCGACACAGCCAGCCGCCAGGGATCGGGACCGTGCTGGCCGCGTCCGATGTGCTGTGCACTGTCGAGTGGCCAGACGATGGGGAGCGGATGCACGGGCACAGCGAGCTTGCGCAAGTGCGCGCCGATGACCCAGACGCCCCACCGCCGGAGATCGTGATCAGCGGAGCCAGCGAGTATAGGCTGGCTCTCCTCCCAGGGCAGGCAGCGTCCGGCGGCCTGGGCTGGTACGGATACCAGGGCGAGCTCTCGACGGGAGGGAGAGCCAGAGACGGGGCCAGAATGACAGCCCTCTTGCGGCCTCTCGCTAATGGCGGGTGGTCCCTCTGGATCTGCCGGACGCGCGGCCGCGACAGGACCGCCCACAAGGCTGCAGGAGGGCGCGACGCTGTGGACCTCCAGCGGAGAGCAGAGGGCCTCTTGCGGGGGTGGGGCGTCCGTCCGTCTCTCGACGCTTCGTGGCGGTCTCAGCCTGCGAGTGATGCCCAGATCAGGACGCTGGGCCGGATGCGCGCGGCCATCCCCACCGACTGCACCGCCGGGGAGGCCTCGCACATGCTGGACGCGATCACATCGAGGGAGGCAGTCAGGCAGACAATCGCCAGCCTTCGGAGCGACAAGGGGCGGCGCAGGTACAGCGCTAAGCGGCGCGCAGGTGCCACGTAGGGAGGCACGGGCTACCATTCACACGGCCCCGGGGCGGCGACCGGTCCAGGGGCATCCATTGTCCCCGGGGCCTGTGCCTTATGGGGGGCCCGTGGGCGATGGTGATCGAGATCTGGCGGTCATCGGCGCCCTGTTGCACCAGCAGGAGAGCGCGCACGGGCTGGCCCGCTCTGCCGGCACAGACCAGCGGCGCCCAGACTGGGCCACACACGCGGCCGGTGGGGCCCTCCTCTGCGCTCTGCTGGCCGTCTCAGCGGGAGGCGGACGATGGGCGGTCCTGCGTGCTGCTGTGCGGCTCGCGTGGCACGCAGGGCGCCTCTCTGCGGCCTACAGCATCAGGCGGCAGAGGGATCGCACTGTCGCACCATAGAGCGCCGGCAGGCCGCACGACAGGTCCGCCTGCGTGACAGCTTCGACCCAGACCGGGGCCGCGTCCGTCTGCATCATTGCCGCATCGATGACCGTTGCAGGGGCAAGCCCGTCCAGGACCGACCGCGCCGCGTCGAGGAGGCCGCCGACCTGCGACAGGGGCACCTGCGTCAAGCCGGCAGTGCTGGCGTGCCACCCTGCATCCGCTGGAGCTCCGGCCGGGGCATTGCTCCAGGCCAGGTGCAGCCCCCATACGCCATCCGGGCGCATCGAGAACAACGGGTGCCCGCTGTTCGCTTCGGCTCCGACTCCCATGCTGGGCCCCTATGCGATGTGTGGGATCAGTGGCTGCGGGGCCTCTTCTGGGCCCTCGCGCAGGTCTGCCGCGGCGGTCGCCAGGACTGCGACGAGAGCCACCGCCGCGCGGCGCTGGTCAGAGGTCCAGGGCGCGGCGGATGTCTGCATCGATTCGGTCGACTCGCTGGGCGAGATCTTCTCTTGTCGCGGCATCGGCGGCCCGGGAATCTGCGCGGTAGGCATCTAGGTCTCTCCGTAGTCCGGCTATCCTCTCGGACAGCACTGCGATCTGAGCCCGCATGTCTGGCCGAGAGGCCGCCCCCTGGGCTTTGCGCCGGTCCAACTCCATCTTGACCAGGATGGCGGCCACGGAGACCAGGAGGCCGCCCAGCGTGCCGTCAGTCCCGGCCGTCCCTGTGATGGTGCCGCCGCTCGTCTGCGCTATTGCAGACAAAGGCAGCATAGCACTCGCCACTGCGACGCAACCGACAATCGCAGGCCCTGTGTAATGCCGCTGGCGGGCCATCAGCACACCTCCCCAGCGTCGACACAGCACGCCCAGGCGGCGCGGTCGTAGGCCTCGCAGATCGCAATGTGCCACGCGAAAGCGCCAGACATCAGCAGGGAGATGCCCAGGGCCGCCCATGCGGCGGAGCGCTCACCCATTGCGGAGGGTGCGTGCGAGCCCCTCGAGGCCCGCAGCCAGCTCCTCTCTCCCGGTTGCAAGCTGCGCCGAGATGGCCCGGACCAAGGCAGGCCCAGCGACATCGGCGGCCACCTCTGCTAGACCGCGCCAGGGCGTCATCTCGTCGAGGATGCGGACCGCGCGCGAGTCATCACCAGACACGCAGGCATCAAGAAATCGGACAATGGCGGGCCGTCGGGGCATGGTGGTCTCTGGGCTACGGGCGGTTCGTGAGGGCGGAAAGCGCCGCGGAGACGGCGCGGCGGATTGCTCCGATCGGCGTCATCCCAGGGCAGACGGTGGCAGTCGTTCCGCCAGGAGTGTCCCGATGGGCGTGGATCGCGGAGGGCGAGATCCCATACTGGAGACACCACGCGACGCACTGGCCCACCACCATGCCCAGAGCTCCGGGCGGCGGAGGGTGGTCGCTGTAGTCTCCGCCGATGGCCACGCCCAGCGAACCGGTATTCGCCCCTGCGACGTGTGCCCCCCGGTTGCCGTCGTCGCGCCCGTCCGAGATGATCCAGTCATCCCCGGCCGCCTGGTGGATGTAGGCATGGTATCCGATCCCCCCGAACCGACCGCGGTGGATCTCATTGATCCGCTGGACCGACAGGGAGGCAGGCGCCGCGGTGTGGTGGATGACGATGCGGACGGGCGCGCCCAGTGGTGCGGGCATCAGGACCGCCCGCGGGCCATGGCCTCAAGCGCGTCATCGATGCCGATGGCCCGCATTTGGTCCGAGGTTACCGGGGTCCGCTCGCTGAGCCGTCCTGCGATCTCGTCAAGATTCGCCTCAAACACAGCGCCAGACACCGGCAGATGCAGGGTAACGGCGCACGATCCGTCGCCATGGCAGGACACGGAGCCGGAGGGGGGAGAGCCCGATACGCGAATGGTCGCGATGTGACCCGTGTAGTCGGTCAGGACGCCATTCTCCTCGGTGGACATGGACGCGGCGCGGCATCCGCTAATCTCGGTCGACATCAGGACCCCTTCTGTAGCAGAAGATTGAGCGTTGCGTCCTGCCCGCCGACACGGACGTAGAGGTAGCGACGGAACGAATTGGTGGTCGCGCGAACGTCACCCTTCACACTGGTCATCGCGGCGCCCTTCCACTCGGGCAGAGTGCCGGTCCCTTGCCTGGTTTCGCACGTCGCGTACATGTTCGTTGCACGCCATCGCATCTCCAGTTGATCAGCACTCCCAAGTGACAGACCCGTTGTGTCCAGCACGTTGTTGAACGTGGTAGCGGAGTTGAGGAACCGGTGGCGGGTGTCCGTGCTCGATGTGGTGAGGAACTGGAGGTCATCCTGCTTGTTGGCGTCGTCGGCAGCCACTCTACTCTGTTTCATCCACAGAGACCCGCTGGCCGCAGTCTCACCGAGGGTCCATTGAGCCAGCGCCCAGACGTTGATCCACTCGGTATCGGCACCAAGGTCGAACTCGATATTGTAGTAGTTCGACGTGTCGCCATTACCCACGAACACGCCGTTTTCAATCTTCGCGACAGTGGCGCCAGAGCCGACAGCGTGAACGGTGCATGTCGTACCATCGGGGAGGGTGTGGGGGCCGGCGCCGCCTGAGCCACCCGTGCCACCCGTGGTCGTGAAGTCGTAGTCGCCGAAGTCGGCGGTCGACAAGATGGTGGACGGGCCGTCCGATGCGGCAGCCTTCGCCACGACGAACGAGATGGAGTGGGTCAGCCCATCCGATGCCGTCGTGGTGTGGGTCACCAGAGTGGCCGAACCGGCCGCGGGCTCTGGGACGCTCGGCGTCGTGGTGGCCGAGTCGGTGACAGTCACGGCGCCGGTCGACGTGTTCGTGGCCGTCGTCAACACCGACGCCCCGTCATGGGTCAGCGTCGGCGCATAGGCGCCGCTCTGGTCCGCGACGTTGCCCAGGGTGCTGGAGATGGTGGGATCGGTGCAGGAGCCCCCGCCCTGGGGACCACCACCGGAGAGGTACAGACTCACGCCACACCACGCGCGTCGAGATGGGTGGCGGTGGGGCCACCGGTCGACAGCTTGACGTAGAATGTCCGCGACTCAGGCGCCGCGGAGCCCTTGTTCCACACTTCGAAAAGGGCCGCCGCGGGGGCGTTCGCCCACGTCGAGTCATCGAAGGAATAGAGCAGATCCGACACCGCATCGGCGATGTAGACCGCGCGCGCGTATGACGGCACGGACACCGACTGCGATGTGGTGGTGATGCTGATCGCGGTCAAGCTGGGGAGCGTTCCGCCAATGTCGATGTCTGCCACGGGTCACCTGGGTCGATGGTGGTGGGGCGGTTCTGGACTCAGGCCCAGGTGATGGCGTCGGTGAGGTAGTCACCGGCAAACGCGGTGATCTCGTAGGAATTCGCCGCCAGGGTGCTGCCGGCCTGGACAAAGACAGCCGACCCGATGGGCAGGTCTGCCGCGCTGTTGCTGTCGCTCGCAGGCGTCAGCACGTAGGGATCGCCAGCCGCGCCTGGATCGGTGACGAGGTAGATCAGATTGTGTTCCCCGCTGGCCGCATCCTTGACCAACACCCGATCGCCTGCCGCGGTGGCCACGCTGTCGACGGACAGGGCCCCATTGGCATCAGCGGTCAGCACACCGGCCGCGTCTGCGGTGTAGGCGGGCAGGGCCGCCGCGGTGGCCAGGCGGACCGGCGCGTGCACACCGACGCGGGCAAGCTGGCCCGGGATCGGGGTCAAGAGGAGCCACCCGCTCTGCGTCCCGTCCGTCTGGGTCTCGACGTTGCCCACTGCGATCACCTGGCCAGCCTCGACCGGGATCGCATCGGTGGTGGTGGTCAGGGCGCCCGATGTCAGGGTCCCACTGCCGTCCTCGATGCCCGCGGCGCAGATGACGGAGCACCCAGCACCCAGCGCCTTGACGCGGGCCACCACGCTGCCGCCAGGAGCGGGCAGGGTGGCCTGGACACCCGCTGCGAGCATCACAACGGTTTCCCCATCCATCTCGGACGGGTTGAGGGTGCGGTCACTCGGGATCAGGATGCAGCGCATGCTGGAGCTCCAGTAGGGCAAAGCCCCTTGCCTGTGGGTCACTGCTGTCGGCATCGCGGAGAAGCGAGCGAAACCGGCGGGCCTGCAGCAGAAGGTGGATCGATTCAGGGGGGAGAGTGTAGACGTGTGCGGGGTCGCCTGTGGCCGTCCAGCCCTCGCAGATCAGGACTGCGAGGGCACCGGAGGGTCAGACGTGACGGTAGCCCAGGCCGCGGCCTCCTGGGAGGCCTGCTGCGCGTTGATCATCTCCCAGGCGGCCTTGACATCCGCCGCGGTGATGTCGTCTCCATCCTCGGCCAGCTGCTCTGCGTAGGCTCGCGCCCATGCGGAGAGCTCCGGGACACGAGACGGCGCCAGCGGGCAGGGCAGGTCCGCCCCTCGAGCGATTGCGACGGAGAGGGAGCAGAACGCCAGAGAGTCGCTCTTGCTCATGGACTGCAGGAGATCGAGGCCGACGAGGCCAACGCGGACGGTCATGGGTCAGGGTCCAGGGTGGTGGGTAGGGTCAGGGGGTGACAGCGTAGGCCGGTTCATGCGCGGTGGTGGACCGAACGGTGATCTGGTGCGCGTTGGGGCGCCCCTGTGCCTTGGTGACGGCCACCAGGATGCAGTCTGGGAGGCTCTCGTAGGCATTCCCAGAGCCGACGCCGTCGGGGTGCCACTGGACATGAAGCGTGCGCTTGCTGTCGTCGCGCGTGGTGGTGCTCGCCCAGCCCGCGGTTGTGATGGCAGACGACGCAGCGCCTCCCCACCACTTGAGAAGAGAGTAGACGTTGTCGCCGTCGGTGTAGTCGGAGATGTAGAAGGACACGGTCCCCTGGGCAAGATCCTGATCTGCCATTCGGGCGCCGCTGCCGTCGGTGATCACTTCCCCATGGTCAAGGTAGACCTCAACCGGGTTGGCGTTCTCGGTCGAGAAGTCACCCGGGCCGACATTGGTCTTGCTCAGGGTGCCGTCTGTGATGATGGATCGGCCGTCGGTCAGATTGCGGACAAGTCCCATGGGTCAGGCTCCTGGTGTCGGGTCTGTCTGGGCCCACACGCGCACGGCGTAGTCTGCCCCGTCGTCGCCATTGTAGCGCACGGATTCCACCTGCGCCACGGCATCGACCGCCATGCCTGCGTCAATGACCCGCACCAGATCTCCAGGGCGCGCATCTGTCGTCGACAGGTCCGCCCGGAGGGTGCACGTCGTCTGGGGCCGACACCGCGCCTGTACTGCGTAGTCCGCGACTCTGTGGGCAGAGTCTGGCCGCACCACCAGAGGCGCCTCGATGGCCTCGACCGGCGCACCGGCCCAGGACACCGCAGAGAGGGAGGCCGCCGCGCGGTGCAGCCAGTAGTGTCTTCCGGTGGTGCTGGGGTCATCCTGTGGGCCTCGACGGGCTACCAGGCCCCACCGGCGCCGCAGGGTGCCGCTCTCTGCGTCCTGGGCGTAGGAGAGATCCAGCCGGGAGAGGGGCTGCAGTGGAGCGGCCACCCAGGACCCCAGGCGGGTGCAGTTGCGCCCCACCTCGAGGACCGCGGATGCGTGCCCATCGTCCAGCGCTGGCGCCCATGGCCACACGTAGAGACCGCCAGGACCATAAGCCACAGACACGGGCAGGAGCGGCAAAACCTGCGACTGCAGCCAGTCCCATGGGCGGACCTGTGAGGAGAGGGTGGTAGCCAGGCGGATGCCGGCCAGACAGGAGAGGCGCGGCATGGCCAGACGATCGTGCCGCACTGTCGACCGCTCCAGGGCCCACCGGATGACGTGATCGGCACGCTCCAGCCGGCCAGGACCAAAGGGGTCCAGGATGCCGCCCCCATCTGCCTCGACGTAGCGGACCCATACCGCGCTGCCTTGCTCTGGCATCGCTGTGACGTTGGTGGGGTAGACCACTGCCACCGCGCGCCCCTGGGAGTCGTGGGCGAGTTCCACGGGCAGGCGGGCAGACCATGGGCCACCGTTGGTAGCATCTCGAGGGCCACCGATCCGCACATGGGTCGCGTCCATCGGCCACGGCCCCACCAGGACCGCCCGATCTGACGGGAAGGACGCGCCGGCATTGGTCTCGACGACGAGCGCAGGACCGCCTGGGATACTGGTGATCGCGTTGATTCCGATCGCCGACACCGGCACACCCGCTCCAGGGAGGCCGATGGGCAGGGGGTAGTGTGCGCCCTCTGCCGCATCGTCGCGCCCGATGGCCACAGCATTGTAGGCCGCGGCGCCATCCGCCAGCCTCTCTGCGGCGGTCCTGGGCCAGGTAGCGGCAGACACCCGCGCAGCCGGCGCCAGCAGGTCGCCCCGATCGTCCGCGGTGTCCTCGACGATGGCCGCGGACCACCATTCCGCTTCTGCAGTGAGCTCATCCAGCCGACCGCGGGCCACGATCTGCCGATCTGCCGCGTCTGTGGAGTCTGGGCGGATGCGGGAGAGCTCCGCGTAGCCGCTCACAGAGAGGCCACCGGCCTGCAGAACCGTCACCCGCACAGACCGCGGGGAGGCATCGCCAGAGAGCCAGGACAGGGCGTCCTGCATCGCGTCTCCGTCGACGACGAGACCGGGCAGATAGCGCAGCGCCTCTCCGGTCTCTCTGTCGGTCAGGAGCACCGCAGGGCCGTCTGT
>Ga0070754_10003686_pt1 | contig 10753 bp, 10 predicted proteins | sample VirMetDEL_Sep_01_FD_75181 | JGI IMG/M metagenome (GOLD analysis project Ga0070754, IMG submission 75181) | Aqueous microbial communities from the Delaware River and Bay under freshwater to marine salinity gradient to study organic matter... | ecosystem: Environmental > Aquatic > Marine >... | reverse complement strand
ATACTTACACAATAAATGTTGAATCATGTAAACTTTCGCCAGACCCAACGGATTCTGAGACAAAGGACGATCCCTTTGTAACATTATCTTGTTTACGCGCGGCGTGTATAATAATAGGAAGTGAAATAAGAAGCGAGTCTGGAAATGCCATTTCAATCAAAGATGGTCCTTCAGCAATTGACTTGAGGGGTGTTACGGCTACCTTAACTGTTTTATATAAAGATTTATGTGAAAAATATGAAAATTTACTCTTAGAGTACAGGGCTGGAAATAGCGTGGCTGGTCATGCTATACTTGGTCCGTATTCTCCGGGTTCAGAATTTATTTCAAGAAATAATACCGGACATAGATCCGGTGGATATTTTAACTACTAGGAGAGAATAAATGCCTACGATGAAAAGCTCTGGAGATCTAATTTCCAGCATAAGTACAGATTTAGCAGATAATAATGCAGGTTTAATTTCTGCTGAAGATGTCAGGCACAATATGGAGGATATTGCATTTTCCATAAATAGGATTGTTGCCAGCGGTGACACAGAAACAGAATTTCCATTTTATAACAATGTTACAATTTCCAACGCCGAAGGCACCAAGGGTAAGCTGTATGTTGAATCTGGTATTTTCTTTCCAAATTCTCCCGTTGTCTCCGAGAGAACCGAGATTCAAATAAGACCTTGGCTTGGCCCCGGCGGTATTCAGCACAATGAACTTGCTGGACTCGCAGATGGAGATGTTCACACTCAATATATTCCGATTGACGGAAGTAGGGCGCTAACCGGAAACTTTGCCGCATCTAATAAGTGGCTTAATTCATCTGGAACTGTCAACGGCAGTAGCGATGACAATGGAATTAAATTTGAGTATAATAGTCCAACTGTCGGTGACGATGTGGTTGTTGGAACCTCCGGCCATTTAAAATTTAATAAAGACTTATCCAGTGTAGATAGTTTTCATGGAGTTGCTAAGGCTTGGCTGAATTTTGATGCTAGCGGAGACGCAGCTCCTCATGATCCGGTTATCAGGTCTTATCATAATATCCACAGCCTACAAAGAATAGCAAAAGGCACCTTTAAAATTACTTTCACTAGCGGTACATTTATGGATAATAATTATGTCGCTATCGGAACGAGTAATGGCGAAGGTACATCTGGAACCTATGATACAATTGATGTAAACTCTGTTGGTATTTTGCTCAGAGAGGGTGACGACGCAACAGAGCTGAGAAGTTTGCACTTCACCGTAAAAACAGACGATAACGATAATATTAATGCAAAAATTAATGATTTGGTTTGCTACGGCCTTGAGCCGGGATCTAGATCTGGCGTTACACCTCTTATAATAACTTAGGTTTTAAATGTCACATAATATAAAGCTAAGAGATAGAATAAAAGAAAAAAGCTATACCACAGGAACTGGCTCTCTGCTTTTAGAGGGTAAGTTCTCTGGGTTTAGCTCCTTTTCTGGAATCTATAATTCTGGAGAATCTTTATTTTATGCTGTTTCAGATGGAACAAATTACGAAATTGGTTCTGGGGTTTACATAGAAACGGAAACGTCTTCTATGATTTATAGAATTCCTGTTGACACAAGTAATAATAATGACGCTATTGTTGATTTTCCAGTTGGGTTAAAAGAAGTTTATGTAACATATCCGGGCAGATACTCTGTAATTAGATCGGACGAAAATACTCCTCAGTCTAGCGGATTATCTTACTGGTCTTCTGAACACTCGCTTTCTTATACCGGTAATTTAATTTGGGATGAAGCTAATTCAAACCTTGGTGTAAACGATCCTAATCCACAATATGCGATAGATATTGGCGGAGATAATCAGTCTTCTACAATTAGGTCGTCAGGTATGATTGTAGGTGATTCGGGAATAATGTTTTCTGGTGTTAATATATTATACTCTAACGGTAGACAATTAGAACCCTTTATTAGAAACGAGCTAAATAATACAACTGGCTCAGACGACGTATTTGAGTTAAGTGGTATTGTTAATGAAAATATATTACTTAAAAAACAACCTCCTAGTACTGTGTTTGCTGGACCGTCTGGCGATTGTGGATGTTCTAGTGACTATCCAGTTTTCAGACCCCTGCGGTTTGACGACGTTCAGGGTGTAGATCAAATAATAAATAGTAGCGGTAATTTAGTGGTTCCCGTGTATGATACGGTTCAAGAGGTTATAAGCAACATAACCTCAAATCAGACGGGCGCGATAGCTTTTGCAAAGAATGATAGTTACATTATGATAGCCAATGGGACAAGTTGGGTTAGTGGTCAATTAATTTAATTCGGAGATAAAAATGTCAGACGTAATCAGGCCAGTTATTACAACGAACGTTATAAAAAACGGTAGCGTTATAACGTATCAGAACAATACTGGGGTATTTTCAAAAAGAGATCCAGATGTAAATTCACATCAGCCGTCTGGAACAATCCAATCTAATCTTACAGATAGATTTGATGATGTTAGATATTATACCGGCGACTCTGCAACAGATACTCCTTAGTACAGGTTTATAATGCCAATAACAATTCCTCAAAGCGTTTTTGAAAAATATTTCGACGTTGTTGACTCCACTTTTAATATATTTGGTGTCACATGTCAACTGGTATATATAGAGAAAGTTGAAGTCATAGATAATAGTTATAACAACATTCCAGATAATAGATCTGTAAATCCACACCGGAGACCGGGGGGTGGGAATTACAGAAGGGATAATAAAGTTATTAAAGAGGTTGAAAAATTAGAGGACATTAAAATCAAGGTTTATTGGGACAGTAAGAATTGGACCAATATAGGGGGAAACATCGCCCTTCCTGAAAATGGTATCCAGACAATATTTTATGCTACAGATTTAGACAGGATTATTAGAGCAAAAGAATTAATTGTTCACAAGGGCGTTAAAGACCTAAAAGAGATGAGGTTCAAGCGTGCGGGTGAACCGTTTCCTATGGGGCTAAAACAAGAAAGATATTTTGGTTGTTTTTGGGAAAGATCATGATCACTGTAAACATCAAAGAGTCGGACGGTCAGTTAAATCGCTCCATTAAGAAAGCGCTTGCTGATCATATAAACAGAAAGATCAGATCTAAAAATAGATCACTTGTTGGACGTATTAAAAGATCTGTTCAAAATTGGGTTTTATCTCAACCAGAAATAAGAAGTTTATTGTCAGAAGGCGTTCCTAATAGCTTGAACTCTCAATTTGGTTTAGCTAAAGGTTCTTCTCAAGGTATTGTAAATTCGATTGTCAATGCTGTTGTAGATTCAACGGAAATTGAAATTAAAAAAGTAAATCAAAAACTAGACGGTGAAATAATATTTAAGTTTCAGCCTTCGAGTTTTGCAAACTTGCTATCTCTCTCTTCTGGCGTTGTTGTTACCGAAAGAGGATCTAATTTGAAATGGCTAGAATGGTTACTCTTAGAAGGCGACAGGATTATTATTGTTGGCTATAAGTACCAACCATCTGAAGACGGAAGAGCTGGGGGTGGAACTATGCTTTCTGGATCTGGCTTTAGAGTTCCGCCAAATTATTCGGGTACACGAGAAGATAATTTTATAACCAGAGCATTTTCTGGCAGAAGCACTGAGCTTACTCAATTAATATCGGGATTATTTAAGTAATGGGTAGTTTCCAAAAACTAAAGGGTATCTCTGATATTTTCGAGTATACTCTAAACAATGATATTCAAGATGGTCTAATCGAATATTTTGATTGGGCTTTGCTTGATATCGGAAACTATTTTAATTCTACGCTAGGGGAACAATCTCCAGATGGACAAGACTATAGTAAGTTAAGACTTTCGTCAAACGATCAGTACAATCTTGGTCAAGTTTGGGAGGGGTTTAGGAAAAACTGGATTTGGCAAAGTGGTGTCGATCACTCACCCGCCCCGCTAGTTGGAGCAAACAATACAAAACCCGGAGTTTCTGGTGTTTATGTGGATGATAATTTTTATCCAAATACCACTACTGGAGAGTTCGCACATGCTATAGATCATTTTAACGGAAGGGTTATTTTTAATACGGCTATACCTACAGGCTCTAAGGTGCAGGTGGAGCATAGCTATAAATGGGTGAATGTGGTTTACGCAAACTCCGTACCTTGGCTGAGAGAGATTCAAACAGATACCTCTCAGCCAACCAGCAATTTTTTTGATAAAGATAAAGGTAGTTGGAATATTCCTCCAGAATCTAGATTACAATTACCAGCTATTGCGATAGAAGTTGTTGCTAATAGGAGATTTAAACCATATCAATTAGGAGGAGGACAATGGGTCTATACAGATGTTGTTTTTCATTGTATAGCGGAAGACGAGATAACAAGAAATAAACTTGTAGATATTGTTTCTATGCAAAGTGATAAAATTATACCGCTTTTCAATAGTAATAAAATAAATACAGAGGGTGATTATCCATTGGATTACATGGGCGTTCCAGTGTCTGGCGCTCTCAGGTATCCAGATTTAGTGGAAAAATACAGTGGAGGAGATTTAAGATTGACAAACGCTATTGTGCAGGACATGGTTACGGTAGATTCTGACATTTTTGGGGGTACGGTCAGGTTTACAACAGAGGGAATTAAAACTAATATTTAAATTTTGTGTATAATAATATAGAAATTTTTTCTTTAAAAGGAGAGACTTAAAATGTCCAGTAATAATAGAATTTTGTATTCGTGTCAAGTACCTAGCATTGTTGCTCACGGTGCTGGCGGTAGTGGACTCGGTGGTAGCACCGAGGGAAATCTTGCTCCCGGCATGGTTCATGGTGTTCAAAGTATCGGTATTACCACCAACTTTAACCTAGAGCAAGCCTTTGAATTAGGTCAAATTGAGATCTATGAGAATATCGAAGGTACTCCAGATGTTGAAGTAACAATGGAAAAGTTCATTGACGGATATCCGCTAATGTATCTTTTGGCTTCAACCGGTGTTACTGGAACAAACGCTAGCGGTCTTGTTGCAAGATCAAAAGAAAGATGCGACGTAGTTTTAGGTATTTTTGGAGAAGAATACAACAATGTAGCTGAAGCCGCTGACAACAATGGTGACGCAGAAGCAGAAGTTTACATGTCAGGTATGTACATTTCTAGTATCTCCTACAACATTCCGGTTGATGGAACCTGTACTGAATCTATCACCTTGGTTGGAAATAGTAAAGAATGGCTAACTGGATCTAGAACATCCATGTCGAACGCGGCAGTTAATAGCTTTGACGGCTTGGATTCTCCTCTTGCGTTCGGTGTAACAGGAGCGCCTAGTGGTGGTCTTCAAAGACGTGAAGATGTTATGCTTGAATACTCTATACTTCCAGAGGGGATTCAGGGTGTAAATGGTAGCGGATTAGGCAATGCTTATAGAGCAACCACTCCTCCAAAAAATGCTGGAGATGATGGCTTTACTGCTAGCGGACTAGGCGTTCACGTTCAAAGTGTTAGCATTAGTACTGACTTCAGCCGTGAAGACGTGTTTGAGCTTGGTAGAAAGACTCCTTACTACCGTCCTGCTGCCTTCCCTATTGAAGTTAGCTGTGAAATTGAAGCTATCACTTCTTCTGGTGACTTCATCACTGCTCTTGAGCTTGGAAATCCAGCTTTGTTTAATACGATTGACTCAGGAAACAACACTGGAGAAGAAAGTATCTTCTTTGCTCTTCGTGGGGGCGTAACGATTGACGTTGGCGCTAAAAACAGACTTGCAAGTGTAAGCTACGGCGGAGCAGACGCAACCGGCGGTAATGCATCTTGTACCTATAGTTACACCAACTTTAACGATTTGGATGTTAAGCAAATTGGTCACAATTATCCATCAACGATGGGCTTTTTGGACGGTAACTTGACGGGTCTTTATGGTGCTGACCCTACTCCATAATTGCTGATAGTTTAAGGAAAGCTACAGCTAAAAGGAAAGGATAATATGAAAAAACAAACTCCCGCCGTGAGGTTTCTATGAAGCAACATGAGCGGGAGTATTTTATATCTAGGGTAAGGTCTGGATTTTATATAGTTAAATACAATGAGTCAAGATTAAAAATATTAACTCCGACGATAGAAGACGATTTTGAAATAAATCAAGCTTTTATGGATTCATATGAATCTTCCGTGGAAAGAGGGTTAAAAACAGAAGATGAAATGTTAGAATGGATGATTGAACGTGGCCTATGGGAGGATAAAGACGAAGAAAGAATAAAAGGCTTAGAAAAAGATATAGAAAAACTAAAATTAGAAATATTCCAAGCATCTAATGACGACAAATTAAAAAATCATATCAGGCTGTACATTAGGGCCGGTGAAAAACAGTTGTCTGAAATGCACAATAAGAAGTCTAAATATTTTCTAAATACATGTGAGGGTGTAGCTAACATATCTAAGATTCATAAAATGCTTAAACTTTGTACATACAATGGATCTGATTTATGTGACTTTGACCTATTCCCAATTGATCTAATTTCTAATTATTACTTCTCTATGGTTTTGAACGAGCGAAAGATAAGAGAACTTGCTCGTACAGATCCTTGGAGGGGTATATGGTCTATGAATGATTCTAATTCTTATAACCTATTCTTAAACCGCGAAAGACAATTATCTATTGATCAAAGAAATTTATTGGTTTGGTCTAGGATGTACGACAATGTTCAAGAATCACTAGATTGTCCTTCTGATGATATTATTGAAGATGACGATATGTTAGACGGTTGGTTTATACATCAAAGAAAGAAAAGAGAGCAAGAGAAAGCAGAAGCCGAGATAGAGGGAACAATGAACGAAAAGGTAGCAAATTCTAGCGAAATTTATGTAGTGGCTAAATCTGAAAAGGATCATGAAAGAATTAACAGCATGAACAACCCCCACGCTCAAATGGTTAAAAAACAAAGAATGGCAACCATTAAAGCAAAGGGAAAAGCAAATCAATTAGACTTTCAAGACGAAAAGCTAAAAATAAGAGCCGCTCAAACTCAACAATTCAAGGAAAAGTTTAGGAGATAAAAATGGAGGACTTTAATAACCTTATTAGACAACATGCTGAATATAAAAAGGTAAAGGAGGATAAATATAAATGTGACTCAAAGGACAGGCTTTCTAAAATATTAAGAAAAAAAGTTGAAACGACCATGATTGGTGCGTTGAGTTCTATGGAGAAACACTTTGGATTTCTCTGGACGAGTGAAGGAGAATTGTCTCCAGAGCAAAAAACCATGTATGAAATTTACCAAAAGGTAAGAGAAGAAGTTCTAGACAAGGGTAATTCTCAAGCTAGAAATGTTGACGCAGAATTGAATCAATACGAAGTAAAGTGGCTAAGATACACTTCTACTATTCCAGTAAAAACAAGAAAGGAAGGAAATAATGAATAAGAAAGATTTAACCGTAAAGCTACAAGATGGAAGAGAAGTTAAGATCTACGTAACCTCTCCAACTGCAAATACTGTACAAAGAGCGGATAGATATAGAGCTAAAACTTGGACCGAGTGCATTGAGGATGGCATTAAAACCAAGGACGAGCTAGCAATTATCATGAAAAACCGTGGAGTTTGGACCAAAGAACACGAAGAAAAAGAACGTAGTATAACCGAGCAATTAATTCAGTGCGAAAAAGATCTATTCCTCGGTAACGGAAAAAAGAAAGTTCCCCTATCTGACGGTAAGGATATTGCCGTAAAAATGAGGGTTTTAAGAAATGAGCTTAGGCAGCTTTACATGGATAGATCTACCCTAGAGCAAAACTCCGCAGAGGCACTTGCAGATAATGCTAGATTTGACTATATTGTGGCTGGCTCTACTTTCTATGAAAACGGAGAAAAAGTGTATAAAGGTATAGAAGATTATAACAATAAAAGTTCAGATGAAATTGCTTTTGCTGCCGCCGGAGCAATTGCTGAAATGATGTATAACTACGACCCTCAAACGGAAGCAAATCTACCAGAAAATAAGTGGCTAAAAACTTTTGAATTGGTAGATGATAATCTCAGTCTAGTTAACGAAGATAAAAAATTAGTAGACTTAGACGGTAGAACTATTAATGAATTTGGTTATTTTGTAAATGAAGATGGCGATAGGGTAGATAAGGACGGAAACCTTCTAGACGAGAATGGTAATTATGTAATTAAGGTAGATTACGAAAAGCCTAGTGCTAGAAAAAAACCAAGGAAATCTACAACTAATACAAAAGTAACAACGGACAGTTAAAGGGTAGCGTAGTCAATATTTCCTAGAGAGATTCGATGTCGAAATTTGTACTAACAGCCCAGTTACAATTACAAGCACCTAAAAATACCCAACAGGTTGTCTCCCAGATGCGGAGACAGCTTAGTGGTATCAATGTGAATGTTGGCGTACAAGGCGCACCGCAGGCACAAAAACAAGTAGCAAAAGTAAACCAACAGGTACAAACCTTAAACAAATCTGGCGCGAGGCTAGGTAAAACTTTTGGTTTGGCTATCAATAGATTCGCAGCTTTTACAGTTGCGTCTAGGGCTGTAAGTCTGTTTACAAACAATCTTGCTAGTGCTACAAAGGAAGCTATTGACTTTGAAAGAGAGTTGGTCAAAATTTCTCAGGTTACTGGAAAGTCAGTAAAAGAGCTATCTGGCCTTAGCAATACTATAACTAAACTATCTGTTAGTCTTGGCACATCTAGTAAAGACCTTCTTGCTACTTCTAGAATTTTAGCTCAAACTGGACTCGAAGCTAATAACTTAGAGATCGCCCTTAAAGCTCTTGCTAAAACAACTTTAGCTCCTACGTTCGAGGATATAACCAAGACGGCAGAGGGTGCTGTCGCTATTCTCGCTCAGTTTGGTCAAGGTGTTGGCGCTTTAGAAAGTCAACTTGGTGCTATTAATGCCGTAGCGGGTCAGTTTGCTGTTGAATCTGGTGACTTGATCTCTGTCGTTCGTCGTACTGGTGGTGTGTTTAAGGCCGCTGGTGGTGATCTCAATGAACTTCTTGGTTTGTTCACAAGTGTTCGTGCTACGACCCGTGAATCTGCTGAAAGTATTGCAACGGGTTTACGTACTATCTTTACCCGTATTCAACGCCCTAAAACAATCGAGTTTCTTAAACAATTTGGTGTTGAGCTTACAGATTTAAATGGTAAATTTGTGGGACCGTTTGAAGCTGTTAGGCAGCTTAGTCAGGCTCTTTCTGGGCTTGGCGAAGGTGATATTAGGTTTGTTCAGATTGCGGAAGAGCTTGGTGGATTTCGTCAGATTGGTAAAGTTATCCCGCTTCTTCAGCAGTTTGAGACCGCTGAGAGAGCAAGGCAGGCGGCACTGGAGGGTGGCGATTCGTTAACTAAGGATGCCGCCACAGCGCAGCAGGCTCTTGCAGTTCAGATTACGAAGGTTAAAGAAGAGTTTCTTGCTCTTGTTCGTAGTATTAGCCAGACAGGTAGTTTCCAAACTCTAGTTAAAACCACCTTGGACTTGGCGAGCGCGCTTATTAGTGTTGCTGATGCACTAAAGCCTATCATACCACTTCTTACTGTTTTCGCTGGCATAAAACTAGCAAAAGGTCTTTCGGGGTTTGGTACTGGTCTTGGTGCCGCACTTAAAGGCGGTCCTAGAGGATTTAACTCTGGAGGTTTGGTTCCCGGAACTGGTAACAGAGATACTGTTCCGGCTATGCTTACGCCGGGAGAGTTTGTTATACGTAAGAGTAGCGTTAAGAAAATGGGTGTTGGCGCTCTTGCCGAGATGAACGGAAACAAGTACAACAAGGGTGGAAGCGTTTCTATAAACCCTAACTCAAGAGATATCAAGGTTCTTGTTAATTCTAGAGAAAACCCCGGAAATGTAATACCAACTGCCATACCAATAGGTGACGCTAAAGGTGTAAAATCACCATTAAAAACTTTTGGTGCAGATGTATTAGCTCAAGCCGGTATTACAAATTTAGGATTTAATTCGCCATTAACAGTTTCCGGTTTTAATGACAATGGCGTTTTTGATAAATCAAAAAAGAAAGTTGTAGACGCCGGTAAAAAAATGGTTTCCGAACTAAAGGCAGGGGTTAACGGAAAAACCCCCAATTTAGATAGGCAAGAAGACAATATAGTAACAGCTTTGAATACTTCTTTAGGTAGAGCTTTTGAAGAATATATAGGAGATATTGGACAGTTTGATAGTCCCGGCAGTGCAAACTTTGACATACCTAGAGGAAGAGGTGCAAAATTACAACCGTATACCGCAGAGCCTTTTGACGCCGACACTCTTGGTGAAATTAAAATAAGAGATACTGAGGCTAACCTATCTTCTGTTATTAAAAAAGCAGCAAACGAAGGTATGTTTAACTCATTTATCCGTAGTCGCATGACTAAGGATAGCAAGAAGGGCGGTAAGGGTAGAAAAAGAAATTTCTTTGGTGGTGCTATTCAAAAGTTTGCTCTTGGTGGTCTTGCTCAAAAGAATAGAGTTGGTTTTGCTATTCTTGATCCAGATAGAAAAGCTCAAGACATGGACGCGAAAGTTACGCGCGCCCAAATTAGAAGTGTTGTCAAGGGGACTGATTCGCAAAAAAAAGCTTTAGATAAAGAACTTAGTTGGGCTAATAAAAACTTTAAAGTTGACACACAAGGACTTAACGCAAAAACATCTCAAAAATTCTATGATACATTATCCAGAGAGGCCGCTCAAGGAGTTTCTGTTGCTGCTGCTGGACTATCAAGTGACTTAGGATTGGGCAATATAACCGTCCCAGAAGCTTCTAAGCAATTGATGGCAGATACTATAAGAAAATCT
>Ga0070754_10003684_pt1 | contig 10755 bp, 11 predicted proteins | sample VirMetDEL_Sep_01_FD_75181 | JGI IMG/M metagenome (GOLD analysis project Ga0070754, IMG submission 75181) | Aqueous microbial communities from the Delaware River and Bay under freshwater to marine salinity gradient to study organic matter... | ecosystem: Environmental > Aquatic > Marine >... | reverse complement strand
TTTTCTGAACAGGACATTGACGGAATTACCGATCACCGCGTAGTCCTCGTGTTGCACAAAGCAATGATGCAGGACAAAGCGACGAAAGGCTCCAGTCAGAAGGTTCGCAAATCTGTTCCCAAAGTTGTCAAGTCTGGAACTCCTGAGTCTAAGAAACAACGGAGCACCAAGGCAGCGCAGGTTAAACGAGAGAGGCTGGCTAAGACGGGGAATAAGCGAGACGCGACAAATGTGTTTCTTGACTTAATCTCTTAAAATAGGAGGCCATTATGGCTCAGCCCACAGGTGTTTATGTAACCTTTTCCGCAGCGGGTCTGCGGGAAGACCTCGAAAATGTGATTTACGATATCTCTCCGACCGACACTCCCTTCATGTCGATGGGTGGTCGCACGGATGCGGTTGCTGTTAATCACGAATGGCAGACGGATGCACTTGCTGCAGCGTCGGCTACTAACTTCAACGAAGAAGGTTCGACGCTTACCGCTGCTGAACCGACCCCGACCACTCGCATTGGTAACATCTGTCAGATCAGCCTGAAAACCACGCTGGTTTCCGGCACGCTTGACGCGGTGTCGAAAGCCGGTCGTAAGGAAGAACTGGCTTACCAGATGACCAAGCGCGCTTCTGAACTGAAGCGTGACATGGAAACCTCGCTGGTCGGCGTTAACCAGTCGAAGACGGCCATGGCGGCTGATACCACGGTTCGTAAGCTCGGTTCGCTTAGCTCCTGGGTCACCACCAATGCCAGCGTTGGCTCTGGTGGCACGGCTGCTGGTGCTGGCGGTAACGGTACTGCTCGTACCGACGGTACGCTCCGTACCTTCACTGAGTCGCTCCTGAAGGCTTCTATCCTTCTGGCGTATGACAACGGTGCCAACACCAAGTACCTGATGATGGCTCCGTCGCAGAAGCAGACCTTCTCCAGCTTTGTTGGTGTCGGCGGTGCTTCTGGCGTGTCCAACTTCAACGATGTTGCTGACCAGCGCATCATTGGCGGCATGGACATCTATGTCAGTGACTTCGGTGAGATGGCGGTTGTTCCTAACCGCTTCCAGCGTAGCCGTGACGTTTGGCTGCTTGACCCCGAGTACTATGGGGTTGCGTATCTGCGTCCGTTCTCGCAGCGTGAAGTTGCCTCCACGTCGGACGGCGAACAGCGCGCGATCATTGCTGAGTACACTCTTGTTGTTAACAACGAGAAGGCTCTCGGCGCGGTCTACGACGTTAACTAGTCTAATCGGGGAGGGGGCATTTAGCTCTCTCCCCATTTTAGAGGTTACCTATGTATAAAAATCCTATTCAAACTCAGTTCAACTATGACCACTCTGAGGACAATGTTGTCCTTAAAAATATGCAGGACGTGCAGCCTATCCTAGAGATGAATAAAAAGGAAATGGCTGGTGACTCGCCTTACGGAGCGCAGAACAATCCTAACATGCGTAAAGTGGCTAGTATCCCTCTGGTGATTATTGAAAAGTGGAAACGTGAACTTGGCATCGACATCATGGACAAGAATGACATGCCAAAGATTAAAAAGCTTCTTAATGACCCTGAGTATCGTTGGCTTCGCACACATGAAAGCAACTTGTAATGGGCTTGGCTACTTATTCAGAGTTGAAAACTAGCGTTGCTAATTATCTCAACCGGGATGATTTGACCAGCGTAATTCCTGACTTTATCTCTTTGACAGAGAACCGCATGAACCGCGACCTGCGTGTTCGTGCAAACATGATTCGTGCAAACACTACGACTACAAGTGGCACAGCGTTCTACGACTTGCCCAGTGATTTGATCGAACTTAGGAACATTACCTACAACTCTGGTTCTCAGGTGTATGCCTTGGCTTATCTTTCACCTGAGTCAGGTAGCCGCGAGTACGGCAACATTGTTTCTGGTGCTCCTAAAGCTTATACAAACTTGGGTAAGAACATCGAACTCTACCCAGCACCAGACGGTGAGTACTCCATTGGTATCAACTATTACCAACAGTTGACACCGTTGTCCAACACAAACTCTACTAACAACATTCTTCAAGCTTTCCCAGATTTGTACCTCTACGGTTCATGTTTGGAGGGAGCTACCTATCTTAACGATAACGAACAGCTACAGCGTTTTGCAGGACTTTATCAGAAGTCTTTGGAAGACATCAAGAAGGCAGAAGATTCTGCTCGTTACAGCGGAACAGTTATGACTATGACTGTTCAAGGTGATCCAGGGTCTCTTGTTCGTAGAGGTGCGTAATGTCTACAAATTGGGTTTTAGATTTATTTAACATTGTCCAAGAAGGGGGCGGAAACCTTCTTACAGAAGATGATCTGTATATCTGCCTGCAAGAATTTAATAACACTGATTGGGAAATAGAGTCGGCAACCGGCAATGGCTAAAGAACTCTTTGACATCAACGGACAGCAGACCGGCTTTTCTCTTAACACAGATTTGTCTCCCTACGATATGCCGCCTGTGTTTTTTACAAGCGCAAACAACGTAAGGTTTGTTGATAAAAAAGCCAGTACTATTTTAGGGAATACTCGCGTTTTTGGAACAGCCCTAGACACACCTTATTGGGTCACAAGCTGGACTCAGGGCAGCACACCTTTGTGGATTTACGGCGGTGCCACGTCTCTAAACAAGATTACGGGCGCTACCCACGCTGACGTTACCAGAACCTCTGGAGCGTACACCACCATTGCAGGGACTACGAAGAACTGGCAGGGCGGTGTGCTTGGCGGTGTATTGGTAGCTAACAACACACTGGACGTACCTCAAAGCTTTACGCAGGGTGGCACAGAGTTTACAGACCTTCCTGACTGGCCATCTACACTCCGATGTGAGGTTATTGTACCGTTTAGGAACCACTTGGTTGCTCTTAACCTAACCGACACTGGCACCGCAAAACCCTTTACAGTGCGCTGGAGCGACGCTATTCCTTCCGGGGCAGCTACCAACGGTGCAGACACTTGGAACTCTGCTAGCACCGCCTCTGAGTCAGGAGAGGCTACTATAGGAGGCACCAAAGGTCATATCCTTAACGCTCTGCCTTTGGGTAACGAACTTATCGTGTACAAGGAAGACAGTGTCCACTCTTTGTCCTATGTTGGCGGTACGTTTACCTTCAACCTTCGAGAGAAGTTTAAGAACACTGGTTTGTTCTCTAGGGACGCTGTTGTTGATCTGGGTGATGGCAAGCACGTCTTTATGTCAACCAACGACGTTGTCGTCACAAACGGTAACAGTCTGACAAGCATCATTGACGACAAAGTTAAAACATTCTTGTTCTCTCAGATCGACAGTACCTATTACTACAAAACATTTTTGGTCAACAACCGTATCCAAAACGAAGTTTGGATTTGTTATCCTCGCACAGGTGCTACTGACGGTTTGCCAAACACCGCACTGGTCTGGAACTATAGAGACAACACCTGGGCTACTAGAGACTTGCCCAGCGTTAACTATATTGGCGTAGGTCTGGTAGACCCTGAGCTTACAAACACGTGGGCGGCTGCTACAGATACATGGCAAAGCAGCACAGTTGCTTGGTCTCAACAGGCCTACAACCCTGCTGTTGATTCTCTACTGATGTGCTACCCTGCAAGCACTGCAGGTGACAGCAGGTTCTTCTTGGCTGACTCCAGTACGACGTTTGACGGGACAACATTTGTAACAACTTTGGAACGAGTTGGACTACACTCTGGAAGAACTGATTCTATTAAGTATATAAGTAGAATTTATCCTAGAATTAGTGGTACAGGGTATGTTAAAATAAGTGTAGGGGCTGAGTTAGAACCTTACGCTGGTGTTACTTATGCTGACCCAGTTGAGTTCAATATTGGCGTGGATAGTAAAATTGATTGTCGAGTTCGCGGTCGATACATCGCTATCAAGTTTGAACACGACACCGATACTTCCTTTAATCTCTCTGGATATGCAATTGAGTCCGAAGTGGTGTCGGATCGATGAGCAGAGAGTTCCTTCGGTTTAACCACGCTAACCCGCCCTCTGCTCCAGAAGAGCTTCCAGGTTATCTTAACGAAACTTTTATCGAACTTGGTGCTGTTGTAGACCTATTGCGAGACGGACACTTAGACGTAGTCTACTCTCCTCCTACAAAGCCAAGTCAAGGTGACATACGATATGCAGACGGAACTAGTTGGAACCCCGGAAGCGGAGAAGGTATATACTTTTTCAACGCTGCCGGTTCATGGGTTAAGCTATAGGAAAGTAAACCCTAAGAGTAAGAACTTTAAGACAATAGTGGGCCAGTGTTGGGAGTACATAGAAAACTCCACAGGTAGGAACAACACAGACGTTATTAAAGCAGTAGATATTATCCAGCGAGTGGTAGATAAGGTTTCTGATCTCTGGGTTACTATCGATTCTGAAAAAGGTGAGATCGTCGGTTGTTTTGTAATAGGGGCCGCAGCGTATCCTCAAGCAACAGGGATTAACGCAGAAGCCATTGGCGGTAAGTTTAACTTTCCAGACGTGGTCCCGGTGGTGGAGAAGTACTACAAAGCTCTTGGTTATAAATTCTTTGAGATGACCGGTCGCAAGGGTTGGGAAAAAGTAATGGCCCCCATGGGTTACGAACTAACAAGCATTACTGTATATAAGAGGCTATAAAATGGGCAGTATTTTTACACCTAGCAGCACGGTGGTTCAAGCACCATCGAGTTCGCAGACGCAAGGTTCGTCAAAAGTTGAACCGTGGGAAACCGTTACCCCCTACATTGAAACACTGTTGCCACAGTTGGAGGCAGGGTTCAATGTTGCTCCACAGTTGTACCAAGGACCGTTGGTTCCGGGTACGTCTGCTCAGACCGCAGCGGCTAGAGACTTGTACGGACAGGTAGGTCAAACTGCTGCTGGGTTTACCCCCGGTTTCCAAACTGTCTACGATCAGATGTTCGGTCGGGCTACCGCTGCTCCGGGAACTAGCGAATTGTTTCAGGCGCAGACCGGAGAGATTGCTAATCAGGCTCGTCAACTTACTGAGCGTGATAAACAGTTGGCCCAGCGGCAAGCTATGGAAGCTGGTCAGTTTGGCTTAGGTTCTACTGCCCTAGGTGAGCTTCAGACTCTCCAACAGCAGAAGCGCGAAGAGACTGTGCAAAGCCAGTTGGCCAGTGCTTTGGGTGCAGAAGATCAACGTCGGATGGCAGCAATGGGGCAGTTGCCTGGAATGGCTCAGTCAATTATTCAGTCTCAGATGACACCGGCTCAGCTGCAGGAAGCCATTGGCCGAGACATTGAATCTCGACAGGGTGCTGAACTTGCAGACCTTCGTCGTCTGTCACAGCAGCAGCAAGAAGCAGAACGTGCTCAGGCTATCACCTACTCTAACCTGCTGGGTGGCTTGGCTGGTCTTGGTAGCTCCACTCAGATGCAGCAGACTTCCTCTGGCATGACTGGTCAGGTTATTCCCGGTACGTCTATCTTCCAGCAGCTTGCTGGTGCAGCGGGTACAGTAGCGGGGCTTGCAAGATAATGGGTAAAATCTTAGCACAGCTGGAACAAATGGCTTCCTCAGAGTACTATAGGGACACTCCGTCTACTGTAACTGTCAATCCTATGATGGATGCTGGCTACGAGGCTACTGGTGGAGTTGCTCCGTATCAAGACCCGATGGCAGGGATGAGCGCAGAAGAAGTTAGAATGTACGGAGAAGCTGACGGCATTACTACTGATCTTGGCGAAGCACACGACATCACGATCACTGGTGGTTCAGAGGCTGGTGTAAAGAAAGATATTGGTTCATTCTTGAACAATCTTGCCACAAGTGGTCTTGGTAAGGGGCCGGAGCCAGTTGAGCCTGTGCAGGGCCGCCTTCCTCCTATGCCGGGAGTACCGACTGGTAGGTCAAGCTACCGCCCAACTCAGTCTCCCTACGGCATCCCAACTGAGCTAGGTACACAGGCTGAGATACAGCAGGAAGTTGCTAGACGTATCGCTAAACAACTTGAAAACACTATTGTCAAACGGCCTTACCTCAATTTCCAAGGCTTGATTTAGGTAGGATAAGAATATGGCTGAACCAATTCAAATACGTAAACTTCCTGTTTTGAAAAACGCTTTTGGTGTTGACTACGAAGTACCCGCTGCGGAAAACTACTACGGAAGTAGAGACTTCACCATGAATCCGCTTAGTTCAATTACTGCAGACAATGTATTGGACGAAAAAATATTAAAAGCTCAATACAATACAGTTATGGGTACTGGTCAAGGCTCTAACGTAGACACTATTGCTCTTTCCCCCGATGTTTATTTGCCTCCGCCCCCTCCCCCAACAGTGGACCAAACTGTAGCAAACAAGGTTAACACGGCTCTTACTGCAGGTGGTACTAACGGCACCAACATTGGCAATGCTGATCGCAAAGCTGCAGCCGCTCAGACGCTTATGGGCGGTGACATGGGCAGCTTTGTCTCCAACCTCCTACGCATGTTTGCACAGCCTGAGTTCCAACAGGCTGGCTTTGCGGGTCAGGGCTTTGGTCCTACTGTCTTGGGTGCTACGAAAGCACTTAGGGCAATGGAGACGCAGGACGCTGAGATGATGAAGGCTCAGATGGAAGCTCTGGCTAAAGTTGAAGCCGCTGGTCCGGGTTTTGAGCTTAAAGGACCAGCTATTGAGCTTGTAGATAGGATTAGCGGAGCAAACCAAGCTCTGGAAGCAATTCAGAGAATGAAGGCAGTTCTATCTGCAGCTAGAGTTTCGGGCGGTGGACCGGCTGCGTTGCAAGCACTTAAAAATTTCGGCAACTTTTTCGGTGTTCAACTAGATGCTACCAAGCCAGAAGAATATAAAATGGAAGTAAATAAACTAAAACAGGCTATTCTTTCATCTGGCCTGTTTGGTCGAGAGGCTACCAAAGCAGAATACAAAATTCTAGAGCAAATTGTAGCATCCCCAGGTTTGTTCACGGGTGACCCAGAATTGCTTGCAAAGCTGCAAGGCTTGGAAAAATCATTCAACGCAAAAATAGCTCCAGCCGAGCGTATGCTTAGGGCTGGTGGCGTTGATACAGACAATCTGTTTGCTCCTAATCCTGCTCTGGCTACTAGAAACTAAGGTTATTAAATGGCTACTTGGACACTATACGACGGTACTCAAGTTGAGCTACCGGACGATATGACTGACGGACAAGCTCTTAACGTTATTGCCAAAGCCTTTCCTGCTAAGGCTGCAAGGGTTGGAGTGTCGCCAGACATTGAGCGCGAGTACGATCTGACCAGTGGTGTCAAAAACGCCTCTGCTCGTTTCTCTCAGGCGTTGGCTCAGGGCAATACCAAAGAGATCAAAGCGGCAGCAGACGCTGACTACGGCGCAGGTAACTGGGAAATTACCCCGTGGGGACAGCTTGCTGTTAAACCACAGGGTCTGCGTAACATTGGAATTGAGCCTAAAGATGACCGCACGGTTGTTGTAGACGAAATAGGAACTTCTACTTACGACTTGGTCGATCTGGCCCCTGAGATTGCAATTGGTACTGCGTCTGTGGTTGGTGAGGTACTGGGGCCGCAGATTTTTATCCCAGGCTCAGGCGTTGCAGCAGGAGCAGCCGCTCGTGGCCTTCTGGGTGCTTTTGGTACTCGCAGACTGGCTGCACAAGCCGCTGGTGCTGGAGCCGGTGACATTGCCGGTAACTACGGTGTAGAAGCGGTACAGGCACTGAGGGGAGAGCAGTACGAAACTCCTGCAGAGATTTGGTCTCGCGCCGGTTCTCAGGGTGCTATCGTTGCCGGTCTAACCTTTGGTCTTGGCTTGCCCCTTAACGCTCTAGGGTCAGCAACGAACAAGGTTGCAGACATCTCTAGAGCTAGACTTGCGGAAGGAAACTCCAACAACGGTGTGTCTGTGACTGCTCAGGACGCTATAGATGCTCGTGAACGGCTTACCCAAACGTTGAAAGACGCTGGTTACTCTGACGCAGACATAGAAGACATTGTACCAGTTTTGACCATTAAGCACATGCTTGGAGATCAGGGTACGTTTACTGGCAAATTTGCAACAGTATTGGAAGGCATTGGCTCTAAGCAATTGGGAGATAAAATTCCAGCATAGGCTGTCGAGTTTCTTGGCAAAATTGACAACATTGTTCGTGCTGGTGAAGCGGCAGGTCGCAGTCAAATAGAGATTGCAGACTTGGTCAAAGAGAGCTTGACAAAAACTGAGATTGCACAGGCCAAGAAGGGTCTGGAAGGTATTGTTAAGCTACAGGACCAGCTTGGTCCTAAAATGTCGGCGGCTAAAGACGTAACGCAAATCACTGACCTTATCGAAAATGCGTTGAAACGTCAGATGGCTTACGGGATAGACCAGTTTAAAAGCTCAAAGCTTTACGGAACTCCTGAAGCCCCTAACCCTAAACTTAACCTAGAAAATCTTTCCGGTGTCGCTGTTAAAAACCAAGACGTTGCAGAGTTTTTGAACAACACTGCAAAAGAACTTGGTAAAGAAAACGCCCAAGAGGTTATCGATTTCTTTGCAGGGGTAGATCAAACCTTTGCAGCCAAACTTGCTGGGGCAGTTGAGGTTAAAAATAATATTGCTGTAGCCAAGTCAAAGGGTGCTGCTCTAAAAGACATTCCTGATGAAGCACTTGGTCCTAACTTTAGAGAATCTGCCAAAGCTGTTCTAGATGACGGTGCAGAAAGCTTGGTAGAGATCAATGCCAACGATCTATACCAGATAAATCGCAAACTTTCTGCAAAGGGCGCGTCCAAGGTGTCTAGTGCTCAGGAAAGGCGTAATGGGTTTTTGGCTTCTGATGAAGTTTTAAAAACCATGGACAAATATAGTTCAGGCTTCAGCGCAGAACTTAAAAGGGTAAACGACGAGTATAAGAAATTTATTACTCCTTTTAAACAGTCAATGCGAAACATCACTGCAACTACAGCTCAAACGCCTAAGCAGTACGTAGATGATCTTGTCTCCGGCAGAAAGCCACGATTGTTTTCCGACATCATAGAACAGTTGGACAAGGCTCTAGGGGGTACTAAGGCTATCGGGGGTCGGGGCGAAAACATAGCAAGTGTAGATGAGCTTCTGGGAGAAGTATCTTCTCAGTATATGCGCTTTATCAAAGATCAATTTGATCTGAACGCAGCCGCAGCTTTGGACGTGCCTACGCTTAGGCAAAATGCGTCGGACGCTTTGAAGGCTATTAGAACTTTGGAGAAGGCGGATAACACTCCTAGATTTAAAAAGACCATCAATCGGTTGTTCGATACTCCCGGTATGAGGGACTACAAAAAAGCTCTCAAAGAGCTAGCCGACGGTAAGCCAGAAGGTGCTGCAAAGCTGGGACAGGTTCTTAGCTATAAAGACGCTGCCAACTTTGTAGACAACGTGAGCAACGTTGCTTCAAACTTGTCCAGCTCTGACTTAGCTTCTGCAGCCGCGCAGTTTAGAAACCTGAAAGCTGTCGATCCTAGGGCAGGAGAGTTTTACAACGAACTCTTCTATGCAGAAGTGTATTCAAAGGTGCTTAAGTTTGGTGGTCTGCAAGCTGCACAGCGAAACGCATCTATCAAAAATTGGGCAGATGATATTGTGTCTGCCAACAATGCTTCACCTGATGCTCTTAAAGAACTTCTTGGTCCCAAGTACTACAAGCCTATGATTGACATGGGCAACACCATACAGGGAGCTTTGAACATCGATCCTTCGGCTGGTGCAATTAACGCAGCAGGTTTGCCTATAGCACCCATCAGAGGAGCAATTAACGGAAATCTGTTGGCTACACTGAAGCCTCTTACGCTCATGTACACTCTTCGTGGTTTTGGTCCGGGCCAGCCTGGATGGAAGCGTGTTCAGGCGGCAGTGGCAAGCGGCAAGTCTCAGGAAGACATTAACAAGCTGATGGCTCCCTATGTTGGCACTACTGTTAAGAACGCTCGTAAGGCCGCTGGGGCAGCACTAAACGGTCGTACAGGTCTCTTGGCAGCTTCTGTATCAGCTTACATGAACGAGGCTGAGACAACCTTGCCAGAAGAGGGTACTCCGATTGTTCCCAGAGTTGTGCGCCAGTCTGACGAAGAAATTCAGAGGCAGCAACAACAGCAAACTGTGTCTGAATACCAAGACGCAACGCTTGGTAAGGCTATGGCAGACGTTATTCGGGCCATCCAAGGCACGAGCCAACAGGCTATTAGCATCCCAGACGCTCAGGCGGCTTTGTCAGAAGGCTCTAGAATTGCAGGATCACGATAATGGCAGACTTTTTCTCAGACTTCAAAAACGCTATCCAAAGCAACCCGCAAGCTAGCCAAGAGTTCTCGCGCTTGAGAGACAAGGCGATGCTCTACGGTGGCGGTGCTGCAGCTATGGGAGCAGGTTCGATGGTTCCAGAACCTGTTGTCAACACTGGTCGCACTGTTGTCGAAGGTGCTAACCGTATGGCAGATGACCTTGGTCGTAACACCATTGATCCAATGTTGAACCAAGTGCTGCCCACGGGTATGAATGTCAATGTGAACACAGGTGTATCGCCCATGTCAATGGTGAGGGGACTGTTGTCTAACGAGATGCCGCCTGTTAACCCGTCTGCTAATGTCTCATACCAGACACCGGGAGGAGGTTTCTATGGTTCGGGTACTATCACGCCTGAAGGAGTTTATGGACCAACAGTTGGATATAGTACTCCGGTACTGGGAGGGGCTGGTTCTATCGACGCTTCTGTTACTTCCACTGGTCCTGCTGCTAAGTTTCCAAGCTCCAGTGACCTATTCGCAGCCGCCCGACTCAATCTCAAGTTC
>Ga0070754_10003682_pt1 | contig 10756 bp, 27 predicted proteins | sample VirMetDEL_Sep_01_FD_75181 | JGI IMG/M metagenome (GOLD analysis project Ga0070754, IMG submission 75181) | Aqueous microbial communities from the Delaware River and Bay under freshwater to marine salinity gradient to study organic matter... | ecosystem: Environmental > Aquatic > Marine >... | reverse complement strand
GAGCGTTGCCGCTGGTGGAGCGGTCGTGTCGAACACAGCGACGGGTACTTACACTTCTGGTTCAGCGACGTATTCGTATTACTCGTTTACGGGTAATGGGACGTTGAATGTTCAGAGGGCTGGTTTCGCTGACATTCTCGTTGTTGGTGGTGGGGCTGGTGGTGGTGCTTATAACGGTGGCGGCGGTGGTGCAGGCGGTCACCTGTACGTTACTAACGCCTATCTACCTGTCAATTCTTGGACAGTAACGGTCGGCGCCGGAGGCGCTAAAGGTGACCGGCAATCCTCAGAAGGTGACCCCGGAAGCAGCGGTGCGGCATCTCGGATCGGTTCCATCTATTACGGAATAGGCGGCGGCGGTGGCGGCAGTATCTCCTTCAATGCTGGCACGAGTTCCTATTACGGCACTAATGGGATGGCTGGCGGTTCTGGCGGTGGCTCAGGTCGTAACGACTCTGGTACAGCGGGAGTCGGCGGTGGTGGCACAGCGGGACAAGGTAATTCTGGACACGGTTCTAGTTCAGGTGGCGGCGGTGGCGGCGCTGGCGCTGCTTCTACTGGTGTCAATGGAGGCGCTGGCAAGGCAAATAGCATCACAGGAACCTCGGTAACTAGAGCAGGTGGCGGTGGGGCTAACGGGGGAACCGGAGGTTCTGGTGGAGGCGGCGCTGGCGGTGACACATCCGGCGCGGCGGGAACCGCTAACACCGGAGGCGGCGGCGGCTGCGGAAGCCCCGATGGGTACAACGGTGGCAGCGGCATTGTCATTGTAAGAATAAGAACAGCGTAAAGAAAGGTAAAAAATGGCTCACGTAGCACGCATAGACGAGGACGGCATCGTCCGAGAAGTGCATGTCCTGAACAACAGCGACCTGCCTGATGATGGTGCTTTCACTCCTGAGGTGGAGGCGGCAGCGAACGCTTTCCAGCACTCGCTCGGTCTGGATGGTGTTTGGAAACTTACGTCGTACAACGACAATTTCCGTGGAGTGTATGCGGGTATCGGTTACAAGTACGACGATGTTATGGATGCGTTCATCGCACCGGAAGCGGTGGAGGAACCCGTTGCTGAATAAGTTGATGTCCCGTGAGGGACGTAAGTGGCTGTACGGGATCGCCTTGACGGTGGTTCCGCTGCTGGTTGCTTACGGTGTGCTGACTGAGGATGCGGCTCCGCTGTGGATCGCTCTCATCGGTTCGTTCCTCGCACCCACCTTGGCCCTTACCCACCTGTCCCCTGTGGAATCTGGTGATGTTCCTGAGGATTTGTAATGTCTCCGTGGGAAATCGCTATCACAGTTGGCGCTGTAACAGGCGCGTTCCTTATAGTGGTTGGAGCGTTATACAAGTTGTATAAAGTCGCTAAAAGAATTGACGATGCCCTCGGATTGGATAGTGAGGGTCGCACTATTAACGACAGGCTTGGTCGTATTGAGCATCAGTTGTTCCCTAATGGTGGGTCGTCGCTGACGGACAAGATCAATCAGATTGCGTTTGAGCAGAAGGCGATGAAGGGCGAGTTGGATGCCGTGAAGGGGATCATTGGAACGATGTGGCAGGAGAAGATATGAGTTTTCCTCGGAGGTTGAAGAAGACTCTGAGAGAGAACATTCCCGGGGGGAAGGTTAAGTATTTCCGGGGGTGGAAGAAGAACTACACGGGTCCTTGGCTTGGAGCCAACAAACTGCCTGTTGCTTTGATGCTTCATCACACGGCGGGGGCAGCAACAGAATCGACTAGCCCGAAGGCTGCTGGTAATCAGACGGGCGCGAATAGTGGGATTGTGAACTTTGTTCAGAATCATTACCGGGTTCCTGCCGCCAACTTTACGCTGGATCGTGATGGAACTGTGTACGTTCATGCAGCGAATCCCACATGGCACGCCGGGGTTGGTTCGTTCAAGGGTAAGAAGCCGTGGGACATCTTGGGCTGTAAGGACAATCAGGGTAATCGCTACATGATGGGTGTGGAGATTGTTTCTAAGGGGAAGAAGAAGGATTTCACTAAGGCTCAGAAGGAAGCGTTGAAGGGGTTGCAGGAGGCCGTTGGGGAGGCCGCTCTCTGGCCCGTTCAGAAGCGCCGTGCGAAGGTTCGCCGCCCTAGGCACAAGGATTGGACTCAGCGGAAGATCGACATTATCTACGACCATCCCGAAATTGATGAGTGGATGAAGTAGATTAGGGGCTAATGCCCCAACAGTCACGGGAGTCACATGAGTCTGTCTAAACGGATCGCTGAATACAAGCCGCCCAAGATTGGTGGCGAGTGCCGTACCTGCACCCTGCTAGCAGATTTGCCTAAGGGTGAGCGGGATGCTTTACAGCAGGCCCTTGATGATCCTCGTATCAGCAACGCTGGCCTGTCCAGAATCCTCAAGGCTGAGGGTTACCAGATCGCTGATAGCACGGTACGTCGTCACCGTAAGGGCGAGTGTAAGTCGTCGTGAGTATCAAGAAGCGGGTCACCGAGGAGGGCTTGCAGCAGCAAGCAGAGATTGATGATCTGCGTACTGCTCTTGTCCGTACCCAGCGTGATCTGCTGAAAGCCAAGGGCCGGGTCGAGCATCTGGTCGAGGCGGTCATAGAGGCCTATAGGGACGCTGTTTTGGCGAACCCTATAAATACCTCTAAGGCTAAGAAAGATGCCCGGAAAATGGCTCCTGAGGCCGCTCTGTGGCATCTGACGGACTGGCAAGGGGCCAAGGTCACGCCTTCCTACAACTCTCAGGTCATGCACCAGCGAGTCCACAGGTTCGTAGACAAAGCCATAGAGATCACAGAGATACAACGCAAGGACCACCCGGTACGGGACTGCTGGATCGTTCTCGGTGGCGACATGATCGAGGGCCTGTTCAACTTCCCAACCCAGCCATTCGAGATCGACGCGACCCTGTTCGAGCAGTTCGTCACCGTCAGCAACCTGCTAGTCGAGGTGGTACACCGGGCGCTAGGTGTGTACGAGAACGTCACCGTCATCGCTGAGTGGGGCAACCACGGCAGAATCGGAAGCAAGCGGGACGCTGTACCTCGGAGCGATAACGCTGACCGCATGACTTACGAGTTGGCCCGTCAAATTCTCCTATCGAGCGGTGTTAAAAACCTGACTTGGGAGGACTCAGGTGAGGACATCCAGCGGGTAGAGATTGGGAACTATCGGGCGCTCGCCATCCACGGTGATGAGATAGGCCGCACCGGGTACGCCTCCCCAACTACGATTGTGAACCATGTGAACCGCTGGCGCTCTGGCTCCTATCCTTGGGGGTTCAGGGACGTTTATGTGGGGCACTATCACACTCACTACCAGTATTCGCTGGCTGACGGAGCGGGAGCGGTGTATGGCACGGGAAGCACGGAGTCGGATAACAGGTACGCCTCGGTCGGGCTGGCTTCGTCGGCGGTCCCAAGCCAAAGGCTGCACTTCATCAACCCCACCAAAGGCAGAGTCACCTCGCAGTATCAGGTCTGGCTCGATGACTGATCCAACTGTCGCTGTTGATGCGATACGCATGGTGGACGAGGACCGCTACGCGCAGTACGGCGACCCGAAACAAAACCTTAAGCGGATCGCTGACATGTGGAGCGGCTACCTAGAGCATCCTGTTACCCCTGAGGATGTGGCGATGATGATGGTCATGGTGAAGATCAGTCGCTCGAAGAACCGTTACAGCCGGGACAACGCTGTGGATGGTGTGGCTTACCTGCTGATCCACGACGCGATGGCGAGGTACGAGCATGGCAAGTAATCGCAGTCTGATAGCGAAACTGCAATACGGTGACCTAAGAGTGGAACTCACCGCTGAGGGGGCCTCGTGGAACCCGGATGTCGCTGACGATCTCATCAAGCGAGTGACTGTGCTGTGGAGGGAAGCCCTCGACGCGATGCTTGAGTCGAACACTTGGCTGGCCTACGACTCGGACAGCGATGATGACTGATGAGGAACCTCTCGTCTATTGCGACAGGTGCAAAGGCCCGGGCGGTGTCGCTTACCGTGGCTGGCAGTTGTTGTGCCGCGAGTGTGCGGCGGTAGAGGAGTCGGAGTTCTTCGATTAGCCGACGAACTCGTGGCAGCCGCACTTGCATTGACCGCCCTTGTGCTTGTGCTGGCAAGCAACGCAATTAGCCGCTGGCTCAACAATTGGCACAGTCTCTAGCACGACTGGCGGTGTGGGTGGCGGTGCTGTTGGCATGGCGCAGTCGTCGTCGCTCCATGTGCGCTCTACCGCGTGGTCCCCGGTGTGTCCTGCTGGCATGTCGCAGCGTGTCCCGTCCCGGTGGAACGCCCAGCATTGGCGAACAGCGTCAGTCATGGTGTCTCCTGTCTACTAAGTAGACAAACCGTGGCCCGGGGAACAAGGGATGGAACCCGGGCCACGGCCCTCCGCTCAACCGCACGGGGGGACGGGAGCGAAGGAGTCATTGTCTACTTCCGTACCTTCCGAATATCCATACGGGAGTATCCGGCCTTCTCGAAAGACTCTACCGTGGTTGGCTGTACTTCTACCCACCTGACTTGGTATGTCCCTGTCGAGCCGTTCACGCCATGCAGCATGGCTTGTGCTTCCTTCTTCATCTTCTCAGCCTGCTTGGACAGGTCCCTAGCCTCGACGTACATATCGACTGCCGACAGTAGTTCCTGATCCTCGATGAACTCGCTGCCCTGTTCGATGTTCAGTTCGCCACGGCAGGCTGTGAAGTGTGAGCAGATGCGCTCGCACACGGGGGAGGGGATGTCACGGCTAGCGTCCTCCCCGTTCTTGACCGCGTAGATAACGTCCTGAATCCACGAGTCGATCTCATTGGTTAGGGTCGGGTCCATTTCCTCGACCAGCACCATCGGTTCGCTCTCCTTGCCAGAACGGTCGAAGTAGATGTTGCCCACGAGGACAGGCTTGCTGTCGTCCAGAATCCCACCTTGGATGAGGCCCATTGCGTACAGGTGTCGCTGGTACTTGTGCTGCTGGCTCGTGCCGGATCGCTTGATCCACTCGAACCCATCCACGGTCTTGATGTCGAGGACAGCGTTAGAGGATTCAACAACGATGTCGGGGTGACCGCTGATCTCTGCCCCGGAGGGGAGGGTGGCGGTGACACGGATGTTGTCGATGCTGCCGCACAGCCAGTCAGGGTGCGCCTTCTTGACTGCTGCCTCGATGTAGTTGTGGAGCGCAGTCCCTACGGCAGCGGCCCACTTGGGAACCTCATCTGTCTGTGGGATTTCTCTGACCATGAGTGCTGCCTTCTGTCGGCAGAATCCGATGTCGCTTGGCCCGAGTATGCCCTCAGCGGATTGGATGGAACGTGGCGCTCGATCCATGAAGTCCTTGAGCGCGGTGGATACGAGATCGCGTATCTTGTCTGATCGGTCAGTCATTGTTTTTCCCCTTGTTCTTGTCTACTTAGTAGACGCTTCTGCGTCGTCGTGGTCGAGTGTCTTGACTACGACATCCCTCAGGCTGCCGTTGTTATACAGCGAGAGGCCGAACTGTGTGCCGAGGTTGATCGCTGCTCGCTTGAGTGCGTCGGATTCGGCGGTCTTGATTGCCATGTCGTGCGCCTCGCCACGTTGGGGCAGGGTCGCTGATCCGACAGCGGATTCTGTGTAGGTCGTGCCGTAGGCAGGGAACGACAGGCAGAGCGTGACCTTGTAGCCGACGTTCCATTGGCTTTTCTCGTTTTTGTCCTCGAACACCAGTACAGATTCCTGTACGTCTGCTGACCAGTTGAGGAACCCGAAGATACGGATGAGGTGTGCCTTGACATCCCATGCCTCAAGGTACGACAGGGATCGTCCTGCCTGTGACCGCTTGGCTACCCGTGATTCGTTGAGTGGCTTGAGCAACTGCTCGTACTGCTGAGAATTCATTATGTCTCCCATCCCTAAGTGTTTCTCCAACTTTACACGATAGACTGTTCTTATGTCAATGACCTACACGATGCTCGAAGATCAACTGCTCATGCTGATTGAATCAGCCACCTCTGACAGCGACCCCCTCATTAGGCTCCGCAACTTTCGCAGACTCAAGAGCGAAGCAATCAAAAGACTCAGAGCGGCGGAACGGAAAGCCGCTTACGACGCACGCATGGCCTTCTCGTTCTCTGACATTGAGGAAGTGGTCGGTATCGGTAGGAAGGAACTCGACTACCTCGTGAGTGTCTACTTAGTAGACAACCCTGAGAAGCCAGCCCCGAAGAAGCGACAGCGCGCCGATCTCAGCAACTACATAGACCTGAGCGGGGAGTAGTGACTTCCCCTTCACCTACTCCCCGCCCAAGTTGTCGGGAGACTTCACCATCGTATACGTCCCGTCCTCATTGAGCATCACCCATCCGTTGTATTTCTTGAAGGGAACCTTTGATGGGTCTAATGCCTGAGGCACAAGCCACCCGTTCTCACGGGCACGCTCACGTTCCGACTCGATCTTGCTATGGCAATGAGGGTGAACCCATATCCCATTCGCTGCCGACCCAACCACCGGGTCTTTACTGCCACCCATCCCACGAGGACGACGATGGTGTATCTGGTGGTAGAGGGCGAGCGATCCGCATATCTCGCACCGATCCTTGGCTCTGCTCTGGATTACTTTCCTGACATCATCGGTGAATTTCACTTACGCCTGTCCTGTATCCCTTGCCATATGGCCCCGATAAACCCAACGACTAGAGCGAGTATGCCCCCGATCACTCCAACGGTGACCATCCATTTGATGATGAACTCAGTCATCTGTATCCCGCTTCTTTGAGGAGTTGCACCAGCATCCAGAGTGGGAGAGTGGCGTACTGCTGGTCTGCTGACGCGACCCCGATTTTCTTGTGGACGACCACGCCAAGTCCTCCACCATTTGCAGTTCGCTCTCGCTCCAATTCACCCATCCACCCAGCGAGGTCCATGCGCCTGTGGTTCTTGCACTCGAAGGTGAAGTTCCCGAGTACCGGGTGGCTGACTCCGTGTACGTCACCCCGATCATCTGCCCAACCTGCGCGTGTCCTCTCCGCATTAAATCCAGCATCGTTGAGCGCATCCACGATAAGGCGTTCATACGCTGATCCTTTCTGCTTGGCAGGGTTGCTCACCAGTAGCGCCCACACTCTGCATCACGACACCGGAACAGGTAGCGATTGGTTCGCGTGTGCAACCAGCATCCACAGTACGGGCAAGGAACATCTTCGTTCCGCTGAATGTAGTTTGGTTTGTAGTCGCTGATGTTTAGAACACCATCCATTAGAAACACCTGATCCCGTCGTGATACCAATGCTTTGCGCCCTTCCCATGTCTCCATGCGGTGAAGAACGCCCTGTCCTGATAGTAGCGGCTCCACTTGTTGATGGGCTTATTTCGCAGAGATTTGATCTCTGGCTTGTTGCCGCCTTCATTGAGCATCATCCACACCAGCCCGTCCCTCCATTGGGAATCGAGGAATTGGTACGCGCCTGCGGCGCTGCTGCTGCTGTTGGTTGCTCGATAGTTGTAGCGGGACTCACGGCGCATGATGCACTTGCGCTCATCTTCCCACTTCTCGTCGTACCACTTCCCCTCGTAGAGCGAGGGTGCGTAGCCCTTGGTTGAGGAGGCTAGTTGCTCGACTTTGTTTAGCCCATCTGTCGGGGCGTGTAGAGCGGCGGTCATTACTAATGCTTCCAGCATCGCTGTTCCTTCGGTTACAGGTGATGCCCACAGTTCGGGCACTCCTTTGGCTTCCGGCCTTGGCTATCTGTATCTCTGCCGTTGATGTAGTTATTCGCCACATAGATGCGGCACTTATCCCTTTTGGAAATAAGCCGTGCAATTCTACCGTCTTTGTGCAGGACGCTCAGCGCCCCGCTAGCGGTCCCGTGATGCCAGCCCATGTAGTCAGCGAGTTCTTTCCATGTCATGCCGTCCTCGCCACGAGACATGAGAGCGCGGATTGTTTCTCGCTGACGCTTGCTAGTTTCACCCGTGGTATCAGAAGTGGTAGCACGTTCACGGCTTGTGTCTGTCCCTGACCATCCACTAGAACCGTTATACGGCAGGCTTACGCTTGCGTCTTTTTCGTTCTGGCTCATCAGGGACAATAGATCGTGTTCTTGCGGATTCTGCTTCGTCTGCATATCGAGTCTCCCTTTTCGTATCGCAGTCACATTTGCACCACCAGAGGTTTCCGTAGTGGGTGATGTACGGCTTGCACTTGTCGTGTAGGTCATCGCAGCACCACCCGCAGCGGCTACTCACCTAACTTCCAACGCTCGTAAGCCGCGTCAGCCTCCATGTCCTCGTAGTATTGGCGTTCTTCCTCGCAGTCGTCGCAGTAACCGCGAACGTCATGGTCGCAAGGATCGGGCGGGTCGAGCGGTGGTTCGATTGATCGGTACATTTTGTCTCCCGTTCTGTCTACTTAGTAGACGCTAGTTGTCGTACTTGTCTGCGTAAAGCGCATCCCATTCGTCTGCGTAGATCGGATTCCACGGCATCACCGATCCCTGCTTGACCGCTACGGGGAACTCGCGGTCTGTAGCACGGTCACCACGCCACGCGCCAAGGCGCATGAGTCTGCCGCCATTAGTGGTGCGTAGCGGCTGCATCCCGTACCCAAAGTCAGGCCAACGCAGCCAGTAGGACGAGCCTTCTGGTCGCATGTTGTTTCGGTCGTTCATGTGTCCGTGGCCTGCGTGATGTTCCACGATGACGCTGCACTCGACCTCTTGCCTGATTCTGTCTACGACAGATTGGATCGCTCGGACAGAGCGGTGCGCTTCATCCGATACGTCGGTCAGTTTGTATGCCGTGCCCATGTAGAGAACGTCGGGGTTGTAATGCACAACTCGCCGGATGATCTCAGCCCTGTCCTTCGATGCCATTAGGTCGATGACTCGACGCTTGAGTGAGCGCCATTCTGGTACGACATCTGGTGCGATGTCCCGTAGTGCCGGAACAATCTTGTCGAGGTTGTTCTTCGCTTGGAACTCATTGTTCTCAACGTCGATGAACAGCACCCGTGATGGATTGGTGCGTTCGAGGGTGAACGTGTCCACTCCGAACGCTGCACCTGTGAGCATCTGGTAGACGAATACGCTCTTGCCTCCACCTTCTGACCCGGTGAGGACAAGTCGCTCGTTCTTCTTGAGCATCTTCGGAACGGTGAAGTCCTCGGGCTTCGGATCGAGCGACATGATTTCTTCCAGCGTCCACGCATCATCGTTGTTGTCGGCAGGCTTAGGCATTGCTGCCAGCCCATTGAGAACTAACTCGGTCACCTCATACGGTTCATGCCCACGCTCGACGTTCTGCAACCCCGTAGTGAACAACTTGGTCAGGTAACGCTTGGTTGCTACTGACCTGACTTTCTCCCCGTAGTAACCCGCTGTCCCCGTGAACCCCGATGTCATGGTGTTCATTGCGTACATGAAGAACTCTTTGCCGCGTTTCTGTGCCTCGTCCTGAGCGAACTGCTGCAATGAGCCGGGTGCTTCGATCATTCCACGGTGCAGGATTTCTGCTAGGTCTTGCCTGTATCCGGGATCAAAATCCTCGATGCTGACGATGCTGAAAAGTTTGTCTGCTTCTCCCCACATCGCTGCATAGAGCGCCCCGTCTTGCCATTCGATTTCGTTCATTCCATCCCCCACATGAGTTCTAGGCGTTCGGCAGCATCAACGAGTGCCTGCCGATACACCTTCTTGGCTTGTCCCTTGAGAATTGTGGATTCTTCTGTCTCGTCGATCATTACGTCAAGTTCTCGTATCGTGTCAGAAACGACCGCGCTAGCGATCCTGTCGAACATGGGTGAATGGAACTTCTGGCTGACGATGAGTTTTTCCCCATTGCTAGCGACGTTCGCTGCCCCATCAACAATCGCATCAGGGAACAGGGAAACTATCTGATCTATGAGCATTTGCCGTCCCTGATCTTCACCCATCTCAGGATCAACGATCAGTTGTAGTACATGGTTGGTTGGCATGGTTCTCCTATCGCATTAGCATGTTCATCGCTGAACAGTTGTGTGGCTTGTCTACTTTGTAGACGCGCTTGCAGTACGGGCATTGCACCCTATGGGGATTATTTGATGGTTCTTGATGGTTACTAGGGGACGGATTTGGGGAGGTTGGTGTCTCCACTTGGGGACCCTCCCCGTCAGACTTGGGGACCCCAAGTGAGTTGGGGACCAGCAGTTTGTACCTATGAGAGTCCCCTTGCCGTGTCGATTGCTGAACGATCTCTAAGTATCCATCAGCGATCATCTGTTTCACGGTCACACGGACATGCTCGACCGAGCATCCGGCGCGTTTAGCGATAGTTGCCTGACTAGGCCAGCAGATACCTTGATCGTTGGCGTGGTCAGCGAGAACAGCATGTACCAGTCGGGCTTTGCCCTCATATGGTGAGTGGTCGAACACCCACGACATGATTTTGATACTCATTGCACTCCATCCGTTGATAGGAGGAGCGGCCTATGCAATACTTTGTATCGCACAGATCGTTCCTGTGCCTGCCCCCGGAGGTTCCGCTGACCTGCCGGGGGCGATCATTTTACTCCCTAAAGCGCCCCATGACTAGCGAGAATCGCACGAGCCTTCTCGATCTCTGCCTGACGCTTGCGCTCACCCGTTAGACGCTTGCGAACGGTAATGCCCCGCTCCTCGTACACCTGTTCGAGCAACTTATGAAACTCCTCAGCGTGCATGGAACGCAAACGCTTAGTCGCTTCCGCATACGCGGCGCGCATATCTTTCTGATGTTCTGTCTCTGACATGTTCTCTCCTACCTACCTGTCGTGGTGAG
>Ga0070754_10003681_pt1 | contig 10758 bp, 10 predicted proteins | sample VirMetDEL_Sep_01_FD_75181 | JGI IMG/M metagenome (GOLD analysis project Ga0070754, IMG submission 75181) | Aqueous microbial communities from the Delaware River and Bay under freshwater to marine salinity gradient to study organic matter... | ecosystem: Environmental > Aquatic > Marine >... | reverse complement strand
TTCCCGGAACTGGTCAATGACGGCGGTCGCGGTGGCCGTTTCGAACTGCGCAAGGTGCCCAACGATGAGCCGGGCATGGCGCCCCACGAGATCTGGTGTAACGAATCCCAAGAGCGCTACGTGTTGTCGGTCGATGCCGTCGACCTCGAACGTTTCGAGGCCATCTGCAAGCGCGAGCGCTGCCCCTTCGCCGTTGTCGGTGAAGCGACCGCCGAGCCGCACCTGACCGTTGCCGATAGTCATTTCGACAACAATCCAGTCGACATGCCGCTCAATGTGCTGCTCGGCAAGGCACCGCGCATGCACCGCAGCGCCGCTCGCGAAGCTGAGCTAGGCGATGATTTCGCGGCGGATCAAGTTGATCTGACCGAGGCCGTCAACCGCGTACTGCACCACCCTGCGGTAGCCAGCAAAAGCTTTTTGATCACCATTGGCGATCGCAGCATCACCGGCATGGTTGCCCGCGACCAGATGGTCGGTCCGTGGCAGGTTCCGGTGGCTGATTGCGCCGTTACAGCCACCAGCTACGACGTCTACACCGGCGAAGCCATGGCCATGGGCGAACGTACGCCGTTGGCATTGCTCGATGCGCCGGCTTCGGGGCGCATGGCGATCGGCGAGACGCTGACCAACCTGGCCGCTGCACGTATCGAAAAGATTTCCGACATCAAGCTGTCCGCCAACTGGATGGCCGCTGCCGGTCACCCAGGCGAGGATGCGCGCCTGTACGACACGGTCAAGGCTGTCGGTATGGAGCTGTGCCCGGAGCTGGGCATCACCATCCCGGTGGGCAAGGACTCCATGTCGATGAAGACCCGCTGGACCGACGGCGACGCGGAGAAGAGCGTGACCTCGCCGCTGTCGTTGATCGTGTCCGGCTTCGCCCCGGTGGTCGATATTCGCGAGACCCTGACGCCGCAACTGCGGCTGGATAAGGGCGAGACCGATCTGATCCTGGTTGATCTCGGTCGCGGGCAGAACCGTATCGGTGGTTCGATCCTCGCTCAGGTTTACGGTCAGATCGGTCGCCAGACGCCGGATGTGGACGACGCTGAAGACCTGCAGGCGTTCTTTGCGGTCGTTCAAGGCCTGAATGCCGACGGTTTGCTGCTGGCCTATCACGACCGTTCCGACGGTGGTTTGCTGACGACAGCGTTGGAGATGGCGTTTGCCGGTCACTGTGGCTTCAACCTCTGTCTTGATGCTCTGGCCGAGAATGCTGCGGAAGTCCCATCGGTGCTGTTCAACGAGGAATTGGGTGCACTGATTCAGGTCCGCCAGGGCGACACCGAAGTGGTGCTGGCACAGTTTAGCGCGGCCGGTCTGGCCGACTGCGTCGCTGTGGTCGGTCAGCCGATCAACAACGGTCATGTGGCGATCAAGTTCGACGGTGCCGACGTGTTTAGCGGCGACCGTCGTTTGTTACAGCGTCAGTGGTCCGAAACCAGCTACCAGATCCAGCGGCTACGCGACAATGTCGACTGTGCCGATCAGGAATTCGATGCGCTGCTCGAAGAGGACAACCCAGGCCTTAGCGTCAATCTGGGATTTGACCCCAACGAGAACGTTGCGGCGCCGTATATCAAGCGTGGCGTAAGACCCGAAATGGCGATCCTGCGCGAGCAGGGCGTCAATGGTCAGACCGAAATGGCCGCTGCGTTCGACCGCGCCGGCTTCGCCGCAGTCGACGTGCATATGAGTGACATTCTGTCGGGGCGCATCAGCCTCAATCGGTTCAAGGGGCTGGTCGCCTGTGGTGGCTTCTCTTATGGCGACGTGCTCGGCGCAGGTGAAGGCTGGGCCAAGTCGATCTTGTTCAACAGCCGCGCCCGCGAAGACTTCAGCGCCTTCTTCGAGCGCAAGGACAGCTTCTCGCTGGGTGTCTGCAACGGCTGTCAGATGCTCTCGAACCTGCATGAGCTAGTGCCCGGCAGCGAGTCCTGGCCGCACTTCGTGCGCAACCGCTCCGAACAGTTCGAGGCGCGCGCGGCCATGGTTCAGGTACAGGACTCGCCGTCGATCTTTCTTCAGGGTATGGCTGGCTCGCGACTGCCTATCGCCATTGCGCATGGGGAAGGGCACGCGGAATTCGAAAGCGAAGAGGCGCTGCTCGAAGCCGATCTGTCCGGCACCGTGGCGCTGCGTTATATCGATAATTACGGCAAGGTCACCGAGCGCTATCCGGCCAACCCGGGCGGTTCGCCGCGCGGCATCACCGGTCTCACTACCCGCGACGGTCGCGTGACCATCATGATGCCGCACCCGGAACGCGTCTTCCGAGCGGTGACCAACTCCTGGCGCCCGGATGAGTGGCAGGAAGACGGCGGTTGGATGCGGATGTTCCGCAACGCGAGGGTCTGGGTCGACTGATTCAGGTTTGCGAAGGAAAAGAAAAAGCTCGGTAGCGTGCAGGCGCTCCGGGCTTTTTCCGTAATCATGGGGCGGCCGACCGTGATCGCTGAACCAAGCACCTAAGGCACCGTCTTATGTCGAACGCTGGCAGGTTGCCTGTCGGCTTTTGAAAACTGGTTTTTATTCGGTGGGGAAGGTGTTCCGCCGATTGTTCTTTGTGCGGAGACGTTGATGTACAAGCTGTGTTTCTATGTTCCGGAGAGTCATCTGGACGCAGTCAAGAAAGCGGTTTTTGCAGCCGGGGCCGGGCGTATTGGTGCATATGACAGCTGTTGCTGGCAGGTACTTGGGCATGGACAGTATCGGCCGCTCGAAGGCAGTCAGCCATTTCTCGGCCAGCAGGGCCAGTTGCAATCAGTATCGGAGTGGAAGGTTGAGCTGGTGGTGGCTGACGAATTGATTCACGACAGCGTCAAGGCGCTCAAAAGAGCGCATCCGTACGAGACGCCTGCATTCGAGGTGTGGCGGCTTTCCGACATGCAGTTCTGATTGATGCTGAACGAGAAACCCCGGGTCGCCATCGCGACTCGGGGTTTTTTCATTGCGCCGACGAGGGCAGGGATCACACATTGACGTTCAGGCGCACCTCGATATTTCCACGCGTCGCGTTGGAGTAAGGGCATACCTTGTGTGCGGCTTCGGTCAGTTGCTCGGCGGTTGTCTGGTCGAGGCCTGGCAGGCTGACGTTCAGCTCTACTTCGAGCCCGAATCCGCCCGGAATCTGGCCGATGCCAACCTTTCCGGTGACCGCAGTGTCGGCGGGCAGCTGTTGCTTCAGCTGGCTGGCGGTGAATTTGAGCGCGCCGATAAAGCATGCCGAGTAGCCCGCAGCGAACAGTTGCTCGGGATTGGTGCCTTCGCCGCCCTGACCGCCCAGTTCATGAGGGGTCGAAAGCTTCACGTCGAGCAGGCCGTCGGAAGATGCGGCACGACCGTCACGGCCTCCGGTAGCGGTAGCAATAGCGGTATAGAGAGCCTTGATGGTTTGCATGATTCGATTCCTTCGGTAATTAATAGCGGACATTTAATTTATCGCGATAATATTTTGCGCACAAGATAAATGTCGAGGCCGCACGACACGAGCGGTTTGCTTTGAATGAAGGAGCTTGCGGACGCTATCCGTTCGCGGTCAGGTCGTTCTCAGCAAGGCGCTGCGAAGGGACACGAGCTGGTTGCGCAAGGCCAGAAGCGCTTCGGGCGACTGGCCGGTGCACTCGACCATGCAGGAGGGGAAGTCTTCGGCGCGCTGCTTGAGGGCACGCCCAGCATCGGTAAGGTGCAGCTCTACCACTCGTTCATCCGTGTTACTGCGGGTCCGGCTGATCAGTCCTTCAGCTTCCAGGCGTTTAAGCAGTGGCGTTAGCGAGCCGGGCTCGGTCAGCAAGCGGGCGCTGATTTCACCAACGGTTAGGCCGTCGCGCTCCCACAACACGAGCATCGCCAGATACTGCGGGTACGTCAGACCAATGCTCTGCAGCAACGGCTTATAGGCCTTGGTCATCTGCAGCGAGGCGGAGTAGAGCGCAAAGCACAGCTGGTTATCCAGCTGCAATTGCTTATCTGAAAAGGTCGTCGTCATGGCTGATCGAATGGCGGGGAGATGGGTTCACGTTAACGTGCTGCTCTGCTTCCTGCCAAGCTCGGTTAGTGGCCTAGGTAATTAGTTGGTTAACTCACCTAGCTCCTGAGGCAAGGCGCTGCGCTGTCGATAGGAAAAGCGCTAACACGGTAGGCCACGCTGTAGCTGGCCCCAGGCGCCAAAATTGACTAATCGAATTAAACAGACCGCTAGGGGCGAATCTCGATCAAGGTGCCGTCCTGCACCAGATTCCAGATCTCACGCATGTCGTCGTTCTTCAGTGCGATGCAGCCTTCGGTCCAGTCGAGGGTATGAAAGAACCATTCCGGATACTCTTCATCGAGCGGGGTCCCGTGGAGCATGATCATGCTGCCTGGCCGCGAGCCGTCACCGCTGGCTCGGGCCAGATCCTTGGCGTTCGGGTAAGAAATGTGCATCGCCAGGTTGTATTTGTCTGAAGTCTTGCGCCAGTCGATCCAATAGAGCCCCTCGGGCGTCCGCTGATCGCCTTCGCGCTGCTTGGGCCCCTGCTGCTTGCCCAGCGAGACGCGATAGCTCTTCATCATGACGCCCCGGCTGATCAGATGCAGCTTGCGCTCGGATTTGACTACCAGAACCTTGTCGATAAAAAAGTCATCGAGCACTGGCGCGGTGGTGGCATGGGATAGGGCGGCAAACGTGAAGCAGAAAATCGCTAACAGCCAGCGCATTGGAGCTTTCCTGAATCCTTACGGCATCAAACCTGTTTGTGTGCCACCCGCATTGCTTCGATGGCTTCGTTGCGCACCGGGAAGGTCTGCTGCACCCGGTCGGCGAAGAAGTATTCTAGGGTACGGCCTACCGTCGGAAAAGCGAGCGCCGACCAAGGGATTTCGGTCTGCCGAAAAAGCCTCACTTCAAGGCTCTCGGTGCCCGCGCAGAATTGCTCGTCGACCAATTCGGCACGGAAGAACATATAGACCTGATTGATGTGCGGCAGATCGAACAATGTATAGAGCTGCAGGTCCGTGACTCTGGCGCATGCTTCTTCCAATGTCTCTCGCTCCGCTGCTTGCTGCATGGTTTCGCCGTTTTCCATGAAGCCTGCCGGCAGTGTCCAGTATCCGCGTCGCGGTTCGATTGCGCGTCGGCAGAGCAGCACATGATCTTCCCAGACGGGGAGGCAGCCGGCGACGATACGTGGATTCTGATAATGAATCATGTTGCATGATCCACAGACAAAGCGGGCCCTGTTGTCCCCCTCAGGGATCAGTTCTGTTATCGGGCCTCCGCACTGGCTACAGAATTTCATCGCGATTCCTTCGGTGGTGAGTCGATCACCCTACTGTATTTTGACCCGATAGCAGGCTAATGCTGAAAGCGGCCTCGGGACAAAAAAATTTTCTATTACCGGGCGGTGGTTGATGCAGGAGCGAGCCGTCACCGTTAAAGCTGAAAGCGCCGGGTTTTAGCTTTGCCTGTCTTGGGCACCCTGCTGATTCATGCCATGATGCCTATCAAAGACAGAAAGAGAAGTTTCATGCTGGACAAGATTCTCCAACGGGTGCGCGACTACTCCCCGCATCTTCTGGAGCCGGAAGGCCGTATGCCTGAGGCGGCGGTATTGATGCCGATTACCCGTGGTGACTCACCGGAGCTGGTGTTGACTCTTCGCGCCAGTGGTTTGTCCACACACGGCGGAGAGGTGGCGTTTCCGGGCGGTCGCCGTGATCCGGAAGATCGCGATCTGATCGATACAGCTCTGCGCGAGGCCGAGGAAGAGGTTGGTCTGGCACCGGGGATCGTGGAAATCGTCGGGCCTCTCAGTAGCCTTGTTTCGCGCCATGGCATTCATGTCACCCCTTACGTTGGGATCGTGCCGGACTACGTCGAATATCGTGCGAATGATGCCGAAATAGCCTCGGTCTTTTCCGTGCCCTTGGAGTTCTTCTGCCAGGGTCCGCGTGAAGTCATCCACCGAATCGATTATCAGGGTGGCGCCTGGTACGTCCCGTCTTACCGTTATGGCGAATACAAAATCTGGGGACTGACAGCCATCATGATCGTCGAGCTGGTAAATCTGGTGTACGACGCCGGGATTGAGTTGCGCCAGCCTCCCGCTTCCTTTGTCGATCTGAGCCAAACGAGGTCATGACCGTGAAATATCGTCTGGGTGATTCCTGCGTTGAAACCCACCCGCAAAGCTGGGTGGCACCGAACGCCACATTGGTCGGCAAGATTCGCCTGGATGCCGGTGCCAGCGTCTGGTTTGGCGCCGTGCTGCGTGGTGACAACGAGCTGATCCATATCGGCGAGAACAGCAACGTGCAGGACGGGAGCGTCATGCATACCGATATGGGTCACCCGCTAACGCTCGGCACTGGCGTCACCGTTGGCCATAACGCGATGCTGCACGGTTGCACGGTAGGCGACTACAGCCTTGTCGGCATCAATGCGGTGATTCTCAATGGGGCGAAAATCGGCAAGTACTGCATCATCGGCGCAAACGCGCTGATCGCTGAAGGCAAGGAGATCCCCGACGGTTCGCTGGTGGTGGGCTCGCCGGGCAAGGTGGTTCGCGAACTGACCGAGCAGCAGAAGAAGATGCTCGAAGCCAGCGCTGCGCATTATGTGCACAACGCTCAGCGTTACGCTCGTGACCTGTCGGAACAAGACGATTGAGCGCTCAGGACAAGCCTGTCGCCTCTCCTTGTGTGAGTATCTGCGCATTGGATGAGGATGATATCTGCACCGGCTGCCAGCGCAGCGTCGATGAGATCCGTCGCTGGAGCTGTATGAACAATGCCGAGCGGCGCGACGTGTTACTGCGTTGCCACGAGCGTGCGCAGGCGAGTGGTCTGCTGCTCTAACACCGATGCGCAACGCGTCGGTGTGCGGCTTTGAATACGATCGAATAACGAGGAATACCATGCCCCGAATAGGCACTCCCCTGTCTGCCAGCGCTACTCGTGTGCTGCTCTGTGGTTCCGGTGAGCTTGGCAAGGAGCTGGTCATCGAGCTTCAACGCCTGGGCGTGGAAGTCATTGCGGTGGACCGTTACGCCAATGCACCGGCCATGCAGGTCGCGCATCGTCATCATGTGATCGACATGCTCGATGGCGCGGCGTTGCGGGCAGTCATCGAGCAGGAGCAGCCGCACTTCATCGTGCCGGAAATCGAGGCGATTGCCACCGCGACGCTGGTCGAACTGGAGGGCGAAGGTTATACGGTAATCCCGACCGCGAGGGCCGCTCAGCTGACCATGAATCGTGAAGGCATTCGCCGGCTGGCTGCCGAAGAGCTTGGGCTTCCCACATCGCCCTATCGCTTCGCGGACTCGCTGGACGAATGCCGTGCCGCGGCTTCAGCGCTCGGGTTTCCATGCTTGATAAAACCTGTCATGAGTTCATCTGGCAAGGGGCAGTCGGTGTTACGCGGCGAGTCCGATATTCTCCCCGCCTGGGAGTACGCCCAGGCCGGTGGCCGGGCTGGCAAGGGGCGGGTGATTGTCGAGGGCTTTATCGATTTCGACTATGAGATCACATTGCTGACGGTCCGCCACGCGGGTGGAACCACGTTCTGTCAGCCGGTCGGGCATCGTCAGGAGAAAGGCGATTATCAGGAATCCTGGCAGCCGCAGCCGATGACCGCCGGGGCGATGGCCGAGGCCGAGCGAATTGCCCTAGCCGTAACCGGTGCTCTGGGCGGGCGCGGCATCTTCGGTGTCGAATTGTTCGTTAAAAATGATCAGGTGTGGTTCTGCGAGGTCTCGCCGCGGCCGCACGATACCGGTTTGGTGACCCTTATTTCTCAGGATTTGTCCGAGTTCGCCCTGCATGCGCGAGCGATTCTCGGCTTGCCGATTCCGGCGATTCGGCAGCACGGCCCGTCCGCTTCGGCCGTAGTACTGGTGGAAGGCGAGTCCGCACAGGTGAGCTTCGGTAATCTGGCAGCGGCGATGGCCGAGCCGGATACCGCGTTGCGGCTTTTCGGCAAGCCGGGTGTCAGTGGCCAGCGGCGGATGGGAGTCGCACTGGCCCGTGATGAATCGACCGAGGCGGCGCGCGACAAGGCGCTACGAGCCGCGTCGGCGATCGATACGCAGCTCTAGACGAGGCGCGGGTCTGAATGACGCGGCTATTGCGCGTCGTTCGATGGTGCTGGGGGGCTCTCGATGACCCAGGCTCGCACGCTTTTCACGCGGTTGTCGGCCGCCTGCAGTATCTCCAGGCGGTACTGGTCGATCTGCAGACAAATGCCGCTGTCCGGAATGTGCTCCAGTGCCTCGGTTATCAATCCGTTGAGGGTCTTGGGGCCGTCGCAGGGCAGCTGCCAGCCGAGCGCGCGGTTCACTTCACGTAGATAGGCGGCCCCATCGATAACCAGGGTGCCGTCGTCCTGCGGATGTATGTCGGGACTGCGTAAGGCATCCTGATTGCTGAACTCGCCGACGATCTCCTCGAGAATGTCTTCCAGTGTGACGATACCCAGCACATCGCCATACTCGTCGACGACGATGCCGATGCGGCGCTTCTGCTTCTGGAAATTCAGCAGTTGCGTCGACAACTGCGTGCTTTCGGGCACGAAGTAGGGCTCGTTGCAAGCTTCCAGCAGGTTTTCCCGCGTCAACTGATCGTGGCTCAGCAGGCGCGCGATCTGGCGCATATGCACGATGCCTTCGATCTGGTTGATGTCTTTGCGAAATACCGGAAGGCGGGTGTGCGGCGTAGTGCGCAGCTGGGTCACTATGGTTTCCAGATCGTCCTCGAGATCAATGCCGGTGACCTCGTTGCGCGGAATCATGATGTCGTCGACGGTGACTCTTTCCAGATCAAGAATGCCGAGCAACATGCTTTGCCGATTCATCGGCATGTTGCTGCCCGATTCGCGCACCACGCTACGCAGCTCTTCGGTGGACAGGCTATCGGTGCCTTTCTTTGACGGGTCCACGCTGAGCAGTTTGAGCAATCCGTTGCTGATCCAGCCGAGCAGTGCCACCAGTGGGTAGAGCACTTTTTGTAGCAATAGAAGCGGAAGACTGACCGGGTATGCAACCGCCTCGGGTCGCAGAGCCGCCAGGGTCTTTGGCGTGATCTCACCGAAGATCAGCAGGATGATGGTCAGGCCGATAGTCGCGATCGCGATGCCGGCTTCGCCCCATAGCTTTATGGCCAGGACGGTTGCTATCGACGAGGCGAGGATATTGACGAAGTTGTTGCCGACCAGGATGGTCCCGAGCAGTCGGTCCGGCCGTGCCAGCAGGTCGCTGGCGCGTATTGCACCACGGTGCCCTTCCTTGGCCTGGTGGCGAAGGCGGTAGCGGTTAAGGCTAAGCATCCCGGTTTCGGAGCTGGAGAAGAATGCCGAGCAAAGAAGCAGGAAGACCAGCAAGCCGACCAGAAAGCCGGGGTGTAGATTTTCCACGTGGTTGCCTTAGATATGCAGGATGAATTCGCGGACCAGCTTGCTGCCGAAGTAGGCCAACATCAGCAGGCAGAAGCCCGCAAGCGTCCAGCGGATGGCCTTATAGCCGCGCCAGCCAAGCTGGTGGCGCCCCCATAGCAGCAGGCCAAAAACTACCCAGGCGATGACCGATAGCAGCGTCTTGTGCACCAGATGCTGGGCGAACAGGTTATCGAGAAACAGCCAGCCGGAAATCAGCGAGGCCGAAAGCAGCAGCCAACCAGCCAGCAGGAAGCCGAACAGCAGGCTTTCCATGGTCTGCAAAGGCGGAAAGTTCTTGATCAGGCCGGACGGATGCTTGTGCCTGAGATGGTGGTCCTGCAACAGAAGAAGCAGCGATTGAAATACCGCAATCGTGAGCATCCCATAGGCAAGGATGGAGAGCAGGATGTGCGCAAGGATTCCCGGCTGCTCGCTGATGGCGGGCGCAGTGCCGGACGGGGCGAACTGGGCGAAAAGTACCGTCAGACAGCCCAGTGGGAAAAGCAACAGCAGCAGATTCTCGACCGGCATTCGATACAGTGCGAGCAGGATCAAGAGGATCACGGCCGCGGCTATCAGACTCGATGCAGTGAAGAAATCCAGGTGCAGGCCGCTCGGCGAGAGCAGTTGAATAAACAGGCTCACTCCGTGCGCAATCAGCGCCAGTGCGCCCAACGCGAGAAGCAGGCGTTTATCCGGTACGGTACGTTGCGCCAGACGTAGGCCTTGATATCCGGTGACACCAGCATAAAGACAGGCGGCAGCTAGGCTCGGTAGCAAAGGATGCATAGGTCCGTTAACAGGTTTGGAAGGCGTTGAGTGTGGCACAAACACCCGAAGCGCAAAAGCGTGCGAGTGCAGGGGTAGGCTGCCGTTGTTTATTGGTTGCTGTTGCTGGATCGGTACGGTGCCCTTGCTTGTCGTCAACGCGTTGCGGTTCATGTCGTCGAGTTAGTTCGGCGGTCGCGATCAAAAGCATTGACGGCGGGGTACCGGCATAGGGGTCGCAGCTTCTATAATCGATGCCTTAACCACATCTAGCGTGGAAACGGCACATGTTTGAAAACCTAACCGATCGCCTCTCGCAAACGCTTCGCCACGTTACAGGCAAGGCCAAGCTGACCGAGGACAACGTCAAAGACACCCTGCGTGAAGTTCGAATGGCACTGCTCGAGGCCGACGTCGCGCTGCCAGTGGTCAAGGATTTCGTCGCCAAGGTCAAGGATCGGGCCGTCGGTACGGAGGTTTCCAAGAGCCTGACACCTGGCCAGGCTTTCGTGAAGATCGTTCGCGCCGAGCTGGAAGAGCTGATGGGCGCGGCCAACGAAGACCTTGCCTTGAGT
>Ga0070754_10003679_pt1 | contig 10762 bp, 14 predicted proteins | sample VirMetDEL_Sep_01_FD_75181 | JGI IMG/M metagenome (GOLD analysis project Ga0070754, IMG submission 75181) | Aqueous microbial communities from the Delaware River and Bay under freshwater to marine salinity gradient to study organic matter... | ecosystem: Environmental > Aquatic > Marine >... | reverse complement strand
TTTTACCGCCCCAAAGATTGATAAAATGGAATCTTTTGTCGGTGGGTCTGCTTCGAATGTTCGAAAATTGCAGATTCTTTCCTACCTTAAAAAATTGAAGTAGGAAAAAAGGAAAAAGGGGGACTGAAAAATGTCCCCCAATTTTCCTAATTTTTTTGCATTTATTCCTATGCTGTTCACCTCTCCCAATACCACAAGGCCCAACGTACGATAAGCACCGGCGAGCCCCTCTTCGGGTACCCACCTTTTTTCCTAAACACCCCCCCGCTCTTCTAGCCCACAAAAAAGCCCCCATAGAGCGAGGGCTAAAAATTTTGGCCGCTAAGTTTTAGGACAGCGAGGAAAGACCCTTGAAGTTCTTACCCTTGTCCTTGTTACCCTTGTAATCCACCAACTCCCAAAGAGGCTCTCCATAATCGGGATACGAATCCCAAAAGACCTTCATCGCCTCCAAAGCTGAAGAGGTGCTGTAAAGATGAACATACCCCGAACGCGTAACGATAACCAAAGAAGAACCACTCTCCCCGTCAAAGACCATCGCCTTCCACAAATTCCATTTTCCAGCCTCTAACAAGGAAAGCTCAAAATCAAAACCCTTCAAGGGCATAAAGTGGAACTCCTTATAAGAATACAAAAGGTTGATAAGGGAAACATCCACCAGACCGTAACCTGTATGATAGGCCTCATCCCAATCGGATTTCTTGTATTGGAAGACGATAAGCTCTCCGCGATAGTCTTCCACCTTTTTAGCTTCTTGCTCCATATTAGTAGGATTTGATTTGCTGGACTAGAAAGGACTCCAAGTCCTTAAGGTTGCTACCCTCCTCTATCAATCTCCAAGATTGACAATCGTGCAATCTCCATTTGCCAGAGGAAAGGAGAATTAGCTCTACGTGGTCGTAGTGCCCTCCCTCATATTCTTGTAATAGCTTTAAAATGTTGTTCATCTATCTTTGGTGCTTTTATGCATCTTTAACGCTCTTTCTTAACTCTTATGGTGGGAAATTCCGCCTTTAGTCTTTTCAGTGGGTCTTACGCTTTGGGAGAGATTTGTAGATGCACTCGAGGGCTTTTGATTGCAGCATCTGCGCATTTCAGTGGGTCCACAGTCACAACCACGAAGGTATAGGGAGCAATTCATTCTCATGTCGTTTATTTGGAATAGTCCGAGGGGTTAAAAGTAAAATGGGTGAATCGAGCGTGCCCTTTGGGCATAGTAGTTGAAAAGGAAGAATCCTTGGTGTTGGGGGGTGAAGTTGGTTTGAACCCAGTTAGAAGCTGGGCTAAAGGCCGGGTAATTGAAATACCGGAACCTGTTGGAGGAGCAATTATCGAAGAGCTCCTGGTGAGAATCACCTTTAGAGAATTCCCAAATGATATCCGCAGAGAGCCTGTTGTGGTTCATGTATTGCTCGATGCGTTTTATCTCTTGGGGTTTTATTTGTGGCTTGAGTCCGTATTTGAGGTTTTCCCCGTCTTTTCCGTGGGTGCAGATAAAACCGTATTTACCATGGGTGTAATAGCCCATAAATTTGATTTGGTTGATTATCTCTACCTTTTTCTCGGGTAATTTAGCCTCAAGGACAATTTTAGCCGATTGATTTACAAAATACCCGAAATCACCTGCGTGGTTGTCATCGCAGATGTTCCGAGCTATTATCCTTTCATAGTATGGAGCCAGAGCTTCAATGAGGGAAACCTTAAATCGAAGCCCGTAATTGAAGGCTTCTTGGTTGGTCATGTTCTGTGGGAGCTTATGCCCCTTTCTAACGGTTTCCCCATCTAAGCCATCCATAAAATCTCCCAGCTCATCAATGTAGAGAATGGGGCTTTTCCTTTCCGAAACGATAAAGTCAACCATCCTATCAAGACGGCTTAACAATTCATCGCCATCCCATTTGCCTCCATAAAGAGCTTTCATAGATGGGTTAACGTCCATTCCGATATGCACATCTGTGTAGACAACTCTATCGAATATGCCCTCTTCTACTTTGGGCTTATCCGATAAAGAAACGGGCTCTATAAAGCCTAAAGCTTCTTGAAAATCAAGGGCTTTAGTTTTTTGTTGGGGATTTTTGTAGAGGGGATTTTTGAAACGCAGAGAAGAGCGTTTTCCTTTGAGCCAACCGTCGGGGACATATTCAAGGCCAATTCCTTGTTCCTTGCATTGTTCTCTTATACCTAAGAGAAGCTGATATTCATCCTCGGTGATACGAGGTCTGAGTATTTTTTTGACGGGGGTTTTTTGACCCATTAAGTAATCAATTCAGCTTCAATACAATAAGGGATAAGTCTTGTAAAATAAGATGGGGGAAGGGAAACAAAGCTATGGAAAGAAAACCTTCCCCCTAACAGTAGGAAAAACGACTAACCTACTGCTGAATTTTTTTGATGGTATTCTCCTGTACCTCCACAGGAAGGGCACATAACATCTAACCCCTCAATTCCCATCTTTTTGTATAGGTCTTTTTTAGCGGCTAAAGGGTATTTAGAAGTAGGAAAAAATGCTACACCTGAACCATCACACTTTGGACAATCTTGAGGTGTTTCTGAAACACCTTTCTCTATACTACTTTCTTCTGAATTCATCTTCTTTAAAGTCTGCGAAATACATTAGGATGGCCAAAATGAGGCAGCCAGCAAACATAACGATTTTATATGTTAGCTCGATATTGGAGTCCATCAAAGGTTTTTAAAGGTTTGGATTACGTCGTCTAATTGCTGATGGTTAAGTTTGCCCAAATAGCAATGGCGGTTGGAGATAGCTTCGTTAATCACATACACGCTGCCCGATAGGTAGGCCATTATCATCAGCTTCTGATTCGTGCTGCTTATTATAGACAAAGTATGCTCGTGAAACTTGTGGTTTAAAACAAACCCCCTCGAGTTCAGATAAGTCTGAGTAAAAGTGTTGAATTTGCTCATTTTAAAGCCTCTTTCAAAGCTACCCTTTTATTTTCGAGTTTACGAAGAGCACTTGATTCGTTTAGAGCCATGACCCTTAGCGGAATAGTTATTCCGTGAATGTTATGGGGTTTTTCAAAAGCATTAAGTTGAGGAGCTTTGGTGTAAATTCGATTGATAGCTCGATTGTAAATTCTTCCGACTATCATCTGGTTCTCCGAGTTAAGCTCACTCCATTTTTTCTTCATCAACTCACCCACGTATTCTACATCCTTACTACTGATGCAAGGGTCATGTCCTAGTATCTGACCGAGTATGAAGTCTTCTCCTTTATCAGCATCATTGAATACGTCAACTAGCGGTGGAATCTTATCGCTCATTTTGCAACTTTTAGTATTTCTTTCTCTCCATAGAAGCAATGGAAGCTCCCAATGTGCATCTTTAACCAACCCGGCTTCAAAGAACGGTCAACTGACTTCATAATGAAGATAGTTAAGCCCATTGCCAAGAATATGTCGTCATTGAAATGCCGAAGAGCATCACAAGAACGAATATGGTAAGTACAATGAATTTGACTCCCGCGTATAAGGAAATGGTAGCCTATCGTACAAGGTACTCTTGCTCCTTTCTCACGATGAGATAAACCGGTGTCTTCGGGGAAATAGACGGGTAAATAAGCCTGTCTACTAGTGGAATCCCATTTGAGAAGATTAATAATGTCCTTTACATCACCTAAGCTATATCGAATGCCCTTATTGATGCTTTTGTTAGCTTCCTTTGGCCAAAAACGCTCCATGTAAGTATGGGAGAATTGCTCATCCTCTCTGAACTTATCATCGGAGGGTTTATGCTTATAGTAACGCCATTGTTTGAATGTTTCACCGGGATTATAGGGAAAACCCGAAAGACGCTCTTTTAGATGATTAAGAGCCCAAGGCATCTGAGCTTTGCAGAGTTCAGCCAATTTTTCGAAGTCTTCCGTATCATCGTAGTTCATAAACGGAATCGGAGTAGCAAGGCTTAAATCAAGGAGTTCATACATTCCCATTTCAACATCACTTGACTGCCATTGCTTATTCTCACACAACTCCCCATTCTCATATAGATACAGCTTAGCTTCTTTGATAAGCTTTGTAACCATGGGATTATGGAGTAATTTCATTCGGGTAATGCTAAAGTGTGGATATCGTGGTTTTCCTTGAACCATTTGGAGATTTGCAACTTATTGGAAAAGTGCAAAACGCTATCATGGCCAGTGGCTCGATTGAATTTGAAAATAGCCCATCTACGATTGGTTTGAGTGGAAGTTCTATTCTGTAAAACTCTTCCGATATGTAGATGTACTACTTGAGATTGTTCGTTTCGAAAAATCCGAGTATCCACAATAAGATACCCGCCTATCTCATCACCTGGCATAATGTAAAGAAAATGCCAGTTCTTTAACCCTTTACGATTGTAGGATAAGTTCATTGTCGTTTTTTTTTGAAATAAAAAGCCGGAGTATAAATGGCTTAATTCCTCCGGCTAGTTCAACCTTCCTAAATAATTAATAGTATGCCTTTAGATAGCTCCGTTCACCTACTGAATTCAATTTGGCGACTTTTCCAATCCCTCTGAGTAAAAAGAGTCGGTATAAAGCAACCCAGGCTTTTATCATTGTAGGTTTTCATCAGAGGAGCTATTCCCAAAGGCTTCTTCCTATCCCCGTTGACAAACAAGCATATAGTGGTTTGAATGGGGTTTGTAGCCAATATGATTTCAGTAGAGGAATTGAGCTGGCAGATAGCAGTATGCTCGGGACTGGAAAAAGCTATACTGGACATATCAGAAACTAGCATACAGAGCTCAACTGCATCGTTATTCTCTGTAGCTCTGAATCCCACTCCGATAAATCCTCTGTCTAAATCGTATCCTGTTAACGGTTTGACCTGGTTTGGTAGGAGAGTAACTCCGAAAAGGATATCCCAAGAGGGGTATTTTTGCTTTGTGAAGGAGCTTCGAAGGGACTTAGATGTAAACCTCACATTGTAGAGTAGGTTTAGCTTTTCTAAATCAAGGAGGTATTTTTTAGCAAAGAAATCTTCGCGGGTTCTACCCGGCTTGATTGTCTTGGTCATCGGAAGTGGGCAAGTGTTTCTCAAGGATGCTTTTTAAATCCGGTGCCGTCCACGTTGGGGGCTTCATAGTCTTACCATTGGCGTCGTTTCTGAAATTCCCATCCTCCCAAAGCTTGGACATATTTGAACGATGAACCTCTTCAAAAGCTTCATCTATAACGTTTTGCAAGCCATGTTCATTGATAGTGCCAAGTAATACATAAAGCTGGTCTACCAAGGAATCTAAAACTAGCTCAAGGTCTTCTTGCATTACTGCTCCCTCAAGGTATTCTGAAACCTCTTCCCTCATCAAATGGTCACGGAATACGGAATCTTTTTGAGAAAGCAAAGAAGGAGTTACCTTACCCGGTCTTCCAAAAGCTTTTTGGAATTCTCTTTGCTTAACAGCCAGCATTTTTAACACTTTCATAGTACGCCTTTAGACTTCAATAGTATATAGGGTAATAGCCCAGCAATACTAAAGTGGACAGGATTGATGAAAGTATTAGGAATTTGTGCAGGTAATGGAGTCATATTACACCCATTTCACAGGGACTCCACATTTGAAGTCATAGATAACATTGAACCCCGCGGAGTGTTCCATACTAAATGCTCTAGTCAATGGAAATCCAATTTTGGAGATATCCCTATTTTCAAAAGAGCTGATGACTATGAAGCGACGTTAGGTCGCCCTAAGGTGGATGTAATCGTAGGACATCCAGATTGCGGACATTCTTCCATCCTATCGTTCAGCAGGGCTAAAAAATTCGGAAACCCAAAGGATAACGCCAGCTTAACCCTCTTTTCAGAAAAAGTAAAAGAATACAACCCGAAGTTGTTCCTGTTGGAGAATCTGACTCAGATGCTCACCCAAATAGGCGAGGACGATTGGAAAAGGCATTTCAGTAAGCATAGGTTGATTTTCATCAAGACCTCTGTAGCTTCATTCGGAAATTCACAGGTAAGCCGAGAAAGGTTGGTTATCATCGGAGTCAGAAAGACCGTTCCTCCAAGTAAGGCTAAAAAATTCAGTAGAGTTAAAAAAGTGGCTAAGCTGAAGACCGAAAAACAGCTTCTTGGGAAATTGGTAAAAATCGGAAACATACCAGAGCTTGGACATGTGAGAGAACCCGATTCTACTGTAGTTTGTATGGAATGGGGATTTGAGAAGCTGAATTTAGCCCAAGTCAGAAAAGCTTGGAATACAAGGCTAAAAGGTCAAAAGAATTGGGACGCAACCCAAACGGGTAAAGGGCGTATGAAAACTTTACCAGGAGTTTATCGAAACCTAGCTGACGTTGCTCCAAGAACTGCCAGAAAGCAAAATAGACAGTTCAACCATTTGGGTAATATGATGTCAGCAAGAGAGTTAGCCCGAATACAGGGTTTACCCGATGATTTTGTAATCTACTACGATGAAAACAATAGTGGGTATTGGATTAACAAAGGAAGGGTATCTGTCACAAAGACTCCGCCTTACGAAGTGGGAATGTGGTTCAAAAAGACTATTAAGAGAATAATAACCAAATCAAAAGCGAATGCAGATTGATAGAACATTATCCGTACATCAACATCAGTACGTTCACAGCAAAACTGAAAAAGCAGCTATCTTCCTACATCACCTTGCAGGTACTACCGGAGGTTCTGTAGCTTGGTGGAATAACACCAAGGATAGAGTTGCTACTCACTTTATCATTTCCCGTGATGGAACCATTCACCAGCTTTTCCCTTTGGATAACTGGGCTTTCCACTTGGGTGTAAGGGGAGATGATAACTGGTACGAAAGACATTCGATTGGAATTGAGTTGGAGTCTTACGGTGGATTAGTCTATCACAATAAAGCCTTCTGTGCTAAACTAGGAAGTACTTACCATAAGCTCCCCAATACAGAGATTACCGTCCTACCCAAAGAGTGGAGAGGTTATAGAGCTTTTCACAAATACACCGAAGAGCAATGTAAATCTGTCCAAGAGTTACTCGAATGGCTTTGGCTCGATAGTGATTTCGAAAACCTTCTACCACAACCTAAGCTGGGTAAATGGTGGGAGTACGATGACGTTCTTATCCACCAAAAGAAAAGCGGTATCTACTCACACACAACAGTAAGACCTGATAAGTCGGACATCTACCCCGACACTGAACTTTTGAAAGTCGTTAAGGCAGCTCATACAAAAGCCAGAAAGGTACTCAAGAACGCTCCCTCTAAAACTGGTAAATAGATACCTGGTTTTTTAGATATTTATTATTATTCTTCCTTCCCCCAAAGGGGGGAAGAAATAATAAATATCATTAGAACCTTAAACCTTAGCACGTATGCGCGCGAGAGAGAACCATTATGGGGCCATGATACTGTTGCTTGGATGGCTTTCCTTGATAGCCTATTTCTTTTACCAAGCCCTCAATGGAAAGCCGTCTCGGGTAAAGCAAGAATACAATTACCAGACTGAGGTACGCATCAAATCCGAGTACAGTCCCATTGACCTTTCGGGTATGACCATCAAGCCGGCTGTCATCACTCACTACACATCATCTCCCGACTTTGAGAATAACCGTTTGGTTTGTCGTGAGGATTCTCTGCTTCAGGTCATCAACAATCTGAAGAGGGATACAGTATTCATAAGCCCCCAATTCCTTACTCAGTTTCCAAGTTCACCAAAGCTGATAGACTTAAGCTTGACTTACGATTCTATAAGCCTCGGACTATTAAACACTGATGCGGAATTGATGCGAAAAACATATCCGCTTGATTTTACTCACTACACTTACCAAGTTTCTACATTGGACGGGTATACATTTAACGCAACTGAACTCTCAAGAAAAAAATCATTCGGCGCGAAACCGTTCCGAGTTATGGGTTTTACAGGGTATTCAGTTATGGATTCAAAAATCGTCTTGGGAGCACAGGCTGATTATTCTCTTGGACCTTGGTCTTTATCCGCTAGGCCGAGATTTGCTCTTTCAGATGTGGTTTCATTCCAACTCGATTTAACAGCAAACTACCCGCTTATAAGGTAATGGCGAAACCCCCCGACATTTTACCGTCAATTACAGCTCAAGAATTCAATGAGCTGAAAGCTGCCAGAAGTAACATATTCGCATTTGCTTACCACATCTATGTGGTTCACCCCATTCGGGGTAAAGTAAGATTCAAACTATACCCCTACCAGATTTCCGTCCTTCGGGAATTCATCAACCATCGCTTTAACATCATCCTCAAATTCCGACAGGCTGGAATTACTGAGCTGATTTCTATGTATTGCTTATGGCTATCAATGTACCATAGAAACAAGAACATTGTAATTATCTCTATCAAAGACCGAGTAGCCAAAAAGGTCTTACGGAAGATAAAGTACATGTACAAAAATCTACCTCCGCATCTCCAAGTACCCGTTGTAAATGGTCGTACGGGTGAATTTGGAACAGCTCAAGAGATGGAATTCTCAAATGGCTCTCTAATATCATCTGTACCTACTACAGAAGAAGCTGGTCGTTCAGAAGCGGTTTCTCTTTTGGTTATTGATGAGGCGGCCATTGTTCGATGGGCTTCTGTAATTTGGGCAGCTGCTTTCCCAACACTATCCACGGGAGGTTCCGCAATCGTAAATTCCACACCCTATGGAGTTGGTAACTGGTATCACAAGCAGTATACCGACGCTCTTGCTTCAGGTAACGATTTTAATCCCATTAGGCTAAAGTGGGAGATGCACCCCGAACGTGACCAAGAATGGTACGATTCGATGAGAGCTTCCTTAGGTCCAAGACGAACCGCCCAAGAGATTGATGGGGATTTCCTTACTTCAGGCTTTTCCGTATTTGACCTCGAAGACATCAAGGCTATTGAGGATATGCTTTCCGAATATGAACCACTAGAGGTGAAGATGAACGGAAGCCTGATAATACAGCGGGAAGCTAGAAAAGGTGAGCAAATCTATATTGGGGCTGACATCGCAACGGGGTCGGCACGAGATTATTCGGCCTTTACTGCAATGAATAGGAAGGGAGAAGAGATTGCTTGTTTCAAGGGCAAACTTCCTGTAAATCAATTCAGAGATTTATTAGCCAAAGTCGGAAAGCGATTAAACTGGGCTACGATAGCACCGGAGGGAAACGACATTGGATTATCTGTTGTATCGGGATTACAGGATATAGGATATCCGAACCTGTACTACACGGAACGATTAGTCAAGGAAAAGGGTCAGAGAAGACCAAAAGTGGAGAGAGTTCCCGGCTGGTATACCAATAGGAAAACTCGACCGGTCATAATCGACGAACTGGTGATAGACGTTGCTGAAGAGGCGGTAACTATAAAAGACCCCTTCTTTGTTAACGAGGCTTACACCTTTATCTATGATGAGCAAAACCGCCCAGTAGCTCTCGGAAAACATTCAAGAAGCTCGAGCTCAGATTCTGCGGAAGGGGAAGACCTCGAGTATACAGACGATGCTATATTAGCAAAAGCTATAACCAACCACATTAGAAAAGGAGCTCTTTCGGGAGTTATCGTTGCACCAAGGTAATTATGAACCTATACCATCTACATAAAACGGCCGACTTAAAATCGTTGTTCCAAGACTACAAGTCAACTCCGAGCGATATTAAGTCACAGCTTCCTCGTGGTAGGAGTTCACGTGACCATTTCCCCACGGAGTACGGTCCTATCTTGGAGCTAGTGATGGGTAAGAAGAAGCTAGTTAGACCCGAATTTAATCGGAAAGTCATTCCACTTATTCGGAAACTTGCTCTCACTAATGCTGATTTAGGACTTGCCCTTGACGATGCTGTCAAGCTAATTAACACTGGACATACTATCAAGTTTGACCCCGGCGTTGATGAGAAGATGGTTCAGAAGATGCGAGAGCATGTTTACCAGAAATGCAAACAATGGGGAACTGGAACTGCAGGTCTCCACGGTTTAATCAATAAGCTTATTGCTCAGCTATTTGTAGGCGGAGCTATTTCGGGAGAATTTGTACCGAGTAGAGATAAGTCCGAAATCAAGGACTTAGTATTAGTTAACACTGAGACCATCGAATGGTCTTTTAGTAGAGGAAAGTGGATACCATATCAGCGGGCAATTTCAGACCCGGCCAAAGCTGAAACCAAGCTTTACAGGTTGAATGGATATACCTTTAGGTACATAGGGTTAGGAGGGGACACATCTTCTCCTTATGGTATCCCGCCCTTTATTACTGCTCTTGAACCTCTGGCTGACCAGAAAATCTTCAGACAGAACATCCAAACCGTAACAAAGATTGCTGGTTTATTAGGCCATGTAGAAGTAAAGCTTGATAAGCCAAGGCAGAATGACGGGGAAAGCGATGCTCAATACAAAACCCGTTTGAACGCCCTTCTGAAAGAGACTAAGGATTCTATGCAAGAGGGAGCTCACGACGGAATCGTAGTGGGCTATATGGATGACCACGAATTTACATTCCACCAAACTGCAAAGGGAGCTGATGGAATGGACACCATATTCCAAAACAACCAAACTCAGGTTGCTAACGGCTTGAAGACACCTCCTCAATTCTTGGGAGTGAGTGGAGGAGCTGGTACGGAATCAGGTCTTTCAATCGTATTTACCAAGATGTTATCCCAGCTTTCAAATGCACATGAGATTATATCTGACTTCCTATCATACGGCATAGCGATGGACCTTCGATTGGCCGGGTATAAGTTCAAATACCTGAAAATCGAATTCAACAAAACCACCATCACTGATGACCTAAAGCTTCAACAGGCCAGAGAGATAAAGCAAAGAGTAA
>Ga0070754_10003678_pt1 | contig 10764 bp, 4 predicted proteins | sample VirMetDEL_Sep_01_FD_75181 | JGI IMG/M metagenome (GOLD analysis project Ga0070754, IMG submission 75181) | Aqueous microbial communities from the Delaware River and Bay under freshwater to marine salinity gradient to study organic matter... | ecosystem: Environmental > Aquatic > Marine > Coastal... | reverse complement strand
TAACGCAGTAAGTAAAGGTACTAATCAGACAATTAAAGATAATTGTACAGGACTTAAACTTTTAGGAAGGTGTTGGCAATTAAAATATACTTGTTTAATTTCAAAACTACTATGTAAGAAATGTAATGGATATTGTCCTGATGGTAATGAAGGTTGTAATACAGGAACAGTAACTGGTAGTGAACAATGTTGTGATGATGGTAAATGTTGTATAAAAATACCATTAATTGGTTTAAAATGTGCGGAAGAAGAACTAACAATTAAACCGTCAATAATACCTAATGGTTTTGCGGGTGGTGCTTGTAATGCGACTTATATAAGACCATTTAGTTGTTATACTTGTGGTGGTATACAAACACCAGTTATTAAAGATTGGGTAAGTTGTGTTTTAGAACCTGTAGCAACATTCTTGAGAATGTTAAAATTTGATTTCTATAATGATTGGGTGGGAGGTAGCTTATATTTCCCATTGATTAAAAGAAAATATAAAGTAAGAACAAGTAAAAAGAAATTTGGGCAGATTAAGAAAGACAAATTCTGTCATTATAATTGTAGAAGTAGAGTATATAACGACCCACCAAATTATCAGGGGAACGAAGTTTATACTCAACATAGGATTAAGTTAAAATTAATTTCAACATCTTACGCACCAGTAACTATAAATGTTAATGGTTGTAATATCAATATTGAGGGTGATATAGTAACAGAATATTATGGTGAAACCAATACAACACAAAATCAAAACTTAAATAGTGCTGCGAGATCGTTAACTCTTAAAGGTTACAATTCTTCTGATGAAAAATGTCAAGTAAGGTTTGATAATTATTCATCGTTGGATCAAACATTAGGTAACGGAACATTTGCGGGATTACAAGTCTTTACGGAATATAGAGAATCTGCGTCAGTATTCGGTGAACCTAATTATGTTAAAACTGAAGATGCTTTCGGACAAGAAACATGGGAAAATCAGGGTGGTTATGGAATGCATAAAAATATCTGTGACCCTACAAGATTAATAGAAAGAAAAGAATATTTTAAAACTTCATTAGACTGCACCAATAAAGCACCTACAGGTGCAGTATCTGAAGGAGAATTAGATGGTGGTGACGATCCAATACCTACATACGTTTCATCTGAAACATACGATAAAGATGAGGTAGTTGAATACAATGGGGATTATTATAAATCTTTAGTAGATGATAACAAAGGAAATACACCAAGTAGTAGCAGTAGTAAGTGGGAACTTCTTAATTTATCAAGTAATGCAAATTGTTTAGTAATTTGTCCAACGTTACCTAATGATTTAAGTACATCATATTTAAATGAATGTTGTCAATCTACTTGTGGTAGTAATAGTGTTGCTGGTTGTAACGCATTTTGTCCTTGTGGACAATTAGATGGTGTAGCAAACTATAACGGTATGGTTTTAGAACACGGTTTGGTTAAATGGTATGATAATGAATTATATTATGCATCCATAGTTCCTAAAGGTGATACAACTTTTAATACTTCAGAATATAAAGGTAACTTATTATTACCAACAACCATAATGGAATTAGGTAGTACATCTTATTGTGATATAGATGATGTACCATTTATAATGGATAAATTACAACCAACCACTTTTCAAGTTAGTACTGAGTCTATAAAATATAAAACATCAGTAATAAATTCTTCTAGTGATCCTTTACAATATGAACTAGAGTATGGTGACGATAAAAATGGTGGGTTAAACCTAAGAGCATATGTTGATTTCTCTTGTATAGCTACAACTTGTGTTAATACCTTAGCAAGTGTCAACCAATCACAAATAGGTGTAGACTTATTAGATAAAAATGATTTAGATATAGAGATAGGTAATTGTTTCTTAAGATTTGAACACGAACCAGAAGTTAGAGAATATTTCTGTAGAAGATTTAGTGGTTATAAGAATAATGATTTAGATGTACACTATGTTAGTCCTAGTACTAATCAGTTTGACAATAATTATCAAACATATAGTCCATTAACTTTAGTGGATGACCCAGCAAAAGAATATAAAGTTATAAGTGATGGGCAAAGCAATTTTATACCATCAACATATAATGATGGAGATTCATTTATACCGGGAGATGCTTGTGGTTACGGAAGTGGTAATAATACAGATTATTTTTACGGTATAGCTGCAGGACAAACCAGTACATTAATAAATTTCCCAAATAGTAATAATACTATAAATTTTGGTGATGGTAATACAGTTATAGATGATGTAGATGATAACATAAATTCTAACCCTAATGTTAACGGTATTAGATATAATAGGTCACAAACACCATATTATCTTTATTTTGGTTTGATACCTGGTAAAACGGCATTACATAAAACTGTTGGTAAATTCTTCGCTGATAAGATTAATGTAGTTACATTACAAGGATTGACTAATTCAGATGATGATTCTAATAGTAACACACAAAATAGAAATAACATAAGAAAAACAGTAGAAAACCCATTCAGTATATATAAAACTTGTTTAGGTGAACAATTAATCCCTAACCCATTAGAGAATGATGAAGTACCATTAGATACATCTATTGAGGGGGATGCAACATCACAAAATACTTTTGCTGGTTAAAAATGAAATATTATTAAATAAAATATTTATTATAAATGGAAAAAAACACTAAAATATTATTAAATAAAGAAAGATCGGTTGATGATATAAATGTGACATCACAATTTAATATCAATATAGAGAATACTAATAAACCTCTTCCTGTTAATGATATTGACACAACCGTAAATTCATATCAAGTATTTTTAGATGAAAGGTCAGAAAGTACGATATATAGATTTTACGGAGTTATAAACGGTGTTGTAAGTAATCCTTTATATAATGATAATGTTAAAATTTTTGAGGGAGAAGGTGGTAATCCTGAAAGTGAAAAAGTACAGTCTAGTGCAGTATTTGAAGAAAGTGGGTGGATTGGTTATTTTAATGATGAAGTTAATGAAGAACTATTACAAATAGGTGATAATAAAAGTGCTTTATGTGAGTTTAAACCTTTCGATCCTGATTATAGTAGATTAAATATAATTGACGATGATGGTACACCTAATTACTTAATGAAAGTAACTTACCCATATAGTCAAGAAGACATTACTTTAGTACAAAATACTGATGGTATTTCATTAAAAGATGGGATACCAGTTATTGAAAAACTTATCATTGAATTAAATGGTATAGAATATGTTGGTTTTAAAACGGCAATAAATCATGGTTTATCCGTTAACGACTCAATCAAATTATATAATTTTATAGATGTTGAAAATGATTTAGCATTAAATGTAAGAGAGTATAACATCTTTAAGTTAGGTGACAATGATGGTAAAAACACTAATAGAATTTTTGTATTAGACATCAGACCCAATAAAATAAACTTCCAATTAGGTACATCAACATTTAAAAGGATAAAAGGGGATGGTTATGAATCAGAATATTATGTTAGAACACTATCTGCGTTAACAACTACATACGATGATTATGATATATATCCTGCAGCATTTGGTGTGAACTATTATGAAGATAAATTAGCTTCTTTTAATTTCATTAAAGATGTGGATGTAAAAGGAGTTTTAGATAATAGAGGTAGACCTTTAAGTGAATTATATTTGACTTTAGTTAAAAATGACAATGATTCTAAATTAGAAAGTTTAAATAATCGTTATTGGCGAAACCAACAAAGTAATCTATCAACTGACATTAAAGACAGATTTTGGACGAAAATAGTGGCAGGTTATGAAACAGAAAAAAACGATAAAATAAATTATAACATAAGAGCATTTGGTGATGTTGATTACGTAAGTTGTACTTACTTCGAAAATATAGATGAATCTGATAGTACATTCCAACACGATATAGTAGAATATAATGAATATGATTTATATGAGATATCTTTGGAACAAATTCAACATAGAATTAATACTATATATAGGGAAAATTTAAATAGGATAAATAGTGAATTACAAGATAAGAAAGAGGGTTACCTTTATACACCACATAGTAAGATACAAATTAGAGAATATTCTAGTTTTATACATCCTGTCGTTGATTTACAATCCTTTTTTGAGCAATATAATATTACGGACACTACAGAACAATTAAAATTAAAAGAAGATTTTAAAGTTCCTTTTTACGCTACTGAAATCTCACCTAATGTATTTAGATGGAGAGAATTATTAGAGATTGGTGTTATAGATGCCGTAGGTAGTGGTGTTGATTACCCTTTTGAGAGTGGTGCTCACTATATGTACCTTAATAATAGATTTTATTTTAAGAGACAAGACCCACCTTGTGATTACTTCTTCACTTCTGAAGATATTTTAATACCACAAGATAAAGATAGGTTTGAAGTAATATCACAAATGCCAACATTTTACAATTATAGTATATTAAATTTAAATTCATTTAACAATAGTATAAAGTTAAACATAACTGACCCTACAACTGGTGTTGCTAGTTTATTAGATTATAATAATGGTGCAAATCCTTTAAAATTGGAAGTTAAGTTTTTAAATTTCTTTGGGAAATATAAATTAGGTGTTAGGGATGTACCTGGTGCCTGTGTAGAATATAACGTATTAGATGTAACGGATGTAGATGAAAACTGTTAAGAGTAAAATATTGATAAATAAATTAGGTGTTTCCGCATCTACAATTACAATACCTTTGGGTAGTAAATTTTTCCCTGTTGATAATACTGAGGAGATTGAAAAAGTATTTGTAGAAAAAGAAAAGGAAAAATCTATAAATCCTATAGTGGATAATAAAAAGATTATATTTAGACCTACGGATAACCAATGGAATATAATTGATGAATTTAAAATCAATCTAAATTTCTTTGTTTCTAAAACACCTCCACAATATCACAACCACACTAATGGTTCTAATGGGCCTGGTGTTTATAGTGATATAGGATTCATCTACGATGATTTATTTTGTAGGACTAATAAATTTATTAATAGTTTTGTAAGACTATTATTTTACGATAACCCGAATAGTGGGGATAATAAATTATTATTTAGTAGTGACATATATACACAAATTGGTGGAGATCAAAAAGACGAAAACGGTTTACCTAAACCTGCAGATGAATCACCGATAACTTTCACTACTACTGATCCTTTATTACACCCTGAAGAATCACACGAAGGATACCAAATATATTGGTATAAAGATTTAGTAGATAATGCACCAAATCAAGAATATGAGTTATATATGTCACTAATTTTTAATAATGCGGCAACAGGTAAATCTACATTAATGTCTCCTTCTAAAACACTTAACCCATCTTCGGTACAAATAGGTGATTTAAACGGAGAAGAAGGAAAACTTTATTTGAAAGTGATTTTAAAAAACGATAATGGAATTTATAAGTATAAATTTACACCAAACGATAAACAAAAAAGTAGTAACGGTAATGGGGGAGTTAATTTAAACCCAACAGTACCTGGTCCATCATTTTTAACATTTTGGCAAATTAATGTTTAAATATTTATTATTAAGTTATGGAGTACATAAAAATAAAAAGGAGTTTAGAAAATTATACGGTAAGGAATATACCTGAGAGTGTATTAACAGTTAATGCATCTGGTGATACAGTTATTAATGAATCAAGTCCTTATTATTACTATGGTACTATTCCTGAATACGTTATTGATGAAAATGGGAAATTCGTATTAGATGATTTTGGACAGAAGATTGAAAATACCATCAACATTAATGTTTTCTTAAAACAGACTTTGGATGATATGGGATTCTTTAATGATATGGATTTTGTTCCTCACAAAACAACGTTAGAACAAAGACCAACAGATTTTAATCCATTTATTGACGGTAGAATTACGGGTGGTACTGTAGATTTTTATTATACACCGCCAGTTACAGTAACGGGTACTACAGATGATACACATTTAAATCATGTTAAATCTTTAAGGGTAGATATAAATGGTAAACCAATATATGTACCAAATCTAAATGTATCAAAAGACAAAGAAAATTATTTCGATGGTGTTATAATGAGTAATTCTGATTATGTAATTTATAAAAAAAATGCAGAAATAAATAATATTAATAGTACTGGTATACAGTTTAAAACTTATCATAAAGAATTAGTAGAAAAGGTTAATTCATTGAATGAAACCATCGTTTGGAGAAAGACTGAATGGAGTTCCCCTAACACTGGTTGGAATGAGTTTAATACTGGACTTTATGCTAATGTAAAAAAAGACGAACTTTTAGGTATAGTTTTTAAACCAGAAATCACTGACGATGTATTTATTAATAGAGGTGTGGTAGATATTTTTGAGAGGAATGCAGTACTATCAGAAATAAGATCAACTAACGACTTAGATAATTTTAGAGGAGGTTATTTAGTAAGTGAATAAGATGAAAATAAAAAAAGAAAGATATGGCAACAGGTAATTATGGTACAGTAAGACCAGCAGACGTTTCAGTAGAGGATGTTGAAATTCTTTATGCATATAGTCCCAGTAGGGAAAATTTAAATACGGTTGAGTTAGAAACATTAGATCCTTTTGAGGTTCTAATACCTACTAATGATCGTAATAATACATTAGAAGTTTTAGGTGGTATGTATACATTAAAATTACCTACATCTAAATTTGGTAGTAAGGGTTATTATAATATCATAATAAGACCTAAACAAATAAGAACTACAATTGTAGGGTGTGGCGTTTTATCAGATTTACCTGACACACAAGGAGTTGTTTTTGATATAAATCAAGTTGCCGCTGAAGATCAAGTAAAGTTTGAGAACGGTAATTTAGTGGGATACAGAATAGAGTATCTAAATGACGATAGTACTAAGATAAACAATTTATATAGAATAATAACTTCAAACAACAGAGCATTAGAAATACCTCAAACATCTGGTGGTGGTAATGCAGTACCTAGTTGGTCTTTCAATGACAATTCAAGTACTACATTTTGTACGGTTACACCTTCATCGGCACCATATGTTAAACCAAATGCACTACCATTCATAGGTAATCCACAACAAAATGTAATTATTACTAATACATTTTTTGATCCTGTGATGTTAGAAGTAGAAATGGTAGAATACGATGACGAAAGTTTAGCATACGCATTATATGGTAACCAAACCAAATCTTTAGAAGATGGTGTTTATACGATATATAACTTTGGTAATCAAATTTATAAACAATATAACTTATACGAAGTTAAGGATCAATTTACTGGAAAACCTCTATATGAAGTAAGAGAAAAGAAATCAATAATCGATCCAACAAAAGATTTTAATGAAATAACTGATTTTTAATTTATTGAATGGGAAACAATAAAAAAGATAGAGTAAAAAAAATAGCGGGTTACGCACAGAGAGTATTCTTTAATGATAATATAGAATATAGGGATTTTAGTCCTAACTTAGTGGGTAACCAATTTGCTAGTAATGGTGGTACACCACTATTTACCAATGGTAACTTTTTTATCGATGCTAATTTAGATCCCAAACCAAACGTAGTTTTTCAACAAGGGGCTCAATCACAATATTACACTAAAGATGATGTTGTAGTTAACAACGAAGAAGTTGTTATTAATAAAAATATTAATACTAGTTTAAATTTAGATTTATCTAATCCATTAACATATGTGTGGTATGGTTCTGCTAGTGAGTTAATAAGGGCATCATTAGAAGAAATATCTGAAAATTGGCCAGCGGCGATTTACGTAAATAATAGTGTTGGTAGTATTAGTGGTAATAATATCACTAATTATAGTTATAATATAGTAACAGATGAATCTACATTTACTGTTAGTACCAATTATTTTAATAACCCATACGGTATAAAATATACTGCCGATGCGGTTTTAACTGGTACGTCAGTAGAGAATACAACTTTAAGGAATTTTACAATTAATTATAAATCTTATGTTATTGAACATAATGGTATAGTTAAAAAAATAAAAAGTATTGTACCTTCAACACAGGCAACAAATTCTACGTTAACTTTGACTGTAGAGGGCAACCCTTTTCCAGAATTAACTGGTTTTATTATTTCACAAATAAGTTTCTTAAACGCACCTGTGAGTGGTTCAATACCATTCTTTATAAAACCTAACGAGGTTGAGAGGGAATTATTTTTTACATCTTTAAATGATTTACAAAATAATTTATTAAATAGAAATACATACCCACAATATACTAGTGTTATTATAGCACCTAAAGTAACTGATCAAGGTGTTATTGTAACAACAACAGAAGAATTAACTTTCCCTATTTTAGAAGATGGGTATAACTTAAATTTCTTTGATAGTTATTATCTTTCTTATTTGGATAAGATTAATAATGTTGGGGTTAATTATGATGAGAATAATACTGATTTAATAATCAGAAAATATACTGCCGAAGTTATAAGTAGTTTTGATACCGTACCTAGAGGTGATGGTAATAATTTAGTATTAGACGGTGAGAAGGCAACTAAACTACTAAGGATATACGGTGTTAGTTTTGATGAAGTTAAAAAATATATTAATGGGATCAAATTTGCACATGTGGTAACTTATGATAAGAAAAACAATGTTCCTGATGCGTTAGTTAAGGACTTATCACATATGTTAGGTTTAGACCCTATTAGTTTTGTAACTACTAATAATTTAACGGAAACTGTTTTACCTATTTCAAAATTAGGTTCGTTTAGTGGTTCTCCAGCATCTATGTCACAAAAAGAAGTCGATACTGAATTGTATAGAAGATTGATTTTAAACATAGCGTGGATATGGAAGAGTAAGGGAACGAGAAAAGCAATAGAATTTTTATTCAGATTTATTGGGGCACCAGAATCATTAGTTAATTTTAATGAGTATATTGTTTTAGTAGATAAACCATTAGATATGAATAAAATAAAAGAATTACTTTTATTTTATACTGGTGATGTAGATACTTCACACATACCTTACGATGATAATGGTTATCCTGTACCACCTAAAAATGGTGATTTAGTAATATTAGACTATGTTGGTGGTGTTATTAGTGGAGAAACTGCAGGTATTATAGAAAACCCATACACTGAAATGTATTTCCAAAAAGCGGGTGGATGGTATAGAGAAACTTTTGGTATAAATGCAGGTATAACAACACTTAAAGGTAATAATCCTCATGTTGGACAAGAATATGATGGAGGAAATGAATATTTAAATCATTTTAGTAAATGTTATATACCTAATTTTACAGGATATAGTGAATTTAATTTAATAGAAAGTATTAATAAAACTAATGTTTTTGTAAACTACAATTATGGTATTTTTAATAACGTTACTACAAATACTTTTTTCACTCAAGAAATTTTATATGATTACACTAATAATACTTTTTTACAAGATGTTTCTAATTGTTTGGATGTAAGTTATAGTTTAATTGAAACTCCTGTACAACCTGATGGTAAAAGTGTATTAGAACAAGAAAGAGATAAATGGGAAAAAGCTTATAACGCATTTTTAGAAAAAATAAGGGTATTACCTTATTTAAGATATTCCCCAGAATTTATTAAAGTTAAAAATAACTACGAAGAGGCTAGTAAAAACTTTAACGAAGAAATAAGGACAGAAAATTGTAACACAAATTTATCTTTAGAGATATGTGTGGTAGAATCAGAACCTATCGGAGACCCAAAAGATCCTGAAAGTTCTGAAAATTCTTCTGTAGATTGTTGTGATGGGGTTAATAAAACATATAAAGATGGTTATCTAATATTAACAGATGCAACAACAGGTGAAAAAATAAGTGGTAATAGGTTAAGTTGTTGTTGTAATAAGTCTGATGTAGACGGTTTACCTGCAAAATATGTATCTTATGAAGATCAAGGTAGGATTATTGAATATTGTGGTGTAGAACCATGTTCTGGTAACCCTACAGAAGTTAGAGAAGATGGTGTAGTAATATTTTCATTAGTAGGTAATAATTACCCAAATGACATTGTAATAGTTGAAGATAGTTGTTACCAACTTTGTTCTGATGATGGTAGTTGTTACCAATACCAAAGTACGAAATATTGTCGTAGTGTAGTGGGTGCAGATATTAATACAGAACCTGAAAAAGTAACACAATGGGCTAACGAAAATAAAGACACTGAAGATTTCTTCACATGTTTTAAAAGAACAGAGTGTAGTACAAATACTATTGTTAGTAGTCCTGAATGTTGTGCGTGGCATGGTTATGAAAGTAAATTAGAAAGAATTAAGAATGATGATGGTACTATAACTACTGTAGTTGTTTGTGTAGACAAAGAAGGTATACCTAGATCAACAGTCAGTACGATAGAAACTGAAATAAAAAGACAAAAAGAGGAATTAAATAGATTAGAAAATGAAGTTAACAATACTAAATTACCATCTAAAGAAAATCAGATGGCAAATTTAGAAATAATTCAGAAGAAAAAAGAAATTGCTAACTTAGAAACTCAAAAAGAAATTGTAAAAGAGAAAGAATACTTAAATATAGTACCACAAATAGAGAGTGGTTACAATAAATACGAACCATATAGTAACAGAAATGCTAATGTAGATCAAATATCCGTCCTTTCAACAAAAAAATCGTTAATAAATGAGGTTTCAGTTGTTAAAACTAACGGTGATGCTAAGGTATCAGATATTACATCAGATTTTTATTCCCCTTTTGAAGAATTAGAATTAAATAACACAAAAGATTGGGAAGTTGAATCTATTGATGATTATGGAAGAGTAAGTTT
>Ga0070754_10003676_pt1 | contig 10765 bp, 11 predicted proteins | sample VirMetDEL_Sep_01_FD_75181 | JGI IMG/M metagenome (GOLD analysis project Ga0070754, IMG submission 75181) | Aqueous microbial communities from the Delaware River and Bay under freshwater to marine salinity gradient to study organic matter... | ecosystem: Environmental > Aquatic > Marine >... | reverse complement strand
TGGTATATGTTTTCGCCATCGGTCAGAATAAAAAGGTTGTCACCCCATACAATATCTATCGGGTTGCCGACTTCTGGGTCGGTTATCTCCCTAAACCCTGCTGTGGGGTTGTAGTAATACAGGCGACCATCAGCAACTATAGCCAAATTGTTAAAGCTGTAAGCTAAGCGAACTTGGCCAGTGCCGGGCACAGTGCCCAAAGTCTCTAACAAGTCGAGCGATTCATTAGGGTCATCCACCAACTTAACCAGCGAGTTACCCACTACTCGATACTGACCAATAAAGGCAGGATTGCTAACCCACACGGCGCCGCGATCATATCCGCTTAAATCGCTAGCAACTGCAGCAGGCTCTATGCCCGGGAATGTTGCCATAAAGCCATCAGCACCCAACACAGGTTTAAGCACTGCATACATATTCTGTGGCAGTGAGTCATTCCACTGCGCATCGGCTCCAACCTTGTCACCCTTGATAATTGGTATCTGCATTATGCGAACCCATTAGTGGCGCTATTTTTGCGGCATGCCAAGCTGTTATAAACATAGCGCTTAGTCTCTTTAAGCCCGGCGCTGTCTGTGGCTGTAATGCATAGCTCAAACTGGCCTCGCTGACTAAATGCCACGGTCACAGTTGACGTGGTGCCATCGGTTGATTTCTGACTGAGTACTATGCCGGCGTCGTGGTCATACTCTACGCTGTCAAGCACATTGGCGCCCAAAAAGCTTTCCCATTCAACGCTGACCAAAAACACTTCATTTTCAAACTTATTGATTGCGCCATCGTCGTTGTTAGGCTCTGGGTAAAATGTGCGCTCTGTTAACGTGTATTGATTGCCAGAGCCAAGCGGCAAGGTTGGCGGGTTTTGCGCACCATCCACACTTACCAATAAGTGCTCAAGGTCGCGCTGTGCATTGCGGGCAGATAAAGCCAAGGCCGGCGGAATATCTTTGCCAAATGCTGCAGCAAGCTCTAATGCTAATAGCTTTTTAAATGGGCCCGCCAGCTTGATGTCAACGCCTGAGCTATCGTTAGGGTCGCTAGTGCCGTACTCTGCTGGCTGTAGATAACCTGTGTCTAACGTGGTAGAAAGCTGCGCAGCCCAATCATCCATCGTAGATAGGGCAAAGCTGACATCTTCATTAGTTGGCTGTGTAGTTAGGCCGCTAATTCTAAGCTGTTGGTATGCGCCATTGATTAGATCAATCTTTGCTGGTGTCATCTGCTACCGCCTTTGCTTTGGTTTTGCGTTGGCGCTTAGGCTTGCACTTGTCAACATGGTCAACAAAGCCAACCGACTCTAGAAAGGTTTTATTCTCGCAAGACGTAACAACCTGTACCGCTTTTTCGCCGTCGTGAATAAATAGTGTTTGGTGTGTGATCATAATTTTAACCTCTGCGGCTATTGTATCAAAAAAAAGGGGCGCATATAGCACCCCTTGATCTGGTAACGCTCGATTAAGTGCCGAACAATTGCATACCCCAGAAAGGATTGAAGGTGGCAAAGGTTGGCAAGATGTCGAAGCGGTAGCGGTTTTTGTTGCCTGCGCCATCGCTGAACTTATGCACACGGATTGAAGTGCCTTTGTAGTTCATCACGCTTGAGTCAGTGGCGTGTAACTTAGGCAATACAACAGAGCCCATACCTACAAAGCCCTCACAGTATGCCAAAGCAGGGCGGTAGGCAGTGCTAGCAGTACCAAGCACGGTAACAGCATCGCCAGCAGTTAAAGCAGTGGCTACAGTGTTAAATGCACCATTTACACCGGCTTCATTGATTGCCGCACCGCTAACTTTGACGGTTGCATTGCCTGAGCCATCTGCAGTTACGTCTTCAAGCACAGTCAAGGTAATTGGCACACCCGCGCCAGACTTGCGGACAATCTTTCGATTGCGCTGGTTAACCAAAAAGCGTGAAGCAAATTGTAACTGCTGGCCAGCTTTAAGCGTACCAGTGGTGGCAGTTAAACCAGTTAAAGCCAAAGACATTTGGTAGGTGTCTTTGTAGCTGGTGTAAGTGGCTGAAGGCGTAGATGCTAAAGTAATGCCGGTGCCGGGGTTGCCGCTGGTGTACTCATCTAAGTTATTGGTGGTAAGCACTTGGTCAAAGCCTGCAAAGCGCTCTTTTACTACCGCACCGGCCCAAGCTGCATTAACATCAGGATTAACGCCTAACTGGGTCTGCAGGTCTGCCAGAGTGGTTTCATCGAAAGAATTGATTGCGGCAAACTTACGGCCAGAAGGCGCGCCAATCTCTTTAAACAATGCGCCAGCGTTAGCAATGTCTGACCACTTATTGATAGCAGTATCAGCATCACCAGAAGTTAAAGCGGCATTGCGGGTCATGTATTCCGCCAACTCGCTTTCACACTCTGTGACCATATCTTCGGCAACAGGGGCCAAAAGCTGGTCAAGCTGGTCAGCCTCTAAGGCTTCTTCGACTTGTGTGTTTTCAACGTAAACAGTTACATAACCGTTGGCAGATACTTCACCCTGAACCTTACCAGTGCGAACGGGATTGGTTGAGCCAGTCACGTCACCATCTGCTGTACGTTGGGGTACATACTGGGCAGGGCGCTTCATTGATACGGCGCCGTAATCGCCACCAGTTGAGGCGTCGAAATCGTTAACTAACTGTTTGCTAACTGTGTTCATCAGAACGGTTGAGGATTCAAAGTTCTTAATAAAGGACTTTAATAGTTTTGTATTGGTATTGCTTTGGTAGCTATTAGCCATGAGGATTCACCTTATAAAATTTCATAACCGGCGTATACCCGGTCAAATTCATCTTTTGTTTCTACCCCGCCACCGCGCACTTCTTCAATGGGTTGGGGCGCTTGCGTTAGTGTGGGCGTAGTGCTCAAAGCCTGTGGCTTCACTTCGTTAGCAATCTTAACAGCCGCCTGCATTGGCGACATGCTAAGCAATTCATGCATCAGCGCTGGGTTATCGGCTATGTGTAATGCTACCTTGGCCCCGTTGGGGTCTTCTAGCAAAAAGCCGCCTAACTCTGCACTAATGCCGTTATTGGCTAAAACCTGCTCAGCCGCTTGCAACTTCTGCAAATCAACACCATCACGCTGTGCGTTTTGCGCATAGGCTTGTAATTGTTGCTGCTGCTTCTGTTGCTGCTTTTGTTGCTCACTTTCCCGCTGTTGGCTTTCATATACTGCGCGTGCTTGCTCTTGTGCCACCTTGCTACTGTACTCGACCATGCTGGCGTGATATTGCCGCATTGCCTGATCATCATACGGGTCATCTGGTAGCTTTGGAGCTTCAACGATTACCGGCTGTGGTGCCTCTGCCTTTTGCTGGGCCTCTGCAAGCTGCTTTTTTAGCTCTTCGGCCTCGCGCTTGGCTTGGTACTTTTCAGCAGTTAAGCTGTTGATACGCTGTTGAACGCCGTTTGATTTTTCTTCGTGTTTTTCTTCACTAGCTGGCGATGACTCAGCGCCCGCCATTTCAGCTTCAATACCCTCGCCACTTGTGGTTGTAGGCAATAAAACTTCATTGGCTTCGTTTGCATCTTCTGACATTGGTGCATCCTCATGGACGAATTTTAGCCGACAAAATAACGGTTGTCGTACCCGTACGCATATTTTACTAATATAAAAAAACCCCGTCAAATTTTACTTGACAGGGCTTTTGTGTAGCTGCTATCTGGCGACTATTGCGGAATAATAGCAACCTCAACCGTGGGCGTTACTTTTTCAATATTGTCTAGCTGTTGGGCTACAGATTCGCCTGATACTTTCTCAGTTTCCGCTAGCGTCTTCATTGTTTGCGCGTTGGTCTTGGCAATGTCTGCCGCTGTCTTGCGCTCATTGATTCCAGTTTCATAGCCTTTGCGCTGCACCTCTGCCACCTTAACCTGCAGCTCTGCCTGCTTGTTTTGCTGCTCTAGCATGTCGGCTTGAGCCTTTAGCATCTCGGCTTCAGCTAATACCATAGCGGGCTCTGGTGGCTTAGGTTGTTGCGCAGCTTGGGCCATTTGCGCTTGCTCTTCTTCTGTCATCTGCTCTGGCGGTATCATTCCAGCCGCTAGCATCTGGGCACGTTTACGCTCTGCCAGCTTATCAACCAATGGGGCATCAATAGTTTTGAGGATAATGTCGCCACCTTCCTGCACAACTGTTGGGTCAATAGCAGCATAAGCAAGCAAGGCATCGCGGCCAGCTTCTAGGCGGTTACTAAATGCAGGGCCAGCATCGCAAAATACCTTATATTTACCTTGGTTTAGGTTGTTAAGCTTTTGCATAGCTTGGCCGTTGTACTGCTCATCATTCAATACGGTCATAGACTCGGCGCCATCCATGCCTAGTAGCATCATTTCGCGCTTGGTGTCGTAAACCTCTGGCAGTGCATTAATTAGCAAATCACCTGTGCGGCGTATTGCCTCAGCTAGTGCGTTCACCCACTTCTTAGTAGTGCCCACACCTCTATCTATTTGCATTTTGAGCGCGTCTTCACTCATACGCCCGGCATACTGACCACTCATTGCATTATTGACGCCTGCGGTGATCTGTATGCCTGCACTCATCTCCGAGCCTAAAGCGTTTAGGTGCACATTAGGTTGCGATGGGCCACCCTTGTATGGCGCTGGTGCTTCTGGGTCTGGGTTGTAGAATTGCACAGGGTCGGCGCTAACATTCATCGAAGATAGTTGATCTTGATGGCCTGCCGCCTGCTTTTTGGTCATCCAGTACTTTTCACGTGGAGCTAATGCGCCTTCTTCAACTTCTCGGCTCTTGCCATAGTTTAGAACGCGCTGATAATCAATAAGCTTTGCCACAATACCGCTATAGATGCGCTTACTGCTCTCCCCTGTTAGTTCCATATTGCCATAAAGGGTAACTACCGGGCAGCTCTTAAACACTGTGGCGCGCTCATCACTCAACTTGCCGCCACCATCAAACCGGCAATGGTAAACCCTAAAATCATTAACCTTTTTAGTTCTGGCAACCGTTACACCAGCCAATGCTAGCTGTGCAATCTTGGCCTCGCTTTCTTCGTTTAGCTCTACTACATCGCCGTTGCTAAGTTGCGCAACCTCAACCGTTACGTTTTTCTTATAGTAGCGGTCAGCAATGGTGATCACTTGCGGCTTGTAAACGTCGTATTCTTCATAGCTGTCGGCATCAGAAACACTAACGCCGCTACCATTAGGGAATTGCTGCTTGTAATCCTCTGGGCTCATTGAAGTCAACACATAAGCAGTGTCAGCATCAGCGCTTGTTAGCTCTGTGGCTGTGCTTGATACCCACACCCGGTTAATTGCATTGGGTATCGCTACAACTTGCAAATCCTGTTCAAATGACCACGGGTCGGCATAGTCAGCTTTAACCATCCAAGCATCATAACCACGGCGAATCATGCGCCGGGCTGCTTTGCGGTAAATGCTGGACGCCTGACTATCGTTTTCAATAGTCCTAATCATATCCTCACGCAACAACGCGCCTTCTTTATCGGCACCGCCAGAGTGAGGCTTTACGTTAACGCCAAATTCCATACCCTCAATTTCTGACATGATAAATTCAACAGCCGGCGTGGTTTGGTCAAACGTGTAACGCGGCCGCTTCTGGCTGTCCAATGTGCGAGCGATAGACTCTTCCCACTGGCCATCCTTCTCCAACAAAAAGCGGTCTGCCTCCCGGGCATTCTCTCGCTGGTCGCGGTCTGCCTCTTGGAATTTGCTTAACTCATCCAGCCAGCCTCTAACCTCTGGCGTCATCTCGGCCTTTGTCTTGTACTTAGTTTGCTTTGGCATAATCACCAGCCTTGAAAGTTTATTGGCTCAAAATTTACTTGGCTTATTATAGCTTGTTTGTCAAATGATAGCACCGCTGCATCGAATAGGTTGGGGCTTGGCAGTTTAAGCCGTAAGCCATCCCCTAACAGTACGCCCTTGCTTAGCTCTCGCTTAGTGTAAAACTGCACAGTATCGCCGGGCTTGATTGGCGTTTTGCATGCCTCAGCTTTTAGCTTTTCCAGCATTGCCGGTGGTATTGTCTCACTGTCAAAAGATACCAGAGTTTCAGGGTCGTGGTATTTGCCTTCAACCACTGCCTCCCAAGTTCTAAACACTCGCTCTGCAAAGCCTATGACATTCTGCGCTTTCTTGTTTTTCAATACGTCTTTATTTTTAAGCGGTCGGTCGCTATTCGTTAGCTGTGCGGTCTCGCTTTTAAATTCTTGCTCCGGGTTGTGTATCTCGCTGCTACCCTTATAAGCGTAGATGTTTCTGGTCTTGCCATTAAACGCCGCGCTTACATTGTCTCGCAGTGTTGCGCCTAAGCCGTCGGCATCATAGCCAAACGAATCACAGCCCTCACGAATAGCCCTGCCGCACGCGCTGTCCATCATCCTGTTGCCGTTTTTGCCTTGTATCTCATCCACTGCAAAGAATACGCTACCACGGCGAGCAACATAACCAAATGGGTCATTACCTGTGTCACTAGGGTCACAAGCCGCAACAACAGCGCCACGGCCCTCAAAGCCCAACTTCTTATGTGCATCAATACAGGCTTTAAACCAATCTTCTTTGATCACTGAGTTTGCCACATCATCATTAAACGCGCCCCGCCATATACCGTTAAATCTTGACTCGCTCATTATGCCCCGCTTTACCTTCTGCCGGTCTTTGTCTAGCTCCATGGCCAAGCTTTCATCATGCTGAAACCATGGGTTATCCTCATATGTGAGCTTTACAATTATGTGGTAGTCGTCTTCGTAATAACCATGCTTGTCTAGCTCGGCCTGATATGGGGTTATAAATTCTTTTGACATTGGGTCTTGCGAGCTGCCAGTGTTCCACAAGTACCAAAGCTCGGCGCCTTCCATTTCTCGCAGCGTTGGGCCCAGCACATCAATAGTGTTTTGGCTGGTCTTCTCTGCTTCTTCCATTAAAAAGAATTTGAAGTTTGCCGCGCCCTTCATGTCTAGAATGTTTTGCATACCACCAAAGACAAACTTGCCACCGTTGGCGTTGCGTATCTCCCACTTACTAGGCACAGGCAAAAAGCCGCTAAGCTTCATGCGCTTAATGTTTTCCTCAATGCCAGAGAATACCGACTCTTTAAGTGATGTCATGCGCTCCCGTAGCACATAGGTTTTGTTTGCGTGTGAGTGTACACAACTAGAATGCACATTAAACGCAAATCGTGTTTTCATACCGCCACGACCACCAAACATGCACTTGTATTTTTTGCGCTTTAAAATTAGCGGCTCAAGCTTCTCAACCAGTAATACACTAGGCTCTTCATCCGTTGGCACCATCTCGCCAATATTGCCCTTCCACCTGCGTATTACATTGGGCACTAGCTCGCCGCCAATCTTGTCCACCCGGTCAATTACACCATAAACGGTTGGCTCTAGGTTGCCAGTCTGTGCGTTAGCTAATAGCTCTAAGCGTTCAAGCCTTTTTGCTGTTGTCATTGACCTAAGCCCAAAGCCTTTTTAATAGCATCTAGGCGCTTGCCGTTAATCTCTACATCCTCAATTCTTGCGGCATCTGCTAAGCCATCCATGATTAGCTTTTGAACGTCCGGCGGAATCTTGCCCTCCAGCGTTTTTAATAGCACAAAGTCAGCTTTACCTAATCTATCTAACCCCTCCGGCATATCCAATTCAATCGAAGGCAATACAGACTTTTTAACCGGCGAAAACCTAGCCAGCACCTCTTTAAGCGCAAAGCTGTCATCAGGGTCAATAGCTCGACCTATAAGCAAATCATAGAAACCATCCTCAGTTATTCCTGCCCGCCTTAATGCCTCTAATATCTTGGTGCGCTCCGACTTGCCGCGCTCCTTGGCTGGTTGATTGTCTTTTGTAAACTTCGGCATGCTCGCATTTCTCCCGTATTTACGGGCAATTATACCAAAAAAAGGCCCGCTATGGGCCTTGACTTATTTGCGCTTAGCTTTGCTCTTTGCTGAGCGGCTACCCCGTACAGGTAGCTTAACCATCTTCTTACCTTTACTGCACTTCTTGCCCTTCATGCTATACAGTCCAGTAGAAAATGTCAGAGGCAGGTGAGACTGATACAATTTTTTCGCCTGTAATCTGCCACATCTCACCAGCAGCAAAAGGGAACGATTCTTCTTCACCACCGCTTTGTATTGTTACGGTTACACTTGAGGCCGCATCACTTGGGAGCTTTAACGATCTAAATGATACTTTTAACTCACCCCCGCCTGTGTGCTTTTTGGCTTTACCGGGTCTAGAGTCTTTTGCAAGGCTTAGTGTGCTAGTCATGGTTTAATCCTGTTTTAAGGTGAATCTGTGACGATATCAGCAACCGTCATATTGTTTAAAGTCATATCGGTGTTGCCGCCCGTTGCATGGTCAATGAGCGTTGGGAATGTGTCGCCGTCGCCCATTGGCCACCAATGAGTGGGGCCATTTGTCAGCGTGTTTAAATTAAACGGGCTACCGCTGTTATACAACTCTGCAGCAGTCGCATCGCTATCGCTATCAAATACGGCCAGCTGGCATATTTTCTCACCGTTCAGTGGTGTAGAGTTAACAAAGCGGCCTATTTCAAACACAGAAACAGTGACAGCAGACGACCAACCGAAGTTGGTGTGATTATTACTCATAGATTGAGCCGAGCCATCAACGCTCACAGTAAAGCGGCTGTAATAATCGTTTATATCTGAAGAGCTGCTACCAGTCGTGCCGCCATCAAATCTAACATCAACATACTGCCACACATCATGTGTTAGGCCGTTTTGTGTGCTCATCAACAAATTGTTATTGCCTGAACCGTAGCGCACACGGATTTTGTTAGCTGAAGTTAGGCGAATCTCTATGCCGCCGCCGTTAGTCTTATCGGATGAGCCCGCATACAATATGCAGCGTGAGCCGCCGTTATTGGTCGGCTTAACCCAAAAGCCAATAGTCCAAGCGTCGCCGCTGCCGTTTGATGCCCTGCCCAGTACTGCATTTAAGTCACTAGCTGAGGCGCTAGCATAGTCATCAGTGCTAGAGCCATCATTAAACCTGACGGACTTGGTGGCAGAGAATGGGGGGTCACTAACGGTAATGGTCAACGTCTCGGTATCGGCGCCCGCGTAATTAATAGCAGTCATTGTGGGGGTGTAAGTTGCTGGGCTTAGTGTAGAACCGCCAATCAGCTTTCTAATATTGCCCTCTACCGTAGTCACACCGCTTGGCAGGTTTTCCCACTCATACGCCACACCGTTCGTTGCTGTTAGCTCATAGTTGAGAGTGTCGCCAGTTGTGAGCGCTATGCTAGTGCTTGACGTGATAACAGGCGGAACCTGCACGCCATTTGTCAGCGAGAATACAGCGTTTAGCTCGTTAATAGTGTCTGCAGTGTCGGTGCCGTATGCTGTGCCGTCTTGCTTTACAAACTCTGTATAAGCAACACCGCTTACAATTTCAAAATAATCTGTTTCTGTGCTTTTGGCTTTATCTTTAATACTAACATTGCCGCCAGATTCAAAAGCTTGTAATGAGTTTAGGAACTGCGCACCGTTTGCATCCTCAAAAAATATAGCCTTAGCGCCTTCATCTCTATAAATTTTAATCTGTGTCATCTTTGAGCCGCCCATATAACACTGCCAGCACTTACAACAGTGCCATCAGTGGTTAAATGCAATTGTATTGTAATAGGGTTGTCTCTAGTGTTCACATCACCCATATAAATAAAATCAGTTAGCAACTGGAATGGGTAAGCTTTGCCGCTGCCATCATCCAAGCGCCCCATGCTTTTCTGCTGCACATAAGCGCCCGCCCCTGTGCCAATCTGATAACGCAATGTTAACAGCGCTTTATCAGTACTGGGAGTTACAGAAAAGTCATTCCTGATAAAAACACCCGCACCCAATGCCAGCTCACTAAAATCAAACTGGCCTGTGGTAACGTCCATCAACTCATCAACAGGAGCCGGCGAGGCGGCGCTATCGCTTGGCGGGTATGTGCTATTGCTAAACGCGCCAGCGCCGTTATTGGTGATTGTTGTCCACGTATTAGCCGCCAGCGTGATCGGTGTTGCTGCTGTTCCCGTGTCATTATAGTCAATAAAGCCGCTAACACGCCGTTTTACCTCAACGTCACCATTGGGCGGGCTGGCCTGCTCTAATATCATGCCAGTACTTGCTACTAACTCAGCCATGTCTGTACTCCAAATCAACGCCGTTAAATGTTAATTGGTTGCTGTTAAAAGTAAGATCAACTAAACCTAAGCCGCCACCGCTGCGCATAGCAGTTATGCTAATGCCAATGGACAAAGAAAGCGCACTAAATTCAAAGGCCATAATCTGTACCTATATACAGTTGTTTTGGCTATTTTATCATAGTTGGTTAGTTTTTGGCCTTGTACTTAGCTAAGCCTTTATCAACAGTTCGCAAACCTAAATAAGCGCCAGCCGGTGCAAATAGTGTTGCAGCTATTAGCGCGTCAAATATATCCCCATCCGTGATTGCACGCACACCAAAGCAGCCCAAACAATACGCTATTGTTGCAAGCCATGACTGCTTGGCCATTGTCGGCCGCACCATTCTTATACGCTCATCGGTTGCGGTATCGCCCGCCCGAATGGTTTTTTGCGTCTCTGCGTGCCTTAGCTGCTCATCTTCTAATCGTGCAAGCTCAATGGCCTCAATGTGTCGCCTAACGTCTTGCTCGTTTTGATATGTTAGCTCTTTTAGCCTTATAACAGCGTCGGGGTTTGTCTCTAACTGTTTTAGAGCGTCCTGTTCATTGCTTGTGCCTGTTGCACTTTGAACCATAGCAGCGCCAGCA
>Ga0070754_10003674_pt1 | contig 10767 bp, 11 predicted proteins | sample VirMetDEL_Sep_01_FD_75181 | JGI IMG/M metagenome (GOLD analysis project Ga0070754, IMG submission 75181) | Aqueous microbial communities from the Delaware River and Bay under freshwater to marine salinity gradient to study organic matter... | ecosystem: Environmental > Aquatic > Marine >... | reverse complement strand
GTTCAAGCAGTCGTTCAACCCAAGGCGTCTATTCTAGGAACTAGAACATGTCATGTTGTTCTGACAGATAAGGCGGTAGCAACACTCAAGGCAGACAAGGTAGCAGATGAAGAGGAAGCAGAAAACGGAGAAAGTGTTGCTGCTACAACTGTCGAATCATCTGATGACGAAGCAGAACCAGCACCTGAACCAGCACCAGAACCAGCACCAGCACCAGCACCAGAACCAGCACCTGAACCAGTAAAGAAGAAAAAGATAGTTCGCAAGAAGAAGACTGCTGAATAAAATCAATCCAAAATACATATAATAGAAAAAATAAAATTTTCCAAATGATAAATTGAGCGATAATTATTATTAAATAATTTCAATATTTTATTAAATTCATTGAATAGTTTAGTTATTTTTTTATCACAGGGGTTTTTTTTCCTATTTACTGATTCTAATAATTCATATAAAAATGAATATACATCAATATTATATACCAATAAATCATATAATATAACTCGGATATCTTTTACTGGTTTATGTTGTTCTATATGATTTACCATTTGTTCGACATAATTATTTGAAATACTTTTTTTGTCTAAATGTGATTTAGGGGTTTTTTTAAGCGGAATAATTAAACAACAATCTAAAATATTATTTGAAATACAACTTATGTTATGGACCAAAAAAATATAGCGAATATTATTGTTTTTTTTGTTCATATATGTGTAAAAATTATCAAGTAAATCATTGTTAATAGAACAAAAGTTTTTACATAATAATATAAAAGGTTTATTTCCTGCTAAAAGAAGAACTTGGTTATAAATACACCCCCAAAGTGATTTTGATATACAACCTAAAAAGGTAAAATTGATTTCAACATGAATATCACTTATTTTAAATAAATAGTCATCATTATTATACGAAACCGTCATTTTTTTTTCATAATTTAATGATGATGGACTCAGTTTTGATATAAATGACAAAACATGTTCGTATTTATTACTATGCTCGGGTCCATAAAATAATAGACAATCAAAGTTGTTTGGAATACTTTGAACAAGTTTTGATGATGTATAGGAATTTTGAATTATATCTACAAATCTTGCCATTTGACTATTGACTATTGATTAAAGATAATAATAAGTTTGTTTTTAATAATTAATATATTTAAATTAATTATTATGAATGGTAATACCAGAAACCTTATAATAAGCAGTTATTTTTTCAAAAAATTCGTTCATCCAGAAAAGCAAATCTATATTCCAAAAAATGATTTTAATGTGATTAAAAATCTTTATACAAAAACGAGAACAAATTGGAATGAAGCAGATGTGCGAATTTTTCACGATGGATTGGATAAAGAGTTTATTACTCGCTACTCTAAAAAATGGGTTAAATTTATCTATGTTAATTCACTAGAATTACCCATGTCTTCTAAAGACATAAGACTTATATTAGCACTAGAATACATTAAAGAAAACCCTCAATGGGATAATATTTTTATAGTTGACAGTTTGACCGTGAAGTGTATTTGTAATCCATTTAATGCAATAAACAATAACATGAATTCTTTGTTCATTGCTAGTCAGAAAAAGAAACTCTTAGATAACACTCTATTTCTCAAAAAATTAAATAAAATAGGAGAAAGTTTAGAAGCAGATGGTTTAGAAGAAAGACCCACATTAAACGCAGATATTATAGGTGGTAATCGTAATGTTCTCATTCCTTTTTTAGAGAAGGTTGAAGACCTTTTAGTGCGATTACATGAACTATTTAAGAAGTTTAACGGAGGCAGTTTTTCTATAACTCATACTATGATTGCTGTTAATTATGTGGCATTATTTTATGATAATATTTTAACAGGACATCCTCTTCACACTCAAAATAAAAATTATCAGATGCATGGAAACGCGCAAGGCAATCTTATGTTTACATTTAACTAATTTATATACATTAATAGTATTAAATGAATAACTGTGAATAGTTTTAGTATGTATTTAATAATACCGTATAAATCCATATTTGAAGTAAATAAATGGTTTTATGATACTACCATAAAATCTTTTATCTATAGTGATGAATCTGTTATAATTAATACTATATATTTAACGATTCCTTTTAAAAATGATAAAGATTACAATCGTAAGTTATTGACACATTTTAAACGTTTTTTATTGAACTTGAGTGCTAAGATTCCAAACTCACATAAGAAAAAATCATTTCATCGTATTGAATTGTATGAAAATGATATAACACCGCTTACTATTAAACTTAGTGATATTCTGTATTCTGATCAACAAGTTCTTATCTTATGGGAACGAACAGACAAATTAAAAAATTGTAAAAATATTAACCATCAGTAATAAAGTATTCTAAGTTCATCTGCATTATAAATACAATAATAAATTGAAATGATGCCAGAAATGATATTATCCATGATGGCGATACTAACCACGCCGACGTGTCAAGGTCACTTTTATAGAGCATTATCAACTGAAGAAATAGTAAAATAAAGTTTAATATGTTAAATGTAGTATAATCTCTTGGAACATTACCTTTCGCTATATGTTTAGAAAACTTAATATTAATAACTAAGACCCACACACAAATACCTAAAACAACTATAATTGGTAATATAGGAATAAACATTTGCCATTTCAAACCTTGAACATGAGTTAAAGGAACCATTTTTAAAACAATAAGTGTGAATAATGCTATGATAACAGTGCTATATCCAGTAACTGAACCGACCCCTTGTGGAAAAATAATAGCAACTATATATCCAGCAACAATTAAAGCATAGGTTATCAATTCTAAATAAATAATATTTTTCATTATATTAATGTAATATAATAAATTTATTTAGAATAAGTTCTGAAATAATATTGAATTGTTCTAAATAATCCTCTGCTGCTAAAGGAATTTTACAATTTAATAATGATTTTACTGCTTTTTTTACTTCCTTCTTTAGTCGTTCAGGTGTCTTCATTTTATAGGTAAATACCCATTTATTAATAGTAATTTCGGATTCTCCAAATAAATGATCCCTTGACATAATCGTGTTATTATTTTCATAACGAAAATGAATGATTCCCCCGCACCTTTTATAATCATTTTGAGTTATATAACCCTTTACACATCCATATATTTCTTTACTCGAATGTTCTCCACAATTTTTAAATGGATACTTATCTGTTTCAATAGCATACGCAGGATACACAGTTGGTTTATCTGAACCATATGAACCATGTGAACCATAAGCATCCGTTACTTTGTGTATACGCCATCCATGTTTTACGTCGTTATGGGGATATATCATATTCGCGCTGTAATCATTCGTATTTTTTTCTAATCCGTGTCTAATAAAAATCTGCGTTTTATTCGTATAAAAGTATTTTAATACAGGATAAATATGACTATAAAAGAGTTCTAATTTATTTCTTATGGAATTATCTAACCTTTCTAGAAAACTATTGGTGAGATAATTATTTGTTGAAGGGTTACAAATTAGTTTATTAGAGAGAAAAAATGTATGGATTTCTATACATTTATCATTTATATATTGTGGACATTTTACACCCTTTTTTGCTAATAAAATATGACTAAAAATTTCTATCCACCTTTTCGTATTATGTTTTTCGATGAGATATGCTACAAAACATTTTATTATTCCATCAAAAAGATGGGGATAATATTCTGATGATGTTGAACGCATTAAAAAATTGATATATCCACAATTATGAAGATTGTTGGTTGATTGAGAATCTGATTTTTTAGTATGGGTGTTATAACAGCGAGGACATAACACATTCATAAAAACTAAACAAAAATCGGCAAAATCTTTATTCACTCTGTTAAAATCATCTACATTTGTTTCTAACGCTATCATTTCTCGTATTTTATCGGTAACATCAAGTTTATTATCTCCTTTTCCATAAGATGCGGATTTTATTTTTTTTATATTTTTAATTACTTTTGGTTCACTATCATTGAACGTTTTTTTTATGCTTTCGTTGGTTACTGATATTATATGAAGTGTTAAGTACTTTGCTTGGTTTTTTAGAAAACCCTCAGGTGCTATGTGTTTACCAAACCCCTTTTCCATTTTTAAAACCACCATATTTTCTATCTAGTATAACATGTATATTCTATTTTTTTTTATATTTAGAAACGTAATCCTGTAATATTGAAATTTCACAGATTTCGGGGTCATCCTTGAACTGTTTCAATGATATAAACTCCGGTTTTTTGTGTGATGGTGTTTTGTAATATAAATATAATCCATACTTGCTCTTTCGTAGAGACAACTCATTTGTAACTATACGAACAACATCTTTTGTTTTATTTCTCATTAATGACACAACGTCATCCACTGTGACATCTATGATATCCTTTTCTAGATGAGTTAATGAGACCGTTTTGTCATCTACTAGCGCGTAATATCCATACTTTCCTTTTTTTATGAGAACATCTTTGTCTTCATATTGACCTATACATTTAGCATTATGATTTTCATCCAAAATATCAGTCAGTGTATATTCCCCTCTCTCCAGTTTTTGTATATCAATATCTTTGCGAACATTTTTGAAAGACACTGTTTCGCCATTATCAGTGGAATACTTAATAACTGGACCGTATTTACCAATCATATAGGTGTGATGTTCATCAATATGAATCTGTTTTCTCTCTTGAATACATGGCGATGCATCTATATCGCTCAAACAGGTTTCGCACAACGTATACCAGACTACTTCGTCTTTCGCAATTTTATCCAACTCATTTTCCATATCTTTCGTGTAATCATACTCGAAAAACTTTGCGAAATGGGTTAGCAAATACTCAATCACCATTATCCCGACGCTTTGAATAACCAATTTGTTTTTTTCATTTCCAAACTCGCGTTGGTGTTCCACTTCACTTAACTCTTCTCCCACTAATTCAAAATCGACGCAACTCAACTTTTTCCCCTGAATATTGTCGCGCTTGACATAGCCACGTTCCTGAATTTTTTCAATCAACGACGCAAACGTGGAGGGTCTTCCTATCCCTTTTTCTTCCAGTATTTGCACTAGTTTTGCTTCAGTATAGTGCTGTTTCAATTCTTTCAATGTCACTTTTGACACTATTTTTTTATAGGTATCTACTGTTTTTAAAGTTCGTAAGTAAGCATAAATTGGGTTTGTTTCCTCATACCCAGCAACTGCTTTCCATCCCGGGAATACAACTTGTTCCGTGGAATACCGATATTCTTTCTCTTCTGGAGCACTAATTACAGCAGTGACAGCGTCGTATTTTGCTTGTGCCATACAACTCTCCACTGTATTTCGCCATATGAGATAATACATTTTCTTCTCCTTAGACGAAAACTCTTCCGGGAGTTCAGTGCGATTCACGTCAGTAGGACGTATTGCCTCATGTGCTTCCTGAGCATTGTTGTTGTCCTTGCTATCCTTGCTATCCTTGCTATCCTTGCTATCCTTGCCATTCTTGCCATTCTTGCCGTCCTTGCCGTCCTTAGTCTTTTTCGCGTTTACCTTTTTACCTTTTTCTTTCTGTTCTCCCATTTTTTCCAATTGAGGATGAATATACTCTTCATTCCATTTTCTCTCTACATAGTCTTTTACAGTAGTCAAAAACTCCTTGCTATATATTTCACTATCAGTTCTCATATAAGTTATAAATCCACCTTCATAGAGTTTTTGACAGAGAGACATGGTATCTTTCGGACTCACACGCAATTCGGTATTTGCCGTTTGTTGAATCCTACTCGTCGTAAAAGGTTTAGGGGGATTCTTCGTTGTTTTTCTAACTTTTCCACATGAATAACGATATTCAAAATCTACGCTCTCTTCCAGAAACCCCTCCATATCTTCTTTCTCTGTAAATTGATGATTGAGAGAGAAAGGAAGTGTGTTATTTGTAAAATACCCTGTAGTGCTATAAACCATCTTTCCTGGTGATTTATCGATTTCTTTTTGATTTTCATAAATAATTCGCAATGCTGGTGTTTGACAACGTCCAGCAGAGAGACCGGTTTTTGATTTTCGGGAAATATGTGCCCATAAAAGTGGTGATAACTTGAACCCTACAATAATATCCAGAATTTGACGGGCTTGCTGTGCATGAACCACATTCATATTGATAACTGTAGGTTGCTTTATAGCACGCTGGATAGCAGGTTTCGTTATTTCGTGGAATATAATCCGTTTAGTGGTTGTCACAGGTAATTTAAACAATTGACATATATGCCAGGCGATTGCCTCGCCTTCACGGTCATCGTCTGTTGCCAACACCACCTCATCACACTTTTTTATCAATCCCTCTAATCGCTGAATCTGTTGTTTTTTACTCTCAATCATTTTAAAACTGGGTTTAAAATGATTTTCTACATCCACATCCTTGAGACTTTGGAGCGTGGTTATATGACCATATGAGGCAACACATTTGTATCCAGGACCTAAAAATCCCTCAATCTTTTTACACTTAGCAGGTGATTCAACGATAACCAATGCGTTTTTTACATGTTTTGATGTCATATCACTCTATGAAACCGTCTATTAATTTATTATAGGATTTTCTCTTTATTATATTTCAATATTTAGTGTTGTGCTTTAAACTCAGCATACGTAATTTTCTTTCCTTTACTTGGTGCTTTTTCCTTTTTGGATTTTCCTCCACCACCACTTCTTGATTGGAGTTTCTGTTCCTTTCTCAGTGCCGTATCAATATACAACTCTTTAAGGATTTTCCCCACCTTAAACGAACCTTCATGTTGGTCCATAGCACCATTCTCTATATCTCTGAGCACGTTTACAAACTGCATTAAAATATCCAAATTCAGTTCGTTCTTTACCAACTTATTGTAAATATCAGTGTAATTATTAAACAAAAAAGAACATTGTTTTAGACATGTTTGTTTGAAGAACTCTTTATTTTGACTACCAGGATATTTTTTTACCAACTGGATATAAGAAGAAACATCTTGGCGAATTTTTTCACTATGTTTTAGTTCGCGAATGCGTGCGGTTTGATCTTCTACGTTATTTGCTTTAATCATTTCTTGAAGTTTAAGTCGTTCAACTGGATTCATTTCCATATTTTGTTATAATATTTTATTTTCTCTTTAATATATAATATGACAAGCAACGCATCGCTAAAATTAAATAACGTTCTCCCCCCAGTGGAAACATATGGAGGTGTTGGAAATCCTTATGAAACTTCTTTGAAACATCGTATGGATAGTGTGAATACCCAGAATGAACTGAATAAAACCCACGGGGGTTCTCTTCGTAGACCAATAAGAGAGAGAATAAGAAAACGTGTTCACTGGGGAGGTTCTACTATTCGACCTGCCGAAATAACCGTTCCACAAGCTCCTACGTTCGGTATGCCGGAGCATGGTCCAAACAATGGTAATACCTTATCAACAAGTGCTAGTAAAACCTTACTTGCTGGTGTCTCAAACTCTCAATACGATAGTGATGTTAAAGTCCCACCTCTTCCTTCTCAATCTGGTGGTTCATTACTTCAACGTTTAGAGAGACTAATCCCAAAAAAGCACAGCAAGAAAAAGCACAGCAAGAAAAACATAAGCAACAAAAAGCACAGCAAGAAAAACATAAGCAACAAAAAGCACAGCACGCGAAAGAAAACACAGAAAAAAAAATAGAGAGTTAATGTAATATGAACGGATATGATATCACATTAACTAGTATTATTATACTGATATTCCTTTTTCTCTATCTAGTTCCTCTAATGAGTGTAGGAGTTAAAAATATACGCCAAAACTGGGTTAAGTACCGATGTAATCCAATGGTAATGCCCTTAGCAAGTTTTTTTGGAGAAGACCCAACTAAAACATTCACTTATTGCACCCAAACTATGATGAAAGATTTTATGGGATATTTATTACTTCCTCTTCAACATTCGATTAATATTATTCAAACAACGGGAGGACAGTTTGAGGAATCGATAAATGATGTTCGTAAAGTTATTTCATCAACACGCTCTTTTATAACATCAATCGTTCAGGATATTTTCGGCATTCTTTTGAATATTCTTGTTGAAATACAAAAAACAATGATTAATATGAAAGATTTGGTCGGTAAACTAGTGGGAATCATGACCGCCATTCTTTATATGGTTAGTGGAACTATGGATGCTATGCAATCGGCATGGAGTGGACCCCCTGGACAAATGACACGTGCTCTTTGTTTTGATCCAGCAACTAAAGTACGTTTGGAGAATGGAGAGTTGAGAGAAATGTCCCAATTGGAATTAGGAAATATTCTTAAAGATGGTTCGGTCATTGAAGGAGTATTAAAACTACGAAATACAAATGGTGATACCTACTATCAATTAAGTGGTGGAGAGAACGACGCGACTATTTTAGTCACTGGGTCCCATTTAATAAAAGACTCTTCAGATAATTTTATCCCAGTAAAAAATCATCCAGACGCACGTAAAAGTGAGAAGAGCAATGATTTTTTTTATTGTTTGATTACATCCTCACAGCGTATTATTATTGGAGAGAGAATATTCTGGGACTGGAATGACGATGAAATAGTAAAGAAACAAGCGAATAATGTAGCATAATTAATTTATCATCTTAATATAAGTTTATGGAGGCAAAAATAAATAAGATATATGAGAATCAATCTTTTTTTGATAGATACAATGCTTCTGTGCTAGGTGCTTCATTTTTATTGTTTGTGTTTTTCTTACTTGTTTCCTATAGTTACGTCCAGAGGCACATTACACCTATTCGCACTAACTGGACACAAGAAAGGTGCTCTCCAGCAGTAATGCCTTTTGCTGGTTTTATCAATGCTCCACGAGGAAAGAATAAATTTAGTTTTACTGCCGAGAATTTCAATTACTGTGTTAAATCAATTGTGAAAGATATGGCAGGACTAGCTGTGTTGCCTATTGAGGCAAGCATTAATATCATTAATGATGCCTTTAAAAATATTGAAGAAGCAATTAACGATATTCGCAAAATTATTTCGGAAGTTCGCACAGGTAGCGAGGACATTACTAGAAATATCATGAATCGTTTGTTATCTATTCTCATTCCCTTTCAGCGTCTTATCATTGTGGCAAAAGACGCTATGATGAAAACGCATGGTGTTCTCTATACGGGATTATACACTGCTTTAGCGAGTATGATGACACTTCTCTCTGCTTTATTTAATATAGTTAATTTTATCAAGGCATTTCTCATAGCTGCTGTTGCAGCAATTGCTGCTATGTGGTTGATACCTTTTGTGGGAATTGAAATGGCACTAGCAGCAACCGCAACTGTAACTGCCATATCAATACCATTTGGAATATTGCTAAAGACAATGGACAATATTGAGACAAAAACTGGTGTTCGCCCCAGTTGCTTTAAGAACAATACACTCATTCGTGGATTGAATAACGTGCTCTATACTATTGACTCTATTCCGTTGGGAACCCAACTTATGTGTGGTGGTTCAGTGACTGCTGTTCTTAAACTCGATGCTAAAGACGAAACAATGTATACTTTAGGAAATGTTACCGTCAGTGGAACCCATAAAGTAAATTATGAGGGTAATTGGATATATGTAAGAAATCATCCTCATGCTTCTCCTCTCTCCAACTTTACAGACAAATACATTTACTGTTTAAATACTACCAAAAAGAAATTTGCTGCTGGAGATTATATCTTTATGGATTGGGATGAAATAGACATAAAATCTAATTTAGAAAAATATAAATGTTCTCGTACACAAGATATTTTTGATACAACCGAAAATGGATTTCACCCAGATACTGAACTCCAGGTTTTAGAAAAGGGAACTACACCCATTCATGAAATTGAGGTAGGGGATACATTGAAGACTGGAGAGAGAATAACAGGAATTGTTTCTATTTTTAATAATAAACCCCTTTTTGACTATCCACTTTTTACTGGAACTATTGGTCTCTCTAATATTCAAGATTTAGGCAAAAATAAGAATAAAAATATATCGGATAAAAAAACGGATATTTTATATCACCTATTAACCAACACTGGTTCTTTTCATATCAAACAACAAAAACTTAAGGATTATAATTGGAATATTGATTACTTCAATTAATTATATTGATTTTTTTTTATAAACTCAATATATAAGAAGATGAATCTCTCTGTTTTTGGTTTTAAATTCGATCTTTGGAAGGCACTCATTTTTATGACCTTAGGTTTTTTGATTTCCTCCCACATCGTATGTGGTTGCTGTAAAATGACAATGAAGGAAACCATGACAACTTTAGCAAACGCTGCCACACTTGATCACAATAATAACGCTGATATGAAAGGTTCGTGGATGAGCAAATCACTCGCATATGCCGGTGATATGGGTTATCAATCTATTTTGGATAAGCACGCAAATTATAAGGGAACCCCTGTGCCCTTGGAAAATACCTTATTTTATTTCCAAGATAATGAATTCAAACCAGAATGCTGCCCTACTACTTACTCTACCTCCACTGGATGTGCGTGTACCTCACCTGAACAAATGAAATACTTAAATGAGCGTGGTGGAAACCGCACTATGCCAACCGAATTTTAATTTTATTACATAAATCTTGACGAAACAGGTCTAGTTCTTTGTATATTATTTAATCCACGTTGATTAAATGATGAATATTTTATACCAGATTGGTTCATCATACCAGGTTGGTTCATCATACCAGGTTGGTTCATCATACCAGGTTGGTTCATCATACCAGGTTGGTTCATCATACCAGGTTGGTTCATCATACCAGATTGGT
>Ga0070754_10003673_pt1 | contig 10769 bp, 4 predicted proteins | sample VirMetDEL_Sep_01_FD_75181 | JGI IMG/M metagenome (GOLD analysis project Ga0070754, IMG submission 75181) | Aqueous microbial communities from the Delaware River and Bay under freshwater to marine salinity gradient to study organic matter... | ecosystem: Environmental > Aquatic > Marine > Coastal... | reverse complement strand
GTCTTTCGGTATAGATTAAGTCCTTCTTGTATGAGGAGGAAAACTCTAAAGACAACTTCCGTTTAAGGGTCTTTTTAGAGAGTGAACCAATAGTAATTATTTCTTCTTGCAATGAAGATGGCCTCCAGCCATTTTGAATTGCAAGAGAAAAGGCTGAACATAGCAAATCTGCTTGAACTCTCCTTTTTATTGTTGGAAAAGTATTAGGGCTTAAGTCGAGTCCTATGGGTTTGCCATTACTGAATCTATATCTCTTCTCAAGGTACCAGAATGATATTAAATACTCTGTTTCTGTCTTCTTAGTTACACGAGGTACTAACTCTTTTTTTACACGCATAGTGTCACTTAATGTGTCACTTAGCGTTTATCTCATAGCTTAAACCTTCTTTTAGAAGGTTGTGAACCAAGCCTTTAAGGCTGGTGAGCAGTTGGTTAGAGCACCTGACTCATAATCAGGTGGTCCCAGGTTCGAGCCCTGGTGGGCCCACTTAAAGCACTTCCATTTGGAGGTGCTTTTTTGTTTAGTTAAGCCCTATAACTACTGAATTCGCTAACGCTTGATAAGCCGAGTGACGGATTATTATTACGAGAGTAATGTAATTAATTCAGTCGATAATGTCACTTTTTTCTTTTGTGACACTTTAGAGATGCTAAAGCATTTTTTCTAATAATAGTTGAACTTATCTAATTGTGCTTCCTTGAGAAGGGCACACAATTAGATACAATAAGATAGAGTTATGGTTATCCTATTATAAATAACAATAGAAATACAATGCCGTTTGAAAAAGGAGTAAGTGGTAACCCTAGTGGAAGGCCCAAAGGTTCGATTAATGAACGTACCAACATTATTCGCCAGGTTTATGGTGAGCTAGTTGAGTCCAACTTATCTAATATTAGCTCTTGGTTTAGAGTTGTGGGAAAAGAAAACCCTGAATTAGCTTTGAAGGTTTTATTGAAATTAACAGAATTCGTGATACCCAAGCTGTCTAGAATCAAACATTCTAGAGAGAATATTGAAAAAGTAAATACTTGTCAAGTAGTTATTGTAAAGCCATAAGTTATTAATGTCGGATAACCAATTTCTCTTGAAGTAATCCTCCCTCGTGAGTTATTTCCACTAGGTAGGTTCCTGCTGCAAAGCCTTCAACATTTATCTCGTTAATGACTTTTGTTGAGGAAAAAATGACTCTACCTATTGAATTGAAAATTCTAATTCGTGATGGGTGTAAGTCATTCGGCCAATGCAAAGAAACACTGCTGTGAGCAGGGTTTGGATGAATCAGAAATGTGGAAAAGCTATTTTCTTTTAACCCTATTGTTTGTTCGGTGATAAAATTGGTTCGGTATGATCCTACAGTTCCATTCTTAGCACTTATAGAGCAGGATGAAGTCAATACACCCTCTATGGCATAAACAGTGTTTCCAGTTGGTGGATTGTTATCCACGTAATTAAATGTTTGGTTATTTACACTATCAATAACAATGAAACTAGAGTTTCCAACTTTTCGAAGAATTCTGAAATAAGATGTATTTACCCCTTGATACTGTGTCCAAGTTAAATTGACTTGACCACTAGTTCCTACCGAAGATTGAAGGAGACTCGTGGTGTGGAGCCCATTAGAGAGATCTCCCCACCAGTTGGAACAAGAATCAATGATTTGTATTCCATAGGTATGAGCTTTTGTTGTTGGAGTTGATGAGTTATCTATGAAATAACTACTGTCAGTGGCGCTCACCGTTCCTACAGTGACCCAGCTAGTTACTCCTAGCCTTGATATTTGATAGGCACTTATTCCACTTAAGACGCTAGGCTTTTCCCATATCACTTTTGATTTTAGGCCATCGGTGATTGTAACTATACAGATAGAAGGCATTGTGTCAACTGGAACATAAGGTGCTGTATATATTGTCTCACTATGGTTAAGTAAGCAATTCAAGCTGTCGGTGATTGTTAAGGTGTATAAACCGTCAGCTAAGTTGAAAATATCATTAGTTGTATCACCCGAACTCCAGGTGAACTCGTAAGGAATAGTTCCTCCAGATACACTTGATAGTATGTATCCTGATGAATCTCCTGGACAAACCGATGGGTTGATTGTAGTAATAATTGAAAGAGGAGCTATTGGTTCGGAAATGTTTATCTGAATTGAGTCGACACATCCACCTGAATCAGTAAGATTCAAGGTGTAAGTGTTGCTTGATAAAGTGGAAAGAGAATAAATACTATCCTTAAAAAGAGAACCTGTACTAATGGTTTGGTTCAAGGAGTCTAATAATTGGTAAGTCGCTGTACTTTGTCCACCAGAATATTTAAATGATATGAAGCCATCTTGGCCCCCGTAACAACTAACATTTTGCTTTCCTGTTAAGGTTAAATAAAGACTGTCAGGTTCAATAATGTTTATTTGAATAGAATCACTCGGACAAGTTGATCCATCTCCTATAATTGCTTGATAAACACCGGGTGACAAACCACTTCTTAAGTCAATTGTATCGTTGATGTCAGGCCAGAATGTGTAGAAATCAGGAATCCCGCTGGTATGGTTTATTTCAATCGATCCATCATTTTGGCCATAGCAACTAATATTATTTGTTGTAGTCGAAAAGATTAAGGTATCGGGGTTTGCTAAGGTAATAGAGTCTGAAATTCTGCAACCGTTGGTGGTTGTAGCCTCAAAAACATAATTTCCGTCACTTAATGAATCTAATAGATATGAGCTTGAATTGTAATCTGGCCACCAGATAGAGTCTGCAGTGATGATTTCAATGACCCCTGTAGTTGTGCCGTAGCAAGAAATGGAGTCTACTGAAAGAGTCCAAGAAGGATTTTGGTAAAAATATAAGATTGTTGAGTCCGAGTACTCACATCCATTATTACGTACTAAATGTAATCTGTAGGTCGAGGTATCGTCTATATACAAAGAGCTTGCATTGGATATTAGTGTCAAATTTTTATACCAACCTATACTATCAAATGGTTCTAGTATCTGTGAACCAAGGAAAATACTATCACTTTCACACACACTCAAAGAAGCTGGTAGAGGGTTATAATTGTCAAGATTAAAAAGAATGGTATCCCTTCTGATGCAACCCGTAGAATCCATTGCTTTTGAATAGATGGTCGTATCAGAAATAATTACTATCGAGTCTGTCAATATAGAATTCATCCAAACGGACTCATAACCAGTAATGATGAAGTTGATTTGGTCTGTGGCACATAGAACTGTATCATTCCAAATCGATGTATTACGAATAGGTTCGTGTCTTTCTATTTCTATCTCGTAAGAGCAAAATGAAGAATCTTTATATCCTGCAATCTCAAAGAATTGATTCTGTCTACTTGGGAGGGCCTCGAGTACAGTATCTTTTAAAGAGAAAAATACTTGATCTACCAAAATGGAATCAAAGGCTCCGCTCAGGCTTATTGTAATTGTATCTAATGAACAAGCAAATTCCTTAATTCCATAGTTTATATATGGTTCGTATAGAATAATCGAATCAGTTATTGAATTAAATAATTCTATTGTGTCTTGCCCTAGTGTTCGAGTTACTTGATAGCCTTTCTGCATAGAAAGATTAAGAGCAGGCGTCAATTGGCTATTTCCTTCGTAAAAAGTTCCTGTTTGAAGGATATATCTGTCATCTGGAAAATCATATATGTATCCACCAGAAAGACCAAAATTAAAGATTGAAAGCGGCTTTTGTCTAAAAGAAAGATCTTCAGGGTTAACACCATATGTGTCAAAGTCATATGATGCAATAAGATTTTCATCCTTTAAGTTCAAAAAGAAGACGTGATTACTTACTGAAGCAGAATCTAAGCTGGAGCTCCAATAACTTAATTCAGTTAATCCTCCTTCAAATTCGAATGAATAATTGACTCCTGAGTTACCGTAAGTATTAGACAATGGGTGATATATAATATCCCTACCGACAGAATAACCAGTCTTAATATTCAAAGGCCTCGTCCTTGAACTGTTAAGCGATATAGCCAAGCTATCCCCAATCCAAGCATTTAATTCATTTAAATCCGATGTAACTGTGAGGAATTCCCATTCTAGTAACGGGAATTGAAATGCTATGGTGTCAATGAAATCAGTTACAATTAAACTATCGTTTGAGATTGAATAAATATCCAATAGACCAGGTGCTCGAAATAAGGTTTGACTTCCCCCGCCTTTCCAATATAGATGGAAGGATACCGAGAATTCATTCAAATTTTGAAACGGTGAAATATCGGTACATTTTAGACTTTGACCTTTTAACCTTAAAAAACCCTGATTTACTTCTTTTACAGGATATAATTCAGAAACCGTATCGCAAATATCATTGCGGTTAACGAGGTTAATACTATCCAATATTTCTACAAAAACACTTTCTTCTTTACTACAGGAATTATTTCCAATGCCCCAATCACTTAGATAAAATTTATGTGTCCCAGAGGTTTTAAAACGAACTGTTGAATTGTTCACAGTGACGTTTTGAGATACAGTTGGAGAAATGAAAGAATAACCATTTTGAGGCAATAAATACTCGTATTCAGCGCCATAAACAATTGAGGTGTCAGGAGGCCAATTGAGCCAATCAATGACGGTGTCGACTGTATTTCCATAACTTATAATGGTATCTGGAAATAGGTCGATATAGCCAGAGTTGCTATTTGATTTTTGTGGTAGACTTATTGAGACATAATTGGTGTCCAACGAATTAAATATCATAGCCGAGTATGAGGAGCCGCTAGAAACTATTCTGCTCCATTCGTTGTTGCCATCAGACCAAAGAACATTGTAGAGCGCAGAACAGCCAGGAACATTTCCACTAATTAGGCTTTTACCGCTATAGTTGTTTCCTGAAATTTTCTTTGAGTAACTTAAAGAAAGTTGGTCGATAAAGCTTGATGTATTTGCGCTAGCATTTTCAAATGTGTAAAACCTTTTGACCTGTGGCGAAGATGGATTCCAAGCACAATCTGAATGAATATTATTGATAATTTCTCTTATGGAGTCACCAACTATGAGTGTGACATTATCTACCAAAAACTCATAAGGTTGGACCTGTTCAAGCAGAATATCACCAAAACTAAATTCTTCGAACCTATTCGAACTATTTACACTATCAATAGCGACTCCGTTGATGTAAAGAATACTTCTGTTTACGAAACTCGTTTTCTTTATATGAAGAGCTACGTGATTCCAACTAGAGTCTATATTATTCCAATTAGATTGCTGATTACCAGATTCTACTCTTAATTGATTATTCTTGAAAGTGAGTTTGTTGGAAGATGATCCCATAGACAGCCCCATATCATTTGATAATATATCTACGGAGTCAGTGTTTAGACTATTGAACCAAAAGCTTACGGCATAATCATCTGAACCCGACCAAATATCATAATCTGAAAAGGAACACGCATATCCATTTAAAACTTTGAGGCTCTTTGAATTAGTAAGATTTATTTCAGAGTTGATTGATAATTCATAATCATTAGTGCAGGATACACCTGAAGAATCGATGGACGCAAAACATATATCATTAGCGTTTACACCTGCCGCTTGAGCGTACATACTGGACACTTCATTACAGTCAAGAGTCCTATTCCATATGATTATGTCATCTATTTTACCCTTCCAATACTGCGGAGAATAGAGGTTTTCAACTGTTGATCCTATTTTTCGAGTCCCTGCACCACCCCCTGTTAGAGATGTGAAAGAATAACTGCCTGAAGAATTTGCGGATAGTTTGTATCCATTAACATAGAGCGTAACATTCCTGTTATCAGTGTGGAAGACTGATACTATGTTTACCCATTGGTTTGATATCGTTTGAGATTGATTATATCCTCCGGATGACCCTCCTGAAGAATTACCTGACCTATAACTTCTGTTTAAGCGTGATGTTAATTGACCATAACTTGCTTTGATTGAAATTTCGTCTAAAGAATAGTTTGATAAACTTTTAAGATCGTCTTGTAATTCGATTAAGCCACCAGAAAAATTAGAGGTTGTATCGAGGTAATACCAAAGTGAAATTGTGAAACCGCCATTTAAGTTATCCAATTCGAGTGAACTTGGTAGCTGAATAAAATCATTAATACCATCAAAATAATAGGCGCCATTAGTATTTCCATCTCTATCAGTAGTTAATACAGCCCCATTATTAACACCATCCAGATTGTTACCGCTCTCATCGTCAGCATCACCATTGAATGGATACCAAGCTATCAATTGGGTTGTATCGAGATAAGATGGAATTGTTTGTGCTAATGCATTGACTTGTGTCATAAGCATAGCACATACGATAAGAGTTAATCTTTTCATTCTTGAGGTTTGGTTTCCTTCAAAGTTAAAGATTTAATATCTCTCATTTTTAAAAGTTGGCTTGAGGAATTGAATGTGTATTAATGTTAACAATTACGCTAACCAGTCTTTTGCTAAAATTCTGTAAACCAATTATATAAAATCAAGTTTTTCACAAAACCGCAACGGATACATCACTAAGAGGTTAACCTATTAAGTAAGGTGTTTACACTGGACATAAATGCGAGGTGTTTTTCTCGAGTGACCTCGTTAGTATCCGTTAGTCTGTAGATTGACTAGCCGAACTGAATCAACTCAAACACGAAAAGAAGAAGTTCTTTTAACCTGTAAGATGTGAAGCGAGATGCAATCATTGGAAAAAAGAATGAAATCTTAGTCAACAGCTTCTAAAAAAGGATCCACGGCCCATCCGTTGTGCTTGGAAGGTCTTTTACGAGACTATTACAACAAGGAAGTGAATGATGATTTGTGAAGTGGTCAGCGCAGTGGCGCTTCACTTAGAGGCAGTTGTTGGAGGTCTTGAAACCCCACCAACTGCCTTGAAGGGTTTGCATCATATCAAGTTGGCTATTCACCTTGAATATCCTCTATAAGGGTTTTCCAAGTAGGGGCCGGTGTGCCTATTTCACAATAGTCTACTGAAAGTAGATTCTACCTATTCAGATGACTTCTTCTTTTTTAGAATGGACATTACTCTTTTTTCAAAGTAATCTGAATTTTGAGTTCCACTTTGACTTAAATAGTTCTTGACGCTTTGAGTCTGTCTCCTTGACAGACTACAGTTGGATTGAATATATACTAGGATGTTATCTACAATAGACTTTATTTGACTTCCCTCAAAACCGCAAATGTCTGTAGGGTATATTCTTGTTAAGCTCCCTTCTCTGATTCTCAACACAGAGTAGCCTAATTCTTTAAATTTTTCAGTTTTAGCAATGTCTTTCTCTTCATTTCCACTGTGCCAATAAGAGCCGTCATATTCGATAATTAAGTTTATGTCGGGTAATACTATGTCAGGAGCTAAGTATTCGCCATCATATTTAACTTTTTTACCATCATTAATACAGTTGAAAAATAGACTCAACTCACAAGCGATTGCAATTTCCACTTTAGACTGAGGCAATACCTTACAATAAGGACAGCCTGTTTTTTCCTTTCCAGCTCTCTTATTTGGAGTAGCCTTCCATTTATGCTGACTGTTATTTTTACATATCCAAGAGAGCTTTTTATTGTAATTAGGATAAATTTCTTCAGGGATAACCTTGTTGTTATGCCAATCCCATTCTTGAATTAACTCTGGATTTGTCGTAGCGAGGCTTACCGATGGAACACACTTTTGTCCGTTACAAACTGGGCATCCTGTCGGCTTTTTACTTTTATTACCTATTCGGTTAGATATACTCGCAGTCCATTCGTGGTCAGGACCATTTGGACATTTCCAATGAATCTTGCGAGTCGAACCCTGATAAATCTCACTCGGTAAAATATTGTTTTTGTCAAAGTCCCATTCAGACAACAAACTTGAGTGAACAGCAGCAAATGAATTTGACTCATTCACAATTTTGCCAGAACAATATGGACAACCATTATTTCCCTTTTCTAATGAATTTGTAATACTTGCAATAGGCGCCTGCCATCTATGGGTGCTGTGTACCTTACATTTCCAATAAACCTTCTGATTGCTTTTTGGTAAAAACTCCTTAGGATCAGGATTTTTCTCATAATCCCATAGAGTTAAGATCCCATTATCTGAAATGGCCAAATTGTTTTCATTTGTGGAGCGTTGGCCCGCACAATAGGGACAGCCAGTATTCAACTTTGTTCGGGTATGAACTACTGCATTCCATTTATGATTTTGGTTATTTCTGCAGACCCATTTGAGTCTCTTATTAGAACCAGGCGATATTTCAAATGGGTCTTCTTTATTTTCTTCAGAGTATTCCGCTAGTAAGTCGGGAAATAACTCAGCGAAACTATCCTCTTTCAATGTTTTTTGACCTGCACAATAAGGACATCCAGACCCTTTAGAACGATTACTTACGGGTGCTTCCCATCGGTGCTTGTGATTTTCTTTACAATGCCAATGAGCTATGTAGCTAGAGCTCTTACTTATCTCAGTCGGTTGTTTCCCATTGGCTTTATAATCCCACTCATCCAGAAGTTTTGGAAACAAGTAAGCAAGAGTCTGAGATTTACTTAACCTTTGATTTGAGCAAAAAGGACAACCCTTACTTTTCCATCTTGAATCTGCTGACGCTTCCCATTTATGGTCTTCACCTTTATCACAAGTCCAATGATATTTTTTCCCGCTTTTCGCAAAAACATCTTCAGGAGTAATCCCTTTATTTTTTTTGTAATCCCATTGCTTAGCAACTTCTGGATTTAAAAAAGCAAGAGATTTGATTTTTGGAGGTTTCACAATAATGATAGTCAAAAGTCAATACAAAATAAAACATCTACAACTTTGTCAAGTCCTCAACATCTAACTGCTTGACGTCTAATCCACGTAGCTTAATTCACACAGAATTGTTGTTAATCTTTAAGCAAAGTATACTTCTGCTTTAACAAGAACATTAAGTAGTCAACATCAGAATTACCGTCTAATGTTATGCTATAGTAATGTCCTTTTACTCCTGTCTTCCAAACCCAATTTCCCGACCTAGAGATTCCCTTTGGGTCATCCATCTGAAAGAACTTTTTAGAAAACGAGCCGTCAACATTTTCGTTTCCTCTCATAACATCAACTCTAATTCTTTGTTTCTGAAAATTGAAATACGCTATAGCGGTTCCTTGATAGAGTAAGCTTATATATGGTTTCTTAGGAACGAATTCAACATCACCTAATTCTTCCATAATTTCTTTTAGCTGAGTAAATGACTCTAAAACCGCTTCGTTGGTTTTTTGATAATGCTCCTCATAAGTATATGATTTGACTTCTTTTTTAACTTCACTGATTATGTCCTGACCTGCACCATTTAGGGATTGTATTTCCTCCTTCGAATTACTCTTGTGCTGATTAAGCACTATGGTGTTGTTCGAATACCTTTTGATTTCCCATAACTCAAATGGCAGGTTCTTGAAATTAACACTGTCTTTTTGATATGAATTAAAAGACGGTGAAATAAATACTATTCGTGACTCACCCCAGTCTATATCGTTTATGCCAAGAACTTTCCCTAGATGCTGTGATAAGACCAGAATGAAGTCGGACTTATTATTAAGCATTAATTGATAATAAGAGAAACCCTGGTCAATGACGGAATAGGACGCACCCTTTTTATATTCAACGATAACAAAAGAATTTCTCTCCTCGTCATAACATAAAGTATCTATTCGATAATTTCCTACGCTGAATTCGGATTTAATCATTGTAAATCCAAATACAGCACTCATATTGCTTTCAATAAGGTTTTGTATGTCTCTTTCTTTTTGAAAAGGAATACCTTCAACATCTTCGAGAACATTCGATTGTAGCTTGAATAACTTCAAAACACTTTTTTTATGGTTTAATGTCCAAGTTAGGGAATCATATGTTATTCTTTTAATCCTTGTCTCACCAAGCTCTTTGAGCGAGTTTTAACTCTGGCAAATCCTCGACATCCAACTGCGTTACTTCTAATCCCCTTAAATAAGTTAGAGACACTTTCATATCGCTATGACCCATTACTTGCTGTAGCTTTTGGAGAGAGCCTGTCTTTTCAAAGACTCGTATAGCACCGGTATGGCGGAATGAGTAAAGGGTTTGATCTTGTTCCAAGAGATGGCTCTGTTTCTTATACCTTGACCATAAAGTCTTGAAGTAGTCCCTATTATGTGGGGCTTCTTTAAGGGTGAAAACGTTGTCTTTTCTATTTCCTGTAAACCTCTTTGATACTTCAACTCTTACAACTGATGGAACTGGCAAGACACGATTCCTTTTAGACTTGACTTTAGAACCACTAAGACTTACTTGGGAGAAGTCGCTGTTGAAGTCTCCAAACGACAAACAGCGCACTTCTCTATGAGGCCGTAGGAGCATCGTATAGGTCATTAAACAACACAAGTGTAGATTATCGCTAAAGACGCTTATATCGCTCAGTAGAGCGCTTATATCAGCTATAGGTTTGTGCAGTTGCTGAGGTGTCTTAGGAAGCTTTATTCTGCTGAAGTTAAGCAATACTCCATTAGACTCTAACTCATCCTTTAGAAGCGCTGATATGTTCCTCTTGAGGTTCGCCATACTTGCAGGAGATGGCGAATGCTCATAGATAAAATCTCTAACCATATCCACCTTTAGTTCTCTGAGCGGTTTGTTGGCTAATCTCTTGGATTGAAGAAACTCTGACCAGAGTCTTTCGGTATAGATTAAGTCCTTCTTGTATGAGGAGGAAAACTCTAAAGACAACTTCCGTTTAAGGGTCTTTTTAGAGAGTGAACCAATAGTAATTATTTCTTCTTGCAATGAAGATGGCC
>Ga0070754_10003671_pt1 | contig 10773 bp, 14 predicted proteins | sample VirMetDEL_Sep_01_FD_75181 | JGI IMG/M metagenome (GOLD analysis project Ga0070754, IMG submission 75181) | Aqueous microbial communities from the Delaware River and Bay under freshwater to marine salinity gradient to study organic matter... | ecosystem: Environmental > Aquatic > Marine >... | reverse complement strand
TGCCGTCGGCAGAAGCCCATGACTGGTATCTCCTGCGTAAAACTGATCAATGGTCATGTCATGTTCTTGCATAATATCTTATTTCTTTTTAGAGAATAGCGACCAGAATTTGGAATACCACTTTGGTCGAACTTCTTCTACTCGTCGTCCAGTGGTGGATTTTACTTTATTTTCAAAATCTGTCAAAATACCAGTAAGCGCCTAATCAGAAAAATCAACATCTTTGACAACATTGGTGTACCCATCCTCGGCCATTTTCTCAATCATTTTCGACAAAGTTAAATCACAGTATTCATCTTCCCAATCAGTGATAACCGTGACCATATCGTACTTAAAATTTAGATCCCTGTTATAGAACAGACCGATAACAATTGGGTCTCGATTTTTACTCACATATTCTGGATCATCTGTTTTTTTGTAATCTGTCAAATCTGTATAGATTACGTGGAACTGATCAAAAACATTTAAATTTTTTGCTCGTTGGATATCTTCTGCGTTCTTCTCTGGAATTGTTCGAGAGTATTTTTCCAACTCAATTAGGCGAATATGCCGTTTTTCGTCGACCTTAGCCAGCCATTCTCGGAGAGAATCGAATGAGAGACATTTATCAAACCCAACCATGGCAGCAGTGCGCTGATTTACCATACACCGTGCATTGAATGCCAGTTCGGCGGTATATCGTTCCTGCCCTAGTTGCTGCGCCCGATTGAGGTTATCATATGTGACCTTGAGTTTATCATCCAATGTATTTGGATCAAACTCTGTTACGTCAGATTTCATCCCCGCAAAGACTTCATTTGGACTAAGTTTATTCTCGGTATCACTCATTGCTGACTTCCATAAAAATTGGTAGGACCACCCGGACTCGAACCGGGAATCTCATCGCTTATGAGGCGAGTATGTTCACCAATTACACCATGGTCCCATAGTCAAAGAGAAGATACCTATTGTTTTAGAAAGAAAGGTAACGTCATCACCACGATGACCAGGCATCTCTCTTTGATGATTATGTTATATCAACTATAAGAGGCGTCGTCAACAACTTTATAGACCAAATTGAGATTTTAATTCGGCTAGCTTGGCATCAAAATCTGCAACCACCACGTCTGCTTCATGTTTGAACGTGGATGCGATCGAGGATACATCTTCGTTTGCAGATTCTTTCATTTTTGCTCGCAGACCCCCGCGTCTACCTGGGGTGGTTTTTTCTTCAATCTTAGTATACGCTTGTTCTAGTTCTTTGACTTTTGGAACAAGTGTATCATCTATCAATCCATATAATGCATTCAGAAACCCTTCAACGTCTAGCGTTTCAGTTTCGGTTGTCGATGGTAGAGTATCTTTGGACAAGGTTAGTGCCATAGATACGGTATCAACATATCGAGTTAGAAGCTCATCTTCTGCATCGAACAAATCCTCTACCCGAGATTTTACTTTCTCGTTCCATTCTTTTCTGCGCTCGGTCAAGCGCTTTTCGATCATATCCATGACCTTGTATTGCTTGGATAGTTTAGTAAAAACAGCAGATTTAGAACCAGTCACTGTGGCAGTGACTTGCGTATAGTCTCCTGCATCGGTTGCCTTTTTAGTTTTGCCCGCATATGCATAGTCAACGTCTGGGTTAGATGCCTTACCTTCGACTAAATTTATCAGTTTTCTCATGTCATTCATGGTAATATCCTTTATGTTATTTATAAAAAAACCCCACCGAAGTGGGGCACTTTTAGTATTTATTGGATCGCCCAATACGAGAATATCCAAGTTTTGAGTGGATATATCGTTTATTGGAATCTTTTTTAGATTTCGACATCATAAATGTGGCAACATCTTCAAGGACTAGATATGATACTCGATTTATATTTCGAACAACCAAATTTTCTGAAAGGGTACCATCTTGTCGCAATACAATTGTGTGATTTCCAGACGCACTGACCAAAGTTTTACCTTTTCGCAAAGCATCAATCGCATGGTCCAATGTAACATAACCCTTTGGGTTGGTTGGTTGTTTTACTTGTCCGGAAACGACATCACCAACCACAATATTTGGGAAATCGTTTAGAGAATCTAGTACGAATTCCATGCGCTCATTCCCGCGTTCGGTACTATCATTGTCCATAACACGACGATGCTCGTCATCAATAGGTATATATTGTCGATAAATGTCGCCGTCGGGGTCAACGTAATAGCCACGATACTCATCACACGACAAATCTTGAACACATCGACCTTCTCTCAATACATTTATAAAATTCTCATATGTATATACTTTCGTACATTTATCAAATACGCCGACATCAAACGTCACATCAATCATTACGTTTCCTTTTGGTTAGATTATTGTACATCGACACCCGGTTGGGTCCATGTGTTTCCTATTCTTTTAAGATCCCGGTTCATTGCATTTTGGATTATAAATAAATCCAAACGATTTCACATAATCAATAGCTTCTTGTTCAGTTCCGTCAAACTCCCACGTATTCTCTGAATAATCGTGCACACGGGGGTCGCTAATCATTTTGACAAGTTCTGGACTTGTGAAATATCCATCATACATATAGCCATCTTCATCAAGGTAGTCAACTGGACATACGCAGATTGCAATGATATTGTCAACTTCAGGATCACAATCGGGATCTTCGTCTTCTCGATAGATACCAAAATAATATTTGTCAGGAGGGAGATTGCTGTACTCTGAGTCATCTTCGACATCATCGTCTGTTGCCAATTTTGATTTGGTTTCAAGTTCGGCGAGTTCTTCTGGTGATAGACCATTGGCAGAATTGACTGCGTCGTTTAACGCGGGGTTATCAATAAGCCGCTGTACCCATTCTACCATGGATTTCCCGTCGGTTACGTTCGGGACGTCAAACATTAAATCATTCAATCGAAGCATAGATTCGATTGAGGAATTGGACATCGATGCCAACGCCATTCGAGCCATGTTTTCTGGAGTCACCAAACCATTTTCCATCAACTTGATGGCGTGTTCAAACGAACTACTCATTTACTTTTCCTTAGTTACGAGTTATACGATGTGTGCAATTTATCTGGTCATATACCAGATGTCAAGAATTATTTCGGGCCTCCCATTCGGCAGCTTCTTCTCCTGGTTCGTACCACCGACCAGCGTCATAATTCCAATGCCGAGAATCATAAAGTTGCATAAACAGTGTCACCCCAAACAATTCAATGTCCAAGCGTGGTCCTGCATGATCCTCGCCTCGCCAACTAGTATCTAACTGAACACTGAAAATGGTATCAGTATCGAATCGCGATAATTGAACATTATATGCAGTGGTAGGCCCAATTGCATTCTCCGCATGGAAATATGTTTTGCTTTCGAAATCTTCCTTTGGCTTAAACAAAGGATTATGGATACTAAAATTAATTTTGAACATCTAGTTCTACCTTCTTTTTGATTACCTTTTTGATACCAGGATTGATAACAGACACAACTGGCATCACTTCATGTCTGATATAATTTCGCATATACTTGATGTCGTTATTGGAGTTATCCTCCACCCACGGAACATCATTACGGGTACACCACTTAGCAAACTCGTTTTTGGATGTCAACCGAAAAGGTCGAATGACATTTTGATTACTATACGGAATAATCTTCCCCATACCATGCATACTTGACCAAATCCAGGTTTCCACACAATCATCCAGGTGATGTGCCGTGATTACTGGGCCGTCGACTCTGTGAAAGATTTTGTAACGCTCATTGCGCCAATGCTCTTCTTGACTAACTCCTTTCGGTAATACCGAATCAATGTAGTACACGTTCAAAGGAATACCGGTCGTTTCAGAATATGATTTTAGAAACCCGTATGCTTCTTGGCTTGTCGTGGTGCCGTGGTGCACAAACAACATAGAGACATCGTGTTTACGTTTTAGAAAATCTACCACAGCCATACTATCGACACCACCGCTGCATGCGATCGTGAGTGAACGAGGTAGTTTTGTTTGAATTTTGATCATATATCCAACATCGAGTAATGTTGTTTAATTATATGCCATAGATACCCAAATGTCAATAGTTTTCACATTATACCGGCAACTCTTTTAATCAGAGCACCATAATCGTGCACTGGATCTACGGGTATCGACTGCTTTCTATAAATGACAAACGGTCGGAACACATTCTGAGTCATAATATTTTTTGCGTTCATTGCTCGATACATCACCACTCCCGGTCCAGCGATATTGTAATATGGATTATCGTTCTCTGTCACGGATGGATAAAGTTCTCCATAGACATCCCGACATATGTCATATGTACATCCCTGCACACAATCCATCGTGAAAGAAGTGCCATAGTAAAACACATCATCTATATTCGGCATGAAAAATTCAGGAGACATAAGAAAGTTCTCGGCGTATATGGTTTTATCGTGTAATCGTCGCTGACCATGTAACAAATGCATGAACCTAAGTCTCGGATCGAACGCCAAATCAAATCTACATTTCACAACAACATCAAATGTCATGTTGTTCGCCAATTCATACTCTCTCTTCAATAGATTTGATTTGGCATCACTATAAAATAAGTTATCCCAAGGTAATAAATTAGGGAACTTGTAATCAACTTCTACACTTTCAAAATTATAAAAGTTCTGCACATCATCCAAAATAAAATTTCTGTCATAGGCTTCTGGTTGAAACTCTATTTTTCCCTCTGGTGTTCGCACTTTGTATGTGTTGGAATTCCATGTATGTGCGAAATATTTAACATCAATTTTGGCATGCGTAAAAAAATTTTTTATTGATTGATGGGTCAAATTATAGGTACGCGGCTCGCCAGAAAAACATACCGCAACCGTCTTTATCTGTGTCGGAGATTTATTCATCATAACGAATATGCTCGTTTATTATACCCATGTTAAGTAGATATATGTAAAAAGACGTTTTGTCTGGTATTGGTCGCTCTCCATTTATGAGCTGCTTGAATTTGTAAAACAAACTTATAATATCAAACGTTTTAGAATCACAGAAGAAGAACTCTTTTGATAATATAAACTGTTGCCGAAAATGAAACCAACATTCTGCCGGTTCGTCTGAAAACCCACCAATGGTATATAGTGTGTTCGGTTTTGGTTTACACACAATAGGGAGAAAATCTGCCTGCATGTCCGCATTCATCTAAACAACAACATCGTAGTCAATCATATGGGATAGGCTGTGGCGTTGTTTTTGAATTCCGAGCTCAAACATGTTGCGTTCAAAACCCATGTCATTAATAGGAAAAAACTCGTCTACTGAAGGTAAACGAGTTTTAACATTTTGAACAAACTCACTTTGGTGATGTTCTCTGTTACTACAAAATGCCACTCTCATGAATGTATTTATATTACAAACTTAGATCATCAAGTCCAGCAACTCGCAATTTTATGATATTGTTGATCTGAAATTGCTTTGCATCCAGTGCTTTTATCAATCCCATATACTTGTTACGAATAAACGCAAATTCGTTTACTATATGTTGCTGGTCGACCACAGCCGCATCACCATCCGCATATTTTTCCGCATCACGACTACTCAATGCACGATTATAGTTCTCTAAATATTGACGATATTTCTCGGTTTTGAGTTTTTTTGTTTCAATATTCAAATATTCCAAGATTGCCTCAATTTCTTGAAGCTGCCCAAACCTATATTCGACTATCCCAGGAATATCGCGGCCATGTTTTTCTACACTACCGCGAAGGCTACATTCCATCTTCGCATCAGATAGCTGTTGTTCGTAATATTCAATTGCTGGTACAATCTTGGTCATATCTTTTCGAATTTCACCAAACCAGCCCATTAATCCCAATCACCATCGTCTTCATCAATGTCATCGAGATAGTTATTACGAATAACCTTGTCAATGGTATCATCCAACCCCAGCCAGTTGTCGTGGTCTTCGTGTACGTCACTGACTGACTCGTCGATAATACTCATAAACTTTTCACACGCTTCTTCTCGATCTCGTGCGTTGATATATGGTTTCATTGCCATCCATATATCTGCATATGCTTCAATATCGTCACTCGTCAGCATTGACATCCTCTACTATTGTTTCTTCTACCTCGGTGTATTCTTCTTCATCTTCTTCGGAAGAATCATCTATCTGAGTATCCCATTGTTCCATAAGCATGTCCAGACAACCGTCCTCGTTGTTCTCCCATGCTTTGCGAAACTTAAGTATTTCTTCCCCGGTTTCCTTACCAATATACGACAACCGATTGCCAGATTTAGTCAGAATGCCAGCAGATTCCGCCATGTCAACAAGTCCACTATATGGATTCATGCCAGTGTCATACGGAATTTTTATTTGTACCGTTTCAAATGGTTTTGCGTATCGAGTTTTCATTATTTTACAGGCTGCACGAATGCCATTGACGGCACTTGTTTTATTACCATCTTCATCTTCTTTTAATTTGAGCTTTCGTATAGCTACTACAATAGATGACGCAAATATAAACCCAGCACCACCACTTATTTTTTGATCCGGGTCAAACATATCTTGACTTTCATATGTGTGATTAGTTGCAACCATTCCAACATTATATTCACCAAACATGTTCACACAGTTAGTAACAAGTGTTTTGAGCATCTTCGGTTTTCTACCCATATCACCTTTCATATCGCCTTTATTAAATTGATCTACATCGGTTGGGGACATCAACATTCCCAGACTATCTATCACAAATAATATTTTGGGTCTATCTTCATCTGGCACATTTGAATAATCATCTTTGAAACTTTTCATGAACTCGGTGATAACTTTCGCCACATCATCGATCATTGCCATGTTCAATTTCAAGAGCTTATCTTCGGATGTATCGACATTCAACGCGTGTAACCACTTCTCATCAAGTGCGTTTTCACTGTCGATTAAAACAACAAAAATGCCCTGATCTTGTGCGTTTTTTACCAAATTGCCTGAACATAAGTAACTTTTGCCAGAATTATGGCTAGAGAATCCATCTCCCCAATACCTGTGATTTGGATGATCAATGGTAAAATCATAACATTCTTGTTCATTTACATTTTCGATCAATACCACTTCCTCTACCCCGGTTTTCGTTATGACAGAATCACCAACTGATAGCTCCCCCGCCAAGGCCCATTTTCCATCAGCCAGTTGTATCAAATGGTTAGTGGCACATTCGGTTTGGTGATTTTCTGTACCAATTTGGACCATTGACATAACACCTTTATCAAACCAATCAGTTATGACCTGATACCCGTCCGGGGTGTCAATTTCAACCACATAGTCGTCACTGCCGTACAGTGACTTTAACTCAGACACTGTGACTGCTTTTTCTATAACTTCATTCAACTGTATTTTCCTTTATGTATTGTACACATTTTTCGACTGTGTTATCGATATCGTTTCTATATTCACCTTCCCACACAATCATAATATTTTTAGCTTTGGGCGAGGACGATATATTAGACATTCGTTGCGCGTCATAATCCCATTTTTCTTTCGAAGTATATCCAAAAGATTCGAACTCACTGTCATATATTGACGGGTTCCGATGAAAAAAATCCCCATAAAATTCTATAATAGTCTTAGATGGTTTATGATAAAAATCCACCCGGTATTTGTCAATTTTAAACTCATAGTTCAGATCATTAAAATAACAACCATACTCGCCGATTTGTTCACTGACTCTAAAAAACAAATCCTGTGAAATTTTAGAGGTGCGCTGGTGAAGCTTTGATTTCATTTTGTTACGAAATTTTTCACTTTTTTCTATAGCCTCTTGCTCCGTATACCCGTTGAGCATATATCCCTCGACGCTATTTGATTTTTTTCGGTTTAGTAATAACCTTTCTTTCTCGGATCTGTCATTCAGCGTCGCCTGCCACCGTTGTATCCGCTTTTCATATTTCTTCGGGCCTTCGTCTGGCCCGTATCTATCAATATACCAAGCTTCCCCGTTCGTTGTCTGTATTTTTGCTACTTTCCGACGTGCTTCCTCCTCCGTGAATCCACGTTTCATCCAATAAACCATAGATCTAATAGTGTATTCGCTGCTACCAGTGGTCTTTTCTGTCGCTATTCGTGCGCGATGTGTTTGAACTTCACTGACCTGTCGGTTTGCTTCCTGGATAGAATATCCTTTTGATACCCAATAGTCAGTGGTATTTGTAAAATGAGAAGTCTTTCTTTTCGACTGAATCTTATAAATTTCCATATACCCTATCTTGCCATATCGAAGTATTTGGGTATATTTTGTCGTTCCAGGAATTCCTTTTAATCTTCGGTATCTTCCGACATAGTTGGTGAGGTCATACTTCACAAAGATTGCGATTGTTGTCAGCATATTTTCTAGAGTCCTCGGGGATCCATACGCATCGAACAATAATTCCAATCTTCTATGTTGCTGGGGGGTCAGTGAATGCTCCCCCAGCACATGTTTCACGACCTTACGGTTCATAAATCTAATAACATTTTTATCCATTTTCCACTCCTTTGATATATTTATCAAAATGCATGGAAATCTGGGCAAATACTATTTTTTCGTCAGCCTCACATTGACAATTGCATCTTTCGGTAAGCACCCACTCTCGCCCGCGAAGACAGACACCTTGCCCAAGGGAATGCCGCCCCCAATAAACTTACCACTAATGCGCTTATCCAATGCATAGTTGCCCGTACTCACCCAAGTATCGGGATCGCGAAAACCAACGCTCATTCCAGGAACCGATTTTGTGACAGTTTTTCTGAATTTTGAAATATCAAATGGTTTTGTCATTTTTTCTCCTATGAAATAAAAGGAGGTAACCGTAGTTACCTCCAAAGTACATTTAGCGGTTACGAATTGCTGCTAAAATGTCTTGTGCACTTTTAGTGTTCCCACTTGGTGCAGCTGCGGGTTCAGATGTCGCTTTTGATTCATCATTTGACGACGTTTCAAAAGGAGGACCTTCCCGCGTAGGAGATTGAGTTTGGGTTGATTTTTCGGATGATGTTGAATCGCTATCGGTTGGTCTATTCATTCCACTAGGACGATACATATTACCCCATCGCTCTGGATCATATAGTTGCCCGTCCACACTTGCCTCAAACATTTCTTTGATTGCGCGCAATTCTTCTTCCGACGGTCGGTTGGGGATGAAATCACTCAAATTAAACAACCCGTACTCGGCGATGGCCGCACGTTCTGTTTCAGTTAATGACCGTTCACGGCGTGCCCACGAACTCGTTTTGTAATTTGCGTAATTTCCCTGTTTTGTCTTTGAAATACGGAAATCCGTTCCTGCATCGTAGTCAGTCGGCATTTCCTCGAATTCTGGACTCATAAGTGCCGCCGTTATCATTGTATACAACTCTTTGTTGATAATGAAGCGACGTATCGGATTTTCCGGAACATTCTTTTCTTGGAACTCCGTGTCCACAACAAATCCCTGGAATACATATGAGTATTTTTTCCAGTATTTCTTGGCTAGATCTTCCAAATTTGGATCTTTGAACCATGGTCTGATTTCACTCAATACGGGGCAACTACCAACCGCTCCCCACATTTCATTACATGGTACTTTCACCGTTACCGGACCGGAATCTATATCACCTTCGACCCCTGGGAACGGGAGGTGTATCATTTGCCGTTCTTGCCAAAAGAACGTATTGTTGGGGTCTGCGTCTGGAAGGAAACGTAATGTGGTGGTTGTTCCTTCCGGAGAATTCCAGAAGGGAAATAGTTCGCTGTCGCCGCCAGTGCCCCCACCACTAGATTGTTCTTTTTGTTGCAATTTTGCTCTAATTTCTGCCAATGTAGCCATAAATATTACTCCTTAATGCCTATTTTTGTGCCTAATATATTGTGCCTATACAAACTCACTTAGTGAGTCGCTTGTGTGAACGACGAGCGTTCCCGTGGTATGGACAACATGGTCCATTTATACCACGGTTATTTATTATGTCAAGAAAAAATTCTACCCAATGTGTATCCTTCTAGCACTTTTTTCAACCTAAGGTTGCTCTCAGTGGACATATTTGGATTTCTCTGTGGGGCAACATCTCCCACTGGTTTCATTTTGGGGACCAACTCAATGAGAGCATTTACCAAATTATTCAATTTGTCCTCATCTTCTAGGTTGTTGACCATATCAGATACACGAGATAATAGGATTGTCATATCAGTTTCCCGATCATGTAGTATCAATGACATATATTCGACGATTGCTCCAATTTGAGCTTGTACTGGTGCCCCAGTTAATGTGTCGTTGTTGAACGGATTTTCTGGATCAGAAGCTAGATCTACCTCTGGCTGTAACTCTAAATGGGTTGTTGTTTTTATAGCATGATACAAGTCGTTAAATGTTTGTTCTGCATATTCATCTTTCTCCATTATGGAACGCATTTCTTGGACCAATGAATGTACGTACGGGAGAGCATCCTCCATTGCTTCATCAAAATAACTAACCGTAAATTTATCTTTAATTTCGCTATAATCCCCTTCAACCAATTCTTCTTCGTTGAATTCTTCAACTGCCTGGGCATAATTTTTCACGCCTTGCCATTTTTTCAAATTCTCGCGAATGGTCGAAATTCTCCCAGCAACTGCCTCGAGAATGTCAGACGTATTTTCGTTGACCAGATTATTACGCTGCGTGTAACGACGAAATTCTTTTAATTTTTTGAGTTCGTTACATTGCTCGATGATGTGTTTCCCAAATGCATCATATGGTATCCCGCCTTCTTTCACATGCCGCAACATTGCACGCCCCCCAGCCAAATTGTTGCTGGGGAATTTGTATCGCTCTCCGTCA
>Ga0070754_10003670_pt1 | contig 10776 bp, 8 predicted proteins | sample VirMetDEL_Sep_01_FD_75181 | JGI IMG/M metagenome (GOLD analysis project Ga0070754, IMG submission 75181) | Aqueous microbial communities from the Delaware River and Bay under freshwater to marine salinity gradient to study organic matter... | ecosystem: Environmental > Aquatic > Marine > Coastal... | reverse complement strand
GCAAGTATATTGGGCACATCATCGCTGGGTCCCGCCGCTCCGGTAAGATTGTCTATGTCGCCTTGAGTTAGCGTAAGGGGTGTAAAACTAGTTAGTTCTGCCACGTTTTAGCTCCCGGGTTTTATTCTGAGATAAGATGAGCGTTTTAAAGCCTCTTCCATCGAGTTACCCACAACGTCTTGGTTTTTACCAAAAGAGGTTTCTAAAGAGTTTCTAAGCTGAACCATCTCAGCCATCAAGGCCGTGGATGTACGCAATCTTTCGCGTCTTTTGGCTAACCGAGTAGCGTTACCGTCAGTAGTACTTCCACCCCACTCTGGAACGGCTTCAAGGTCGGTGTCCATAGCCGCCGCTACAAGACCAATTGCTCCATTTAAAACACCTAAACCAGTGGTATCAAAGGTAAAGGTACCGGGTCGTATGTTGTCAACGTTCTCCGCAAGTTTTTCGTATTCGGGTGAGAGCATTCGGCCACCTTCACGGTTAGCAATTAATACGCGCGTTACTCTCTGTGCAATATTTTTTAAAGCTACGTCGGCTTTAACTAAGTCTCGGGCACCCTTCGGAATATCTATACCAGCAACATCGGACAAGGGCTCTGTAAAGAACAATTTAACAGCCTCTGGAACTCTACTTAAACCTTGAGCTACCGAAACGTCAACACCTTCAGCAAGGACCTCTTTTACTGTTTGTGTGGGCATCAAAGTAAAGCCCTTGGCATCAACATCTATAGTACCCGAGTTATTCAACAGGCTTTGCTTAAACTCAGGGGATTGCAGTACATCCCTATCCAATGTCGTGGTAGAGGGCTTGGCAATCGTACTAGGTACATTCGGGTCAGGCTTATTTTGTGCCGCAATCAAATCCTCTAAATCTTTGGCACTGTACGGCAGAACGTCGTTTAGTGACGGACGGACATATTCTTTAAGTTGTAAAGATACGGAATCCGGATCAAGCTCCAGTCGGGCTTCGATAGCTTTTCTCTGAGCGCCTGTTAAGGCCTGACCGGGTGTTGTAATAACTTCGCCAGTTGCGGTGGTAATAGTTTTCTCACGAATTTGTCCCATGAGCGTATCTTCAAACCTGTTGAAGTCCGTGCCTGTGAGCGTCCCGTCAGCAACTCCGTCCAGAATTTCCTGATCGGTAACCAGTGCAGTGGCTTCGGAAGCACTAAAAGAGGTGTCCGTCTTAGGACGAGTAATGCTACTCATTTCAAGAAAACCCGCGTTTTCGGGTTTAGCTAAAAATGCATCCATGTTAGAATTTTTAACAACTTGTTCAGCGCCCGTCGAAGGGTTGTACATGTTTGTGAACCCTTTCTCCGGGTCAACGATATTTTCAAGCGTGTAGCCTTGCTTATTAATATCATCCAACTGCGCCTGACCAAACTGATTAACGTCAACTATTGTACTCGTTCCACCGCCAACTTTACGCATGAACTTCGGCGCTCGGCTTAGCCTAGCTTTTTGCAATGCCGCTGTTATAGCTTGCTGGCCTTCAACATCTTTTTCTGCCGAGCTTAATGCGGCCATGTCTAAGGAACGGTTAGCGGACCGTGCATCAAGGGCTTGCTTGTCTTTTAAATCTTGTATGGCACCAGTACGCGCACCGAACTTCTCCAGTAGTTGGGTCTCTCGTGCCGCTTCGGCTAACCGTTGAGCAGGGCTCATCTGACGTGAACCGGGCGTAGAAAACGCCAAAGCAGTATTAGCTATATCAAACAACATCTGAGACTTAGTAAGGTCGCGTCGCTCGTCAAGCATCGCCTGATCTTGAGCGGTATCGTCGCCAATAATGCTACGATACAGGTCTTTTCTTTGGTCAAAAGCTTTTTGAATAGGCGAAACAGGGTCAGCACCCACAACACCGCCGGGCTGCATATATTGTACGGCACCCCCGTATCTAAAATTTACAGGTGGCTGGTTGCCTACCTCCATCATCGCGGGGTCCATAGGAGGAGCCATCATCGCTTGATCCGTGGGCGGCGCGGTGTTAACCGTGGACATAATGCCCTCGGCCATCGGGCCTTCCATAGCTACATCGCCCATTGAATCGGCGGCTAAACCACCAATACCTTGGTCTACAGAAGCTAGTTGCATAATCGGTTGTACTAAAGCTAGAACACTGTCAGGGGTTTCCTGTGCATCTTCCGGACCCACCAGTTCAGCCAGTTCTGCTCGTCGAGCTTCAACCGGTTGCTGATCGCCACGGACCGCGTTCATCATGCCTTCAATGTCTTCGGCTTGATCTAGGCCTTGAATCTGGCCCTCTATCTCGCCAAACATGCCTGCCAGAACATCAGGATCGACTTCACCGCCTTGAGGGGCAGGTGCTTGCATCATCATGGGATCAACCATGCCGCCTTCCTGCATAGTACGTGGAATAACGCCACGGCCCATTAGAATGTCTTTTTGCGTTATCTCGCCGTCACCGCTGTAATCTGGGAAAGCGGCTCCGCCTTTAGCAAACATCTGACGACCCATCAAACTTCTATTCATCACCCACCACCTCCAAATAAACCTTTAGCTCCAGCGGCGGCAGATAATCCTGCAACACCAAGGCCAAGCATTGATTGAGCCGAAGACACGTTAGGTGCCGAAGACCCGGATACAGACATCTGCGTAGATGGCGCACCCTTATAAATATCAGACACAAAACCTAGTCGATTGTAGGGCTCATATATCTGTGCCAAGTCAGATGCACGGTCGGCTTCGAGAACTGCCTGCCGTTGCGCTTGATCCTGCTTGCCCAAATCGAACAAGAAGGCATCCTGTTTCTGACCTAAATTCTGTTGTAGCTCACCTAAACTAGCTTGCTGTAGTCCTAGTGTACCAAGAGCCTGTCCGCCTTGCAGACCTAATTGAGCATAATTCGCGCCCAACGCTCCAATGCCCTGACCAATCTCAGACTGCATTTGCGCGCCCTGCAAACCTAACTGACCGGCTTGTTGTGCGCCCTGCAAACCTAACTGAGACATGCCTTGACCTAACTGACCGGACTGCTGTGCGCCTTGCATACCCATTTGAGCCAAGTTTTGACCTAACTGACCGGACTGTTGAGCCATTTGAGCCGCCATCTGCTCTGCACTAATTCCTTGAGCCGCCGCCGCATTGGCGATAGCCGCCTGAGAGGTAGCGCCTTGAACACCCATCTGACCAGACTGTTGGGCTAATTGCCCTTGCAACTGCGCGGCATTCATACCGGTAGTGGCCATAAGCTGTTGTGCGCTCATGCCCGTCTGCGCCAGAGCCTGTGCGTTAGCCGAAGCAAACTGCTCCGCGCTCATGCCCAGTTGAGCCGCCTGAGTGGCATTTCTGGCCGCCGCTTCGGATGCCGTCATTTGAGCTTGGGACCTCTGAGCCGCGTTCTGCGCCGCAAACTGCTCCGCGCTCATGCCCAGTTGAGCCGCTTGGGCCGCGTTCTGTGCGGCTTGTGCTTGTGCTGACAGACCCAACTGACCGGCCTGTAAAGCGCCAGACTGACGCAGGTTCTGAGCATTTATACCTGTAGTTGCCGCTAATTCTTCTGCCGAAAGACCCAGTTGACCCTGTTGAGCCGCTGTACTGGCCGCTAATTCTTCTGCCGAAAGACCCAGTTGAGCGCCCGCTTGAGCCGCTTGTAATGCAGTACCGGCACCCGCCTGACCCAGAGAACCAGTAAGTTGAGCCGCTTGTTGCGCTCTAGCCTGCTGTGATTCAAAGGCTTGTTGTGCGCGCTGTGCGGAGCTTTCAAAGCCCTGTTGGCGCATACCTGCCGCTGTTTTAGCCTGTTGCTCAAGTACGTTTCGAGCTAACTCTGACTCCATAATACCGCTTCGCGATCCGCCGAAAGCGCCTGCTGAAACAGCGCGAGCCATTTCAGATTGCCGCTGAATGTCACCCTGTCGGCGTATATCTGCCAAAGCTTGGTCAATAACCGCGCTATCGTACTGGTTTGAGAAAGCCGATATCTGACTAGGATCAAAAGCCCCTGTAGTACCCGCTAACTGACTGATACCCTGCTGAGAAGTCTGAGTACCTAAAGCACCTGCCTCTTGTAGAGCCTGTGCCGCCGCGCTAGTTATACCGCGGGCACCTGAAATAGCTTGTTGGGAATCGGTTAAAGCGCGCTGTGAAGCGGTTAAACTACCTGCTCTAGCCTGATCCTGCACGTTCTGTGCGGCTTGCGCCACCTGATTCACACCGCTAAGTGCCCCACCATATGCGGATATTCCGCCTAAAGTAGCGGCATCTAGCTCACCCGCGCCCCGTGCGGCATAGCTTCTAGAAAGCGCTGTAGTAGGCGCTAAATCTCGTGCTAAACCCGTAGCCGCTTGTTGCATACCAGATGTGGCCTGATCTAACTGGCCTCCGGCCCTTGCCGCCGCCGCACGACTTGCCGCGTCTGTTGCAGAAAGACCCGACCCAAGCTGACCTACAACTTGCCCGGTTCCGGCTTGAACGCCTTGAGCTACCTGACCTGCCGCTAATCCAGCCTGACCCATACCTTGTTGTGCCGCACCTACTTGACCTGTGATAGCGTCATATGCGGCAAGCTGGTTGGCCATACCCTGACCAGCAATGTTACGTGCGCCGAGGGCCGCGTCGCTTAGTCCGGCCTGTGCGACTCTTGTGTCGCCTATACCAGAAGCTAAAGCTTGATTAATACCTAGTTGTGCGGCTCTTGTGTCGCCTATACCCGACGCAAGTGCTTGATTCATGCCTAGTTGTGCGGCACCCACCTGACCCGCTACGCTCTGACCCGCAGTGTCCATGTACTCTGCGGCACGAGTCTGATACGGTTGTGCGTTGGCTAACGCATTGGTCATAGAGGTTTGAGCGGCCCCTAAAGTATTTGTAGCACCCTGTATGTACGGTTGGAAAGCGCCAACGCCTGCGTTTGCGCGTTGCATGGCCTGCGTTTGCATGTCCGACATGCCCGCAACTTGCTGGCGGGGTAGTGCGTAGGACTGGCGTTGAGCCATAACGGGGTTGCCATCAGCGTCAACCTGACCCGTATTGTACGACTCCATGATGGGTTTACCATCAGCGTCGAACTGTGGTAAACCTGCCGGTTGGGAGGCAAGAGCTTGTGCGTCACGAAGTAGGGCGAGTTTATACGCCTCTACTTCGGGGGCTTCTCTTACAATCTGTTCGGTAGTTTCAGTAGTCATTAAGCCATTGCTCCTCCGCGACGCTCTAGATCACGCATCACGGTGTACATGTTTTTTATGCCTTGTTCGGCATTTCCATTTCCAAGCCCTTTAACAGCATCGGTGGTCATAACAAACTCACCCGGCATAAGCATGGCTTTCACACTGTCTTCGTTAGCTATTCCCTCACTCGGCATGATTCCGCCAATGCGTCGAGGGAAAACACCTCCGCCGTTGGCCCCGTATAGCGGGTCTTCTTCAGCAGGTACTTCTGTGTAGTAAGGGTTGTAGTTAGAACCGGTAGTAGTTCCACCCAGATAGCCTCTAGGGTCGGTTCCAGCAAATAAAGAATACTTGTACGGGTCTTGTTCTAGAAGATCGGACCCCGTAATCATGTTGCCAAACTGATCTCTGCCCAAGATACCCACTTCTTCTTGCTCGGGGACATCAAAGAACCCACCTGCGCTTGCGGCACCTAGTGCTAGGGGCGCGTAGCCCGCTACTTTTGACAACATGCTAGTACCCGCCGCCGCGGCTTCTCGCAAGAAAGGTTGTTTGGCGGCATCACTTAGCTCAAGCCAAGGTTTAGTACCCCCTGTTTTTTTATATGCCTCTATAGCCGAATTTACTTGGAAGTTAGGTAAGAAAGCTTCTTTTAGATTAGTACCAAACCCACCAAACTCACCAGAAAGTAAGTCTTGTCCGGCTTCGCCAAGGTTGCCTAAGAACGTGTTTGCCGAGCCGCGGGTCGCGTCTGCAATAGTTCCTTCTAAAGTTGCCGCATCTACACCACCTGCCGGTACTTCGGGCTTGGGGACGTAAGCATCTCCCATAGCATCTTGTATTATAGAATCTGTTGGAAGTGGTGTTGCATAAGCATCTCCCATAGCCGCTTGTACGTCAAGACTTCCGGTATTAACGCCTTGAGTAAGGTTCGATCCAACGGGTGCCGCCGCAGGATTAGCGGCGGTAGGGAAGCCTATTGATCCGTCTGCTAAAGTAGTTGACCCAAGATCAAGACTTGCGGCGTTCGCCGCAGGATCAAGACTAAGGCCTGCCCCCGAAGTTGCCGCATCTACGCCACCCGAAGCCGTAGCATCCGCTACCGCATCTATCTGTGCCGTGGTCTGGCTCAAATCTGAAACAGGTGCTGGGACAGGTGCTTTAAATGCTCCTGTAAAGCCTTCGCCAAACGTGCCACCCGAAATCTTAGATTGGGCACCTTTAAAAGCGCCTGCTGAAACGCCTGCAATAGCGGCAGATTTTAAAGCGTCTCCAATGTTTCCGCCTTGTATTAAGGTACCTACACCTGATCCGAGGGCCGTAGCATACGCCGCGCCAACCCCAGTAATACCCAGAGCAGGAAGCATGTAAGGCATTGCAACCGCCAGTATGACCGGAGCAAACTTCTTCAGTACTTTACCAACTTTCTTAACGGCCTTCTTAATCCCCTTCCATAACTTGGAAAAGAAACCAAACTCTCTCAAGCCTGTTTCAGGGTTAAAGCTGTTCTCAGAGTTACCTACAACATATCGTTCGGGGTCTTCAATACCCGCTTCACGCAGGTGCTGGAAAATAGATTCTTTTAGTTCGGGACTTTGCTCAATTAAGCGGCGGGGAACAACAAGCTCACCTGTCTCAACGTGAACTACTTTATCATCACCAAAACGACCGTATGCGGCCATTTTGTTAGCAATATTTTCAAAGTTAGCTAGGCCTTGATCACCAAATTCTTGGCGCGCATTTTGCCTTTCAAGAGTAGAAAAGTCCTCGTCAGACATGATGAAGTCACCAATGCCTCCTACCGGTACCTGTTCTACGTCTAGCTGTTCTGCTTGTTGTGTCATTATCCCGCTCCACTTGACAATGATATGCGTTAAGGCTTACATCATTGTACTGAGTTTATTGGTTATCGTCTATCCTGTGGTAACTGTCACAGACCCCACTGCACTGGTACCAACTGAACCGCGAGCATGTGGTGTGTTAACTTCCGTAATCTTCAAAAAACCGTTCTGTTTAAATACAGCACCTGTTTCTAGGCCACTGTCGTCATCTTGTAGTTCTGTTAAAACCAGAGTAGTTGCTCTCCAAATACCCGGATTGTTTATTTGTTGCAAAAATACCGAGAAAGACCGTACAACTTCGGACATAAACCGACGATTATACGTCTCAGGGGCATTAGGAAACTGCGGTGGAACAAGCCCGCGAGACATTATTGCCGCCCATCTTGGCGGATATCTACCCGGGGAGTGCCTAACCTCCAGCTAGTGCCTGTAGTAGTGGACTGAACCTTCAAAGCAAAGGATCGGCCCCTTAGTCTCAAATTTACTTGGTCCGTGAACTGTTCAACAGGTGCCGTAGCTGTTCTGGTCACCGCACTTGTATTGCTCTGTAAGTAGTTACCGCCCGGAAAGTTACGTGCCTGAAAGATAAAGTTTGCACTGGGCGAATCGCTAGTGGAGCCGTCAAAAGTTAGGTCTGGCAGTACTTTTCGCATAAATACAAAGCGGTCACCTTCACCAATAGATACCTGACTACTCTCAATATAAGCTGTTATTGCTGAAGCAGGGCTTGTACTGCCATCGTCATAGCCGATTTCTTGCAGGTACAAGTAGCCGTCCTCCCCCGCAGAGATAGGATCGTCATTAACGCCACGGTCTAACCAAGCGTTTCGAGCTAAAGCACCGTAGTACCAAACCTGCTCGGCGTAGTTGTAAACAACGTAGCGATCATTGTCAGAACTGCTTGCAGACGGGTAAAACCACCAGATTTCTGAGAAGCTAGAGTTAACACCCGCTACTATCTTAGACCTTTGAGAAAGGTTTATATCGTTGAAAACAAAGCTTTTTACAGAACAAGGCAGCTTCTGAACTTGACCAGTGAAAGCATAAAACTCCTCTAAACCCATCCAAAACACGTTGTCATCAACGGCTACTGCGGACAAAGGCGACATAATCGTGATGTTATCGGCTAGTTGCGATATACCAAAAGTAAACGGAGGACCCACAAACTGCATGGCGTGTAGGGAAGTATCTGTCAGAATCAGTATCTGTTGGCGCGTCTCGACTGCGGATACAATTTCAGACCCAGAACCAATCCGTAAGTCACCGGCTGTGTTTGTAACCTGAGACTCCCAAGTAAACGGGTCGCCTTGTGCAGAAAATCTAACTAACAAGGGGTCTTGTGTGCCAACAGCATCCTGTGCATCACAACCAAATACCACTACGTGCTTGTCACGGTCAGAAACCAGAACCTGTTTAGCAATGGTAGGTGTTGTTGTATCAGTAGTGAGAGTACTTAATCCAACTGCACGTTCCGTGGGCCCCGCTGACTTGTCCCAGTAGAATATACCAGCATCCCGGGCATTAATTAATAGGTCTTCACCAAAGTTGTCGTGTGACCAAGTTCTTAGCTCCGCACCAGCAACTAAGGTAGATGAGCCCGAGTTCCACGTGCCGCGGCTCCATGTACCTGCGCCCCAACCCGTACCAATTACAGTGGTATCTAGCCCCGTGTTTACTTGATATTTAGCTCGGCCACTGCTACCACCGTTTCCGGAGTCTGAGCCACTAGCATTTACAGCGGTTGCGACAATAGCACCATCTACTGTCACCGAATCAATAGTAGAAACAGTTCTAGCAGAAATAGTGTACGAGTTAGAGTTTATAACAGAAATTATTTGATATTCTTGGTTTAAAATAGCCGCCGTTATATTGCCACCAAGACTTGCGGCACCGTCAAAGGTAACAAAGTCGTTGACCAAAGCACCGTGGGCAGTCTCTGAAACAGTTAGGATAGGAGAGCCGTTGGCCGCGGCAAACGTAACGTCGCCCGCGGCAGTAGTTAACCGAAGCGGCGTTATGTCCGTGTAGCCACCGCCTTCTTCAATATAGTATTTAAGATGCGTTCCAACGCCTATGTAGCGTGAGCCGTCTAAAGCGATAAAAGGATGTAAGGTTCGAGCGGACCCTAAGTAGCTTTTAATACCTTTCTTTTGCCATCCACCAATTTTTTCCGGTGTCCCAAAACGAAACCGGATTTTGTCACAGTCAAACCAACCTCCTTCGTTTGTATACGAAGTAGTTTCACGGTTAACACCGGGTCTAAACTGTAACTTGGTAAGCGGCATATCATTTACTCAGTGGGTTTGCGTTGCAGAAGATTAAGTATGGCCTTAGTATCAGACCTTACCTCTGACAAGTCCTGAACGGCGTTATCAATCTGAATCTCAGTACGAGTCATCTGTTGCTGTAGCTCAGAAACGTCTTCTTCGATCTCCTCAACCTGCTCTGCCACCTCTTCAATATCCTCCGCATTCTCAGACGCAGAAGCTTCGAGGCTGGCATAGCTAAAGATAGCGCCTGTAGCAACAACTACAACAGGCAGTAAACTTAACAAATTATGTGTCTTAATTTCCATTGACTACACCTACAGTTTAAGCTCAGTTAATGCCTGATTGTCCCCTAAGATTCCGATTGGAAAAGTATTAAAGGACAAGCTATACCTTGTTTTTCCTTTGACGGGATTTACCCAATGCACTAAATCTGACGGAAATAAAATTAAAGTACCTTGTCTAGCGGACAACCACCAAGATTCAGAGTTAAAAGGCGTATGATCTTCTGATGGAATTGTTATTTTATATGAACCACCCCGTTCAAAAAAAATCTTATCATCCTCATTACCTTGAAAATAATAAACCCCCGAAACCAAACTGTTAGGGTGCGAGTGTTTATGGTGAAATCCTTCTGCGGTCGTTTTGTTTACCCATGATTGAGTAATCTTTAAACTTACCTCATTCTTTGGTCTGTATGTATCTGCAAAATAATTTCCCACTGCTTTTTCAATCCAATGCCTTAGACCACTTACCTCGGCATTATTTAAAACATAGGTATCCTCAGATGTTTGATTACCAGTGTTGGCTCTATACTTCCCGCCAGTTAAAAATGCCAACTCCTTTTTAGTTTCTTTATTATTATTTTTAATTACAGAAACATGAGTGGGGAACAATGGAAATGTTTCAATTGCGTTGGGTGCGTCTTCTTTTTTAATTGGGTGAACAACGCCTGACATTATACTTCTACCCAAGACGTTGTGTCTTCGTCCCAGATGTAAATCTCACCGTCATCTGGGTAGGCTGTTGGAGCCTCCCAAATACAACTATCATTGTTCAGTGTCCAGCTTGCGTATGGCTGTGGCGCGTAGAAGGCATCACGTTCTGCGTCATATGTGTCGCCTATACCAGCAAAGTTCTTGCGTAACGCAACACCGCCATCTGCAACAGGTTGTAGGATAGTTTCGGTAGTTTGGTTCAGGTCTTTATCTACTCTTACAGTAGACACTTCTTCGTAACCGTAATGAAGGCCTCCCCATGTGTTAAAAGAAGTCTGCACCCATGTGCCATCAAGACCATCAACAAAATCTTGTTCGGCAGTGATTACTTGCTCCACTGTACCATCTACTACTTTTGCAAAATGACTCATGTTATAAAGTTCCCTGAAGACGTTATTCTATGATATGTGTAGCCCCCATCAGAAGACACTGTCCCGCCCGTTGCTCTTTGTTCGCCTAAGTAACGCAAAATTACAACACCAGACCCGCCAGCCGCTCCGACATTGCCGGGCGAGCCGTGAGGATGCCCAGCACCT
>Ga0070754_10003659_pt1 | contig 10789 bp, 11 predicted proteins | sample VirMetDEL_Sep_01_FD_75181 | JGI IMG/M metagenome (GOLD analysis project Ga0070754, IMG submission 75181) | Aqueous microbial communities from the Delaware River and Bay under freshwater to marine salinity gradient to study organic matter... | ecosystem: Environmental > Aquatic > Marine >... | reverse complement strand
TGCGGATAGCGACACTCCGGTTTCAGGATTTATGGATATATTTTTTATCCCATCCACATTCAATGCCCATTTTCCAGGAGGCATGACTCTGGATGCTTCAGAGCATTTCTTACTTTCAAATTTGGTACCTCCGACAACTTTCACAATATATAATCCTTCTACCGGGTCAAACAGTGTTTCAACAACTCCTGTTTCAAATCACTTCAATCAGAGATTTTACAGAAGATTTTCTACACTTTACGTATTGGACATAATGAGTGCATGGACTTCCAGTAGCTTTTGGACTAATGATACAGAACAAGGTTTTGCTACTATTTCTGTCAACCCAAATAATAATAATTTTACTAAATGTTCTTTGTACACATGGACTCTACTTGGATTAGCTTATCATGACTATGAATTTAATTATTGTGTCAAACCTCAAACCTGTGGAAATTGTTACGGAAATGGTCCAAGAAGTAGCGTTTGTTATCCAAGAGACGACGCAAAAGCTGTAGCAGCAGCGTCTTCACTTGGTGTGAACAGTAAACAAGTTTTTATCACACCTAACACTAACACAAGAAATTTGACGTCTCCTGATAAAAATGAGTACATACCCCTTTACATAGTTGTCGGGGTTATGGGATTTATAATATTGATACTTTTGATAACTCACGGTCACTACAGGAAAAAAGTTTACCATAAGATGTCATCTGTGATTGGTAAAAATTTATTATCTGAAGAAGAGATAACAAATCAGGAAAGAAATAGTAGAAAAACATTGGTAGACGGACCAGGTGTACCTGAATACGCTAGAGGAAATGTGAGATACGAGAAAAGACCTGATAATAATTTTATCAGAACTGACAGAACTTATGTTGGCGGACCAGGCGTACCTGACTACGCAAGACAAGGATTGCCTCCATACAACCCAGATAATCCTTTGATAGATCAAGGATTATAGGTAGTAATTTGAGAATCTTCTATTAAGGAACCCGAGTAAACATGAACAGGAGCTACTGGTTTTTCTAAAAAGAAAATAAACTTCAGTAATAACTTTACCCATTTAGAATCAATTCTAATATAGCTTTCTTTCAAGTGTCTAGGATATTCTTTTTTTATTTTTCTGATGAAATTTCTCATTTTAAAACAGTATTTCATACTAACATAACCAACATTTGAAGCATTAAAATTTAAAGTAAAATCTTGTCCTCTTTTATATAATTCTTCCCAGTCATCTAGAAATTTTTGAAATTCTTCTTCATTATTTATTTTTTGTCCAAGTACAACCTTGACATTCGGAAAATGAGTTAAATCGTAACTAGCCCATGAGGATTTTTCTTTTAATAAAATTTCCATTTTATTAAATTAATTATTTAAATATAATTAAACAATTTATTTGATATTTTTACCTTCATAATCTATGTACTGTTTATATGACTCATCTACTTGAGTATCTTGGTAAAATTTTTGAATTTGCTTTACTATTCCAAGATAATACTTGTATGATTCCTCTTTAAAAGTAGGAGAACATTGTCTCATAGTACCTCTTTCATGAATTGTAAATCTGTGTCGGTAATCTTTGTCTTTGTGATGGACACCTACTTTTTCTTCTTCGATATCAAAACAAACATTTACACCCTCGGATGTCCAATTGTGAAACTCGACAACAAAATTTTTTTCTGCCAGGTAGGGGGCTAATCTGTGAAGAGGAATTCTTTTATCTTTGATATCATTAAAAATATTTATATGATACACGGAATTAAAAATGCTTGGTTTTTGACATTTTAGTTCTCCTTCGAAAATGGTAGTATTTTGAATAAAATTATTAATCTTTTCCTTGTATTTGTCAGATTCGTTACTATCAAAGTCATCAATGTAGACAGCACATGATTTGGTAAAAATTTTATCTATCCAATCTGTTTCTTCAATAATTCTTAAAAAAGTTTTAAAATTTATAAGTTTCCCTTTTTCATCCATACATTTTTCAAAAACCCAATCTTTATTTTTCTTTCTAAATTCAGAGTCCATTTCTTTCATGTACTTTATATTATTGTTCAACATATTTAAATGTTGAATCATTAAATTAAAAACTCGTACTCCAAATTTGTATCCAGAAGTCCCAACGCTTGTTATGGTAGTAGAAGAAAGCTTAACATGAATATTTTTTTTCCCATGCTGAATATCAAGAGAAACCATATTATTCATTGCTCCTGTTCTCATTCCTCTTCTTATTTTTTTGTAACAAACAGAGATGATAATGTTTTCCATTCCATAATACTTAATACTGGTACGGGTACCAGAATCAAGTTTGAGTCTCTTTCCTGTTTTTTCGTGAAAAAGATGAACCACAGGTAGGTATTCAGCAATATTTTTTGGATTGATTGTCCTGTTGAAAGCCGACACCATGGTCACTGTCGACGGAATGTAATCATCTTGATTTAAGATTTGAATATCCATTTGACTATTTTTTTTTTAAAAAGTATTCATTTTTAAACATAAAATGAGTATTAAGATTCAAGGTTGCGGTGAATTTCCGTTGAGTATAAATTGTACTTGCTACAATCAAACAGGAGAACAGGAACATGACATGAGACAATATAATTCTGAATTTCAAACGTACAAGTGTTGTAATGATATATCTACTAATCCTATCAATCTCAGAGTTAAAGCGAATGGATGTTGTTTTGGTATAACTTCACCTGCTGAGTATTTAGAATACATAGACAGTTTAGACTTTCCAGGGGGATGCGACTACTCTAGATATATAAACGGGGACACGTTACAACTCAAAAACAGTAACTTAAAATCAGAACATGAATCTCTCTATTACAGTGCTGTGTCTAATATGTCAATATACAACAATTATATTTGTAAACAAATTAACCCTGGTACAGGTACAGGTACATGTTTTCCTGTTCCGGTTTTTGATTCGGAAAATAAAAGTGTGTCATGTACTGCACCAGCCGGTGATACCAACACATATGTTCCTCAACAGATAGAATATTTTACCGGTTTGACAGCAGGAACACTCAGGTCTAATCCATATTCTTATAATGTGGTAGTGTGTATTCCTCAAAACGATCCTCCTAAATTAGTAAGTTACGAAGGAAAAAATGTGTCTTATTTTATAACAAAATTCATAAGACCAAATGGTATTCAATGTACTGATCGAAGTTGCCCTCTTCCTTATGAAATAGGAAATGTTCAGAATTTAGGAAACAATGAACCTAATTTTCAAAGTGTAAAACCTTCCAATGATAATACTTATCTCGGAGTTGGAATAGCTTTATTAATACTAGGTTTAATAGCTTTTGGATTTTTAGGATATTATATTTTTATAGAAGACGTCAGAGGTAAAAAATATGAATTTGACGCTAAAGGAAATAAAAGGATAAGACAACAATTTGTGAGCAATAGATTAAATAATAAAATACAACCTGTAATAGGAAAGAAATAATTATTGATGAATAATTATTCGAAAAAACTCGCAAAGTAAATGAAAAGAGAACTAAAAATTATATGATTAGGGTGATTTTTTTCAATTTTTAACAAATCAGAATAATTCATCAGATTATCAAATTTTTCGTTTTGAAGATCTGAAATTATTTTAGATAATATTTCTTCTTTTTCAGGGTATTGTCTTTTCAGTATTTCAATTAGAACAATAGCTTCTTCCAAACTTTCAATACTGCCTCCTTCATAGACTTTGATAGCATATTTAATTTCTAAGATATTTTCTTCTTTCCAATCTTCTAATTCAAGATAAAAATTTAAAATTTCTGGATCGGGTCCGATGTCTGGTATTTCAATATTTCCTAAGGTAATCATTTCTCTCAATCTAAATTTAGACAATTCTTCTAGTTTATCTTTCAGAATAAAATAATTTTTTTCTCCTTTGAACTTTGAAAACAAGTTCAAGATTTCAAGATTTCTATCTTTGAATAGATCCTCTGACATGGTTAAAAAGAAACAATTCAAAAATGATATCATTTTTGAATTTGATCAAACAAGAATGTAAAGATTTTTACTTTGTTTTTACTAATTTTACTCCCTGTCAACTGATAATTGTATCTAGATTAATGTCTCATTTATATGTTGTTTCGTTAATTTTAATACATTGTATCAAAATTTTAAATATTCAAACTATTATTCTATGTCAACTGACATCTCAAACAAGTCATCATTCTGAAGAGTTAAAATTTCTTGATAGTCATCAAGATTATTGATATTATTTTCGATCTCATCGTAAATAACCTCATCTCCGTATTTTTTGTTAACCTGGTTAAACATTTGAATGATAAGAGAACTAATGTCAAAATCAGTATAACCTTGTTCGGTATTCTCTTTTTCTATTTCCTCTTTCAAGTTAATAAAAGAAAGACATTTCATCCCGATACCGTTGTAGGAAAAAACCATACTTCCTGTGTCAAAGCCAGCTCCATAATTGAACTGTAGAATAACATTATTATGATTTCTTATAGTTCCATCGTATGTGACAATCAAATTTTCCTGAGCCTTGACCATCTTTCTCTGAAGAGTACCTGTTTCTGCAGTACTGAGTTGCTGTTCTGAATAGGCTACACGTGAAGCTTGAGCCTGGGCAAAAAATTCATCAGGGTTTAAACCATCCAGATAAGAACTGGAACTGAAACCTCTTGAATAGATACTTTTATCGTCAATATGAAAAGTAGGAAGCCATCTTTTTCCTTCACTCGTAAGAAGCTTGGGTCTCGATAAATCAACATAATTTTGCCCTAACAAAGCTACTTGATTTTTAATTTGAGTTTTATCACCCTTGGCTTTAGATTTAAGAGCTACAGAAAGAGAATTATCTTCTTCTAAATAATTTTTATAGAATTCACCAATCATTTCATTTTGGGATTCATTAATCATTTGATTGATCTTAACCTCTCGTTCTTCTCTGTCTAGTTCTGAAGCATCTTCGGGTAAAGTAGGTAAACCTAAAACATTTTTGTTCAGTTCTCTAATCTTTTTAGTTTTGTATTCTTTGTATTCTCGAAATTTAGTTACTTTCACATCTTCATAAGAAACAGTTAAACCATATCTCAAAGAGTACCAGTTAAGTAAAAAGTTAGAATCCGAAATAAAATTTATGGTTGTCTGGACATTGTATTGTTTCCAGAGAGCTTGGATAATTGAACCAGGTTGTCCTCCCAACTGAGCTTTCGTCAACTGACCAGAAATTAAAATACCGTGTCTGATTTTGATAGTTTCATCATCGGCTCTGAATGTGTAGCAGAAATCTTTAGGGAACAGAACAGACATCAAACTTCTACCAGAAAATTTTTCAGTGTCTGGATACTTTTCAAGTCTCTCAAAAAGTGTAGAAAAATTATCTTCCGTATAATTAGTTTTTGTAAACATCTTTATAGATTCTATTCCTTCGTAAAAAACAGATTCAGATAAAACTAAACCAGGTTTAGTAAGAAGATATCCTCCGGTTAAACTATTAAAAACAAGTCCAGACTGCGGGGCTGAACGATCTGAGTTCATAATGTTGTTACCTGAGTACATAATCATTCTTCCTTCAACTTGGGCATCGATTGTTTGGAGCATATGGATATTTCCTTCGTCTCCGTCAAAATCAGCATTGTGTCCGCTAGTTGAAGAGAGATGAATTCCAACAGACAGTTTATCCTGGAAGTCACAAACATAACCTAGAAAGGAGAGTCTACTGAGTGTAGGCTGTCTGTTGAAAATAATAATATCTCCATTCTCGGAATATCTTCCTACTTTATCTCCAACATTAACAACGTGTTTCCTGTTATCAAATTTAAGTTTTCTTCCAGAGAACGCACCTGTTTTAGGACACAAGTAGTCAATTCTTCCTTTCTTACTCAAATCTAGAATGTAATCATAATTATAGATAGTAACTATTTCAGGAACTGTTAAAATTTTCTGCATGGCAATCGGTGGAGCAATCTCTCCGAAGGAAATGCTTCTGTTAGGTCCTAGTACAGTTCTTCCAGTGTAATCAGCTCTCTTGCCTAGGAGATTATCCCTCATCAGTGAACCTTTTCCAGCAATTCTGTCATTGATAGATTTGCATGGTTCTGACGGAGATCTTCGATGACTCTGATCACAATTCTGAATTGAATGATCATAGATGAATATAATATCTTTAATACATTCTTCTTTCTTATCGTTCTCTGTATCTGTGGTTTTCTCTCTGTCGGTTTGATAGTATTCAATAACTTTTGAGATAATATCATCATAACCACTAGTCAAATAATCTTCTTGCTTCTGATTAGAGTCAACTCTGAAAACATATGGTCTTGCCGAAACAGGCATGACGGTTACAAAGTCAACGATAAAATTTGAAGGATGATTATTGATGAATCCCATCAGGGAGACATCTCTGTCAGAGATGTTATCAAAAATTTTCTTGATTGTAGAAACAGATAGTTGATAAGGAAGTTCTTGTTTTCCTATCTTTTTAATACATGGCATATTGACATTTTGATTATCTCCAGATTTTTGTGGTTTAAAAATTGGATTAGCTGGACAACCATTGTTGCATCTTACCTTTCCATCTTTTGAGAATTCGGCTATTTTAATCAGTCTCGGATATCCAGAAAGTTGTAAAATACCAGATTCTCTCAAATGTTCTTCATCCAGAAATAATTTATAACATGTATTACAAACACATTGAAGTACTCTCATAGCAATTAATCTGAAAAAAGGATGTATAATATTTTCAGGTAGATTAATGATCCCAAGATGTCCAGGACACTCTTCATTGGTCTTTTCACAAGTAGCACATAATCTGAAATTTTCAATTGTTCCAAGACGAGGATCTTCTGTTGTATTAGTTAAATCTTTAGTTTTGTTGATGTTTTTGACTTCACAGACAGAGATTCTTTCCAAAGTTTCTCTGCTCATAACAGAGTAAGCAATAGAAACCATTTCTAGTTGCTTAAGTTTTAGTTCTCGGAGAAAAATTTCTACTGATGTTTTATTTTTCTCTGATTCAGAAATCTTAACAATATCTACTTTCTTTTTAGGTTTAACATCGGATTTAATTTTACTTCTTAAACTTTTAGATTTTCCGGTTTTCCCTTTATTTAATTTTTCAAATAATGTGCTCATTTTTTAGAAAACTAATTTTTTAAAAATATCATTTTTATCTTTAAACAAAGGGCTATCAAAAATGAAAGATATCTATATTCTATTTGAAAATCAAAAATTGATTGCTGTGTTTGATAATTTTATCAAATTCAGAAAAAATTCATTTCATTACATTTTGAGTATCCTTGTTAAGAATGGGAAATTTAAAAATAAATTGGAAGGGGGTAGAAAATTAAAGAAAGAATTTTCAGATTTCTATGGTAAAAATTCTGTAGATTTCAAGTACAGTAATTATCAGTGGAAGATAATAAATATGAAAATAAATGATTTAACAGAAGAACTAATTTTCAAAGATAAAAAAGAAGAAAAAGAAAACAATGATTATGTTTCAGAATTTACAAAAATCAATGTGATAAGAGGTACTAAAATGTATAAGAGTTTAAATGAAAATTTGGCATATGTTAAACTGACCCCTCTTTATGGACAGTGAAAATAACTCATCATAATCTAAAAATGATTAACAATTTTAAATATTTGTAATTTAAAATTGTGATGTTTGATTTGAAACAATTTAGCGGAACCCCTGTCACACTTCTAAAAAAGAACTCTGTCAGAAAAAATAATGTTGATATTATTTTGAGACTTGTCTCTGAAGGAAATGCTACTATCTTCACAGTGTTTGAAAGTGAGAAAACAGCTAAATATATGAATACTTACTTTCAGAAAAATCACAGTAAACTCAAAACAGATGTTTTGATAAATAAAAGTAAAATATCTTCTCACAGAGATGTTTACTTTTCTGATTTCTCAACAGCTAAAAATATTTTTTTAAGTAATGTTAACAAAAGAAACATTGATTTCTGCAGTGTTATTGTGATAAATGACATACATTTTGAACATCCAGACAAAATGTTCTTGATTCTACTGTGGTTACAGATGTTTCAAAAAAGTGATTTGAGACCTTATTTGCTTCTGACAACAGATTGCTATCTGATACCAGAAATACCTTTCGACTTACAAAAGATTTCACTTCAAGAAATAGATTCGGAAAGAGAAAAAGAAATAAGTCTTAGATATCACAATGAAAATTATTCTCCAAATTCTTTTGAGATAATTTTAAAAACAGTAGAAATTATTAAAAATTTAGATTCAGAATATCCAGTTTCCAAAGAACAACAATCTACATGGTTAGTTTTTTACTCTGGTAAGAAAAATTCTAACTATCTGACTAAACTGATTTATGAATCTATGGAAGACTGTATCGTTTATTCTTACAAAAATATTTCTGATTTCAGTAAAGTCATGATGGATGGTAAAAGAACGATTATTGTGATAGATCAAATTTACGAAGACAGTATTTTTCTAACATCTGACGGGGTCATTGACACAATGATTTCCGAATACAGAGATGAAGAAAGTGTATTTTACAAATATTCTTCAAAGCAAAGAGCAGAAATAAAGTCTAGTTATGTCAGGAGAGGTTTCTGCTTTAGGTTATGTACAGAATCTTTTTTTGAAACACTACCTAAAGTTGAGGTTAACACTATGACAAACAGGGAACTGGAAAAATATATTTTACATGTTTCTGAAAAAGAAATAGATATAGAAAATTTCTTTCAGAATTTAGTATCTAAAATAAAAATTTCAAAAGTTATTCAAAAACTTAAATTTTTAGGATGCCTTAACTCAAATAATAAAATTACGAAAATTGGAAAAGAGGCAATAGATCTTCCTCTCAATACAACAAACAGTTGTATTTTAAATGATTGGAGAACAGATCATCCTATCTTTCCAATGTTAGTTTTGTTAGTTTTTTCTGAATTATCTGATTCAATTATTCAGTTTCCTTACAAATCTAAGGGACAAAATAATGAAGAATACAGAAAAATAAAAATTAATTTCATTGAAGAAGTCTACAAAGAATCTTATAGTAGTATCATTGAACTTTATCTAAAGATATTTGTGCTGATAGTAAAAGATGAGGGAACTGTCAACATAACTAATTTCAGTAAAATTTGTAAAAAATATAAATTAAATTATGTTGTCATTAAAGAAGTTTTTAGTAAAATAAAAAAGACAGTAGATATGATGAAAGAAAATTTCAAGTTGGGTATTTTTGATCCAGAAAATTTAATCGGACTATCCAAAAAATACTTTGAAAAATATTCTTTCAATAATATTGGTAAATTAGTAAATCAGGAAAAGAAACTGTATTCTTTTCAAGATTCAGAAATTTACAAATTGGACTATTTCAAACATTTTGGTAAAAAGGAAGAACTTCCCTATCACATATTTGCTTTTGATAAAATTAAAATTAATGATTCTGAAGATTCTATCCAAAAGAGAAAAAATTTAGTGCATTATTTCATGCCCATTGACAATCTTTTTGTTGAGGACTAGTTTTTAATTTAGTAATGAAAATTAAAAACAACATATTTAAATATATTATTCCTCAAAATGTCAGATTCTAGATTGTCATGGGATGATTATTTTAGTAAGATAGTTTCTGTTACATCAGAGAGGTCTCCTTGTCACAGACTTCATGTAGGATGTCTACTTGTAAAAGATAACAGAATCATATCTCAAGGTTATAATGGATTTTTACCTGGGTATCCTCACGAATCAATTGTTAGAGAGAATCATGAACAAGCTACAGTGCATGCCGAGCAGAATGCTATTACCGACTGTGCTAAGAGAGGGGTCAGTTGCGAAGATTGTACTGCTTACATTACTCACTACCCATGTATTATTTGTACCAGGTTGTTAATTGCTTCGGGTATTGAGGAGATTAAATATCTGAATGACTACAAAAACGATCCTCTAGTAAAACATTTTTGCGATTTAGGGGCCATTAAAATTCATAAAATGTAATTTAATGAATAACAAAAATGTTGAAAGGGTATGATCTGATGAGAGCTTTTGGAAAATATTCAATAATATTTTCTTTATCAGCTCCTATATATGTTTTTGCCTCAGGAGAGTACACCGACGGAGCAAAACTAGCCTTGTCCATATTAATCATTTTAGTAAACATAACAACATACTTCTATTGGAGTTTTAAAGATATGAAGAAAAGTGTTTTTTGGAAAATAGCAGATAGACTAACAGTAGTTTCTTTACTTGTCATACCTGCTATCTTTGGAGACAATGATGTGAGAACATTCTTAGCTCTCTCTGTATATTTTTATCTTCTAGGTTATTCTTCTGACTGGGTAGATCATAATGGTCATCTGAACCATGCTGCTTTCAGATTTTTTGGTGCCTTCGGAGTAATTTTGTACATTGTTAAACCTTCAGATGATGTTGTAAAAATAGTCTTCCTCTCATTACTATTAACTATTTTAGTCTCAGGGGCATACTTGATAATTAAAGATTTTAAAGAGATAAGTAAAGTTAATACTCTCAAGAAGAGTACTATAATATTCTAACTGGTTTCTTTTGTTTAATAGACTGAATAAAAGTAGAAATAACTTTCTTTTTAATTTCACCGTCAACGATAATACAAGTCTCTTCTAGTTTAACTTCTGTTAAACCTTCTAACTTATCAAAAACTTGTTTTACTTTGTTCATGTCACCTATATTGACATTACTTCCAGAAGTGTCAAAGATAAATCTTACTTTATCATTTTCTTCGTAAGAAGTCTTAATTTTTTGATAGAAACTGTCAATATCCATATTTTCTTTTAACCTAATGTAAACATCTTTTACCATTTTTCAT
>Ga0070754_10003655_pt1 | contig 10792 bp, 15 predicted proteins | sample VirMetDEL_Sep_01_FD_75181 | JGI IMG/M metagenome (GOLD analysis project Ga0070754, IMG submission 75181) | Aqueous microbial communities from the Delaware River and Bay under freshwater to marine salinity gradient to study organic matter... | ecosystem: Environmental > Aquatic > Marine >... | reverse complement strand
TGCAAACCGTGCCGGATAACTATACAAGCGGCGTCAGTAATAGTCAGCGTTATAAAATGCTTGGAAACGGTTGGACGGTTGATGTCATAGCGCACATATTCAAAAAAATAATTGACACACCGCGCAAAAGACCGTAAATAAATTTTCATGCCATTAAAATCAGGTAAAAGCAAAAAGGCAATAAGCTCAAACATAAAAAAAGAGATCAAGGCCGGCAAGAGCCCTAAGCAGGCAGCCGCTATTGCATACTCAAAAGCAGGAAAAACGAAAAACAAAAGTGCCAAGAAAAAAAGCTACTAATACAGGCGCGGCCAGCAAGTATACTCCGCAAATGATCAAGAAGGTCACAGCGGCATTGAAAAAGGGCATGACTTATAAATATGCGGCAGAACTGGCAGGAATATCTGAGACAACTTTTTATGATTATATGAATAAACATCCGGAGTTTTCGGAGGCGGTTAAGGCATCGAAAGCAGCCAATGCTCAATATTGCATGGACCGGATTGTCGAGCTCGCTGATGAGCGAAAAGATCCGAGAGCGTATCAATGGATTTTAGCAAACGGGCACCGGGACCAGTATCACACAAAGCAAGAGACCGAGATTCAAGGCGGAGACAAGCCTGTCAAAATTGAGGTCAGCATCGACTTGTCATGAATATAAGTTTAAAAGCGAACTTGCATCCGGGACAAAAAGAAGTCATGACATCAGGCGCGAGGTTTAAAGTCTTGGCTTGTGGTCGTCGATGGGGCAAGTCAAAACTCGCTGCTTTCTGCTCTCTTGTCGAAGCTCTCAGGGGCGGAGTCTCATGGTGGGTAGCTCCAAGTTTCCCAATTGCCAGCATTGGCTGGAGAACCATTAAGAAAATGTCCAAAGCAATTCCAGACATCGAAGCGCGGGAGGGCGAGCGATCAATCAGCTTTCCGGGCGGTGGATGGCTGCAAATCAAATCGGCTGACAATGTTGACAGCCTTCGAGGAGAGGGCTTGAATTTTGTTGTCATGGATGAGGCGGCTTTTATGCGTCAAGAAGCATGGACAGAGGCGATCAGGCCAGCATTGGCAGACAAGCAGGGCCGCGCTCTATTCTGCTCAACTCCGAACGGTGCAAACTGGTTTCATGATGTTTACAACGAATCTAGCGATGATTGGCAGTCTTGGAGCTTTAAAACTACTGACAATCCATACATACCAGAAAGCGAAGTTGACGCCGCAAGAAAATCTTTACCCGAGAGGATTTTTCAACAAGAATTCATGGCAGAGTTTTTGACAGACGGGCAAGGCGTTTTCCGTAACTATACAAAGTGCGTAAAAGGCTCTTTTGAGTCTCCTGCTCCGGGTGAGTCGTATGTCATGAGTGTTGACCTTGCAAGAACTGTTGACTACACTGTCATCACAGTTTGGAGTCAGTCACGTTCGCACATGGTCCATCTTGACAGATTCAATCAGGTTGACTGGTCAATACAGCAGCGTCGAATCATTGAGACTGCGAAACGATATAATAATGCTTTTATCATTGTGGATGCAACAGGCGTTGGAGATCCTATCACGCAATCATTGCAGAGGTCAGGGCTGTCAGTGCAAGGCGTCAAGATCACGGCGCAACTCAAGCGACAAATGATTGAGAGCTTAATGTTGCAACTTGAAAACGAGGAGATAAGCTTTCCAGATCATCCTGAGCTGCTGCATGAATTATCAGTTTACACCGCAGAGCAATCTGTTATGGGAGTAAAATACAACGCGCCATCAGGTCAACATGATGACATTGTGATTGCTATGGCGTTGGCAACTAATCATTTTCGAAATGGTTTTATAAAACAGAGGGCCTTATGATACAAAAGAAAAATCTTAAAGATACCTACGAGGGCAGGCAAGAAATCAACACTCTGCTCAAATTCATCCATGATGCGGCAGAGGGGAATCTTGACAAAGTAAAATACAAGATGCTGAAAAGCAATGCCAGCATGAGCAAACATACTGGAGGATATCGAGATCCTTATCTCATGCGATTTCAATATGAAACTCAGAATCACTACGAGGAGCGGATCAAGCTTGCTAATTGCTATGGTTACACAAAGATCATTGCAGATAGTTATAAATTTTTATTTGAAGGCGCAGACAAGGTTTTGACTATTGAGGGCGCAAGCGATGATCAGATCAATCAAGTCATGCAGGACGTTGATGGCAACGGGACTCCGCTTGATGCGTTTGCTGCAAAAGTCTTTTATAACACATTAATTGATGGCGTTAGCTTTATTGGCAGCGACAACACTGAGCGGCCTTATTTATACTGCATACCAAGAGCAAGCTTGAAAAATATGGCGTATGATGAAAATGGATTGGCCTTTTTTATTTACGAAACATTTAAGCAGAAAGTTGAAGGAATCAAAGCAGAGCAGCAGGAGTGTCTTTATGTTTTCACTCGAGAAGAGCTTGCCGAGTTTTACGAGGAAAACGATGATTATAAATTAAAGCAAGAGGTGCCAAATCAGCTTGAGCGCGTGCCTGTTGTTCATTGCGAGTTATCAGACACAACTCCGCTCATGCAGCCAGTTGCATCTATTGATTTAAACTTGATGAACTTGGACAGCGAGATGAGATCCATCATCCGCAATCAAGCCGGCCTAGCTTTCCTTGTGCTGCCTCAAGAGGTGGATCTTGATGCATTGACAGACACTACCGTGATCCAGATGCCACGCGGCGCAGACATTGCCAAGCCTGACTGGATAGGGTACCCGGCCAGCGGGCTCGGTGCGCACTTTCAATATATCGAGTTTTTGCAAAATACACTTTATGAGATCAGCAGACTGCGCAGGCAGCAAAAAAATCAAGCCGAGTCAGGGCTTGCAAAAGCTCTTGATTTTACGCAGACAAGAGCAGTATTAAATGCAGGAGCTGATGCAATTGAGACAGCCATCGAGCAATCTCTCAAAATATATTTTCAATGGCTAGGGCAAGATGTTGAGGTCCGTTATAAAGTTGATCGCAATTTTGAGCTCGCAGACTTTGATGATGAGATCCGTCAAATCTTGAGCTTGCAATCAATCGGCCTTGGTCAAGTTGCCGAAGCCGCAGCTAAAAAACAATTCAGGAATAAATATTGAAAGCTGACTCCCGAGGAAATGCAGGAGTCGGATCAAGAGATAGACAATAATGATGACAATGGACTTGTCTTAAATGGAGGTATTCAATGAGCGAAGAGCAAGAGCAACAAGAGACGGTGGAGATCAAAGGGCATGCCGTACCCAAAGATGCATATCAGGCAATCGTCAACAGCGTGCAGTCAAGTTTAAACAATCAGCACAAGAACGAGCTCGCAAAAATTATCGGTGAGCAGGATGCGGAAAACATGTCACTCGGGCAAGCGATCCACTCCCTGAGAGATAAGATCTCAAGTCTTGAGGAAGCAACCAGAGCAAAGCCAAAAACCGAAGAGGGCAAAGTTGACAAGTTAGAGCTGGAGCGTCAAAAGCTTCAAGCCGAGTTTGAGAAAAAACAGCGCGACTATGAACAGGGGTGGAAAAAGCGTGAGCAAGTCGAAACGATCAAGGCACACGCAATCAAGAATGGCCTGACTCCAGAATTTACTGACATATTTGGAAATCTGCTTGAAACTCATTTTAATCTGGAGATCAATGAGAAAGGCGTTCTCTATAAAGATAAACGGACGGAGCAAGTTGTTTTCAACTCACAAGCAGAGCCAGCAGGTCCAGAGCAAATTGCAGAATTATTAAAAACTAAGTTTCCCGGAGCGTTTACATCAGTCAAAACTGGACTAGGTGCAAAAGCAAACGGCTCGACGCCAAGCAAGGATGATTGGGACAAGATGTCAGTGCGTGACCTGCTCAGATCTCATTGATGAAAGTGGTGCATCAGTATGATGACTTCCTGCTTTTGATTGGCAGGTCCTCAGATCTTTTCAACTATTTTCAATCAGACATCATTGCAGGCCTTAGCAAGAGTCGATGTTATGATTCCGAGTCTGATGCATACATTGCCGGACTTTGCAATGAGCATCATGTGCCTTTTGTTTTTCTAAATTCCGAAAGGCTTAAAAGTGAGGATAAGTCTGAGTTAATATATCATGAGGCAATGCATCAAGCTTTCCGACGATTCAATATTGATGATGATCGCGAGGAGACGATTGTTAAGTATGCATGCGAAACCGCAAAAAGGATTATGAGAAATGCTGAGCTACCATAAAGATTTGCAGATTCGACAAAAATATACGCCGGGCCATGTGCGGACCAAGCCGGTCAAGCATATTGTGATACATGGCACTGGAGGAGCGTCAAACGCTCGACCGTTGATCAAGTGGATGCTCAACCCGGGTCAAGCTCAAGCGAATCGCTACAAGCGCGGCGTTGCGTTGTTTCACTATATGATCGATAGGGACGGAAGCATCACTGAGTTGATTGACCCGAGTCGATGGGTCTATCATGCATCAATCGGCAGAATGGACGGCGGAACCATAGGCATTGAGCTAGGCAACCCAAGCAAGACAAACGGCGAACCATACACGGACCCTCAATACGTTGCTCTTGTAAATCTTATTGAGTTTTTGCTTGCTGACTATCGAGACATCGACTCAGTCATAAGTCACAGGTATGCGAAAGAAGTCATGGGCAAAAGCGGGACGAAGAACTGTCCGGGCAATTTTGATTGGGAGCTCTTGTCCAATATGCTGAAAAAGTTTGGCGTTACCAGAAAAGCTCATGATTGCCTGCAATTGAACCTGTAAAAAAAAAGTTAAAAAAGCGCGAAAAAAAGTTAAAAAAAACTTGACACGCGGTCGTTATATAATTATATTTAATTCAATGAAAACGACAGGAGAAACGACAATGAACAATACACTGCAAGAAGAAATTAACAATATAATTATCGACGAGACTGATCAAATAAGAGTTTTACGGTCAGAGCTTAAAGAATGCTTGAAAAAAATGATTGAGTTTGCTACGGATGCGCATGACAGCGTGCATGATAAAAGTGTTAGCCTACAAATTGAAATGGCTAAGGGATTTTTAGATGGCGCGAAATATTATAATGAGGAGCTTGAGCTGTCATACGAAAGAATGCAAAACCGCATTGCAATTGCGCGCAGCGAAGCAAGATAAGCAGGCCCGCAGCCGGTCGCAAGACCGGCAAAAAAACGCTTGACGGATAACTCACAACCAGTTAGGAACCAACAGCAGCCAATAGACGGGCGCATGGCCGTTTTCTTCCATGCGATACGCTGCTTGCAGGCGGTCAAGGTGCAAGACTCAAGAAAACAATAAGGAGCAATTATGGCATCTATAATTGACGTAAGAAGCCGCGCCGAAACTCCTTTAATGGCTGGAGTGATCCGCGCCATTGAGGAACGCTCTCCTATTTATTCATATCTAGCACTGGAGCAAATTGACTCCCTGAGCTACAACATGAAAGAGCAGGGCTCATATCCAAGCGCAGGTTTCAGAAAATACAACAATACGTTCTCAACGCAAGACACTGCACCGCTTGATTTGATTCATGTTGAAATGGCTGACTTCGGTCTGTCAACCTCAACTGATCCAATCCTAGCAAGACAGCGTTCTCGCGAGGGAGCTGACTATCTCGCACAATTACGTGAGGAAGTCGCAACTTCCATCGGTCTCGATTGGAAGAAAAAAATCCTTGGCGTTGGCCGCGTTGCCGGCGAGCCGTTAGGTGCTCAGCAATGGGCTGATTTTTACAACACAACTGCCAACCCGCTTGTCTTTGACATGGGAACCAACGGAGCGAAAATCTCCGGTGCGCTTTCAACTTTCATTCAAGAACTTTCTGAGATGATCACTAGCGTGCGCCCGAATGTGTTAATCGGCACTCGGGAGATGATCGCAACTTTACAATCTCAAGCTCTTGTCAGTGCAAACAATAACGCACTAGCAAACATGTTTGCTTTTGAAAATCAAGTTGTCAATGGTCGTCCAGAGATAATCAGCCGCTTTATGGGTATTCCAATAATCGACGCGGGTCAGGACAGCGGTGGCACTGAGGTCATTCAGTACAATGAGACCCAAGGAAGCTCAAGCGATTGCGCCTCCCTGTATGCTCTGAGGACTGGTGTAAATGACTTTTGTGTCTTGCACATGTTCCCCGGATTGATCGATTATAAAGAGTACAATCAGTCAGGCGAGGTTGTGATTGACGTTCACGCTCCATTCGCTCCAGCAGCTAAAAATGCTCGTTGCGTTGGACGCTTGAAAGGAATCAAGGCGGAATAAGGAGTAAATTATGAAAGGACAATACATACCAGACAATGATTTTCTCTTGACCGAAGCGCAAACAGTAACAACAGACTCTGCTGGAAATATCAGCGCAGGATATGTTGATTTAGGAAGTGACTATATTGATTTCCCAAGTGTTCTTGGAGTTTTCAATATCGGCACAACTGATTTTGGAGATGCTGATGAGATTTATGAGTTTAAAATTCAATTCTCAAATGCAACCAATTTTGCAACCATTGAGGGCGAGTATTCAGTGACTTGCTCCAGTGCAGCTGAAATTGAGAGAAATAACAGCACAGTGCTCGTTCCAGCAAGAGCCGTTGGACAGTATGTTCGATGCTTTACTGATGTAACTGGCACAACTCCGTCAACAGTCATTGACTTAGCGTTTTTGACTAAGGAGTAAATTAAAAGCGGCCTTCGGGCCGCGTTTTTGAAATTATGGCTTACAACTTTATAACAGACAACCCTCATCAATTTCTTGTTGGAGATCAGCCAACAATCTTTGGTACCGTTTCAGGCAATAAGCGAACACTTGAGGGAGTGACAGTCACTCTCACATTGACTCGGCAGATCTTGCAGCGTGAGCAGGCAGCCAGCACAAACAGCGACAAATATTTTACATTGATCCTTGATCCATTCACAGTGCCGGATTCTGGATCAGTATTAGTTGCTGCTCTTGAGTCGGATAATCAGTCGGCAACGCTGGACGGTACAATCAACGACAGCGTGACAAGCTTGACTATTCAATCAGTGTCAGGCACGCTGCGCAGCTCTGGATGGCTCAAGATTGATGATGAGTGGATGTCTTATACTTTGTCAGGATTGACCGCAACCGTAAAGCGCGGAGTTTTTGGTACTACCGCAGCAAGTCACAGCGACACGGCTGCGATCCGATTTGCAGATAGTAAAACCAGTTTAATACCTTATTACGATTGGAAAGTCTATGATCCTGCTCAATTGCCTCAAGGAGTGCCTTTCGATGCTTAATACTCAATACGCATCAACCGGCGATGTTGACCAATATGCATCCGATCACGGTCACACATACTGGACCAATTTGAGCGCAAACGAAAAGAAGCGAGCAGTAATGACTGGTACGCTTGATATTGAAGCGGCGCACAAACAGCCAAGGCGCAGCAATCTGCCTTGGGCTTATGGTTGCGAAATGTTGCGCGAAGCGGCAACCCTGCAATCTTTATTTATAGGTAGAACCATAGGACAGCGAGATGCATCCGACAGCCTGAGCAGTCTTGGGAGATCCGGGGTGAGCGATGGCGTTGTGAGTGCAGATGATCCTATTGGTCAAAAGCTTGACGGTCAGGCTCAAAGCTTGGTCACTTTAAAATTGAAAAGCTCAGGAATCGCTGCGAGTCAATATGGCCGAGGATGAAATTTTTACCGCAGCCGAGCGGAGACGACTTGGCGAGATTATAGCTCGCGCTGAAAAAGTCAATGATCTTGATTATGTGATCAGAGCAAAACTCCCTGAGCTCAACCGAATCATCGAACGATATCGAAAAGACCTAAAAAGCGAAACCAATAAGATCTTTGTAAAAAGTGATGTTGTCAATGCTTTGATCGGTCTGGAGATCCAGTCATACATCAAAGAGCTTTCCAAGTACATTGACCCGGCGGAGATAGTAAAAAGAACAGGTGAAAAGCGAGCACTCATTGAGGCAATTAAGTCTCAATACACATCCGAGCTTGCAAATCAAATTGACTATCTTGCCGGCAATCTCAAGTCAAAGATTGGCACGACAAAGTTGCTCCAAGATGACATTGAGCGGAGAACTCGTCAATATGTGACAGCAGTGCGAGAGCTTGACGATGGCCTTGATGCAATTCCAACAATATTTAATCGGGAGCAAAGGGAAAGGCTTTTGCTTTTGTCACAGACAGGAATCACTCGCGCAGGCATACCCACTGATTTGATCAAGTCACAGCTTGCGCAAACATGGCAGCAACTAGACAAGCGTTACGGAAAAGCCGGATATATTTTATACAGAGGCAGCGTGGATGATCCGATTGATCCATCATTGGCAACAGCGCAGCAAACAGCAGCGCGCAAAAATTATCCGCTTGAGTCGTATCTTTACCAAAAGGAAAAAACGATTCAACAAGAAGTGCAGACGAGGACAGCCGAGGCAATGAGCACAGCCAACGGAATTTATACTGTCAAGTTTAACAATACAGGCACACAAGACAGCTGCATATTTTGGCAAGATAAAATTGTATTTTTGAGCGACTTGGCGAAAGCTCAATTTATGGCAAGATTCCCGGAGCAAGCAGCCCGGGTGAAAGGATGGGCAACCGTTGACCAGATCAGGCAAGACAACACTCACATGCTGAAATGGCAATGCCGTCACCGGATTGAGCCTTATCCGATTCAGTTTTTTGATCAAAACGATCTCAACCAAGAGATCCAAAACAACCGGATGCCAAAAGTACCGAAAAAGATAAATGAGCGCGAGATAGAAAAAGATGTTCGCAGGAGCGAGGGCTTGCCAGCATGAATTTAGTCACATGGTCAAGATCAAGTGATGCATTTACAACGGGAGACCCGGTGAACTTTTTGCAGGTTAAGAACTCGAGCAAGATCACAACGGGAAGCGGAGACGCAATCAGCAGGCCCGCGATCATGTTCTCGAGCCCTGACAATTTATCGCGAGGTCAATATCTGCTTTACGAGTCGAATTATTATGAGATCTTTGAGGTAATTAAAAACGGTTATTACGGGAGAGTTACAGCTCTCGAGATTCCCGATAAATTATAGGAGAAAAAAATGAGAGAATCAAAGCACATAAGCGCACAAGCGATTTATAACAGGCTGCAAAGCATAGGTGAATATTCAGGGAAAGTTGTCATGCCGAATGGCACTGTTCATCAGGTTGATTTTGTGCAGGCTTGCGAGCTTGAGATGCTACACGGAGCCGAGATACTAGCAAGGGAGGAAGCTTATGGCATCGCAGATAGACCTGTCGCTGAGCGACCAGTGGGAGAACATAGTGAAAGCGGTAGTGCCAAAGGCACTGGAGATAGCAGCGCAGACGACAGCAGCACTAGCGGAGCAGTACATACCCGTAAAAGAAAACGCTCTGCGCAACAGCAAGGAGATTGAAATTCAGGGCGGAGAGGTTGAGCTTCGCTATGGAGACGGATTGCCTTATGCCAGATTTCAATATGAAGGATCAGAGGAAACTGGCGAAGTCAACCACCTTGCAGACAGCAAGGGACGGCCAATACGAATGGTCAACTACTTGCCAGCAAGACGCAGATCAGGGCGAGGGGCTGGAGCATACAGCGCAGCCTACCAAGCAGCAAAGGAGGCAGGAGCATTAACAACCTTCAAAGTTGGCGGCAGTAATGATCCGCGCTGGATCCATAGAACTGTTGAAAACGGCAGAGCAGAAAAAAAGATTCAAGATGTTTTTGTTAAGGCTTTAAAAGGAACATGAAAAAAACAAATGACTTTGCTGATGCGATCACTGATGCTGGATTTGCGGTCGAGCCTGATTATGGGCGCGGGATTTTGGAATCAGAGAAAAATGCGTTGACCGGCTCAAATGTCACAGTATTGATTGAGTTGAGACAAGACATCAATGAGTTGGTTACGCAGAGCACCATCGGAGACCTCACAGACGCCACAATATTCTTTCAGGCTTATTCTCGCAGCCGGTCTGATGCTATTGAACGCCTTCGCTCTATTGCTGCATTGGGCTGTTTGGATACTCGCCTCACAAGTCAAAAAACGCCGCCGTTTTCGATAGGAACAGGCGCAAACGAAATAATATTTTATCAATGGAGACTATTGGCTGCCTATGATGAGATTGTCGATGATATTGGGTCCGGTGTATATCGGGCACAACAAGCAATCGAGATCCGTTATAACAATAGAATCTAAAAAGGAGTAAATTATGGCATTTACCCAAGCAGACTTGGACGCGATTGAGTTGGCCCAATATGAGATCTATTTTGACGATCTTAGTTTAGGCTACTTAGTTGACGGTTCACTGTCCGTTGCCGTTGCTGGCAACTATACCAATGTTGAAACTGTAAATCAGTTTGAAGGTATCGTTAAGCAATGGAATCGGGCAGTCATTCCAACAATCAGCTTTTCAGTCTTTGCAAACTCGGTTGAGTATTTGAGGACCAAGCTGATGAAAAATCAGGTTGAAAGCGAGACGTTTTCCGACGGCTCAAGTAAAATTGGACTCGGCGTAAAGACGCGCTCAAGCACAACCTACGAGGGAGTCTTGTTGATGACTCCTTATCCAGCAGTCAGTGGTGACTATTCAAAGGATATCAGGATACCCAAGGCGGTTGTCCAGATCAATTTTGACAACATCATCGCAGGCAGCAAAGAGAGCCCGGCAGAGCTTGCAGTTACTGTAAACGCTTTACCGGATACAAATCAGGCAACAGGGTTTGAATACGCTACCTTGGGCAACTGGTCCAGATCAAGCGACACGCCGCTCGGGGTGTCAATTGCAACGTATCAGTATATCCTAAGCGACAGCGCACGCATGTCTCTCGGCGCGTTGACATTA
>Ga0070754_10003653_pt1 | contig 10793 bp, 15 predicted proteins | sample VirMetDEL_Sep_01_FD_75181 | JGI IMG/M metagenome (GOLD analysis project Ga0070754, IMG submission 75181) | Aqueous microbial communities from the Delaware River and Bay under freshwater to marine salinity gradient to study organic matter... | ecosystem: Environmental > Aquatic > Marine >... | reverse complement strand
GTATGAATTTTATAATCGCCACAATAAGAAATACATCCTCCTGTAGCTGTAATAAAAGTTGCAGCTTCAGAAATATCACTTGCCTTGGAAGCATCTGTAAGAACCCAGCCACGCGTTGCGTCGACGTAGATGAATTGTGCAGCTGTTCCTTCTACAGATACAATAAAATTATTTGCTACTCCTTGGATATTATTTCCGTTTGCATCTATTGTTAAATTATTTGTATCAAACGTATTTGCATAATCTTTTAAACCAATCACATCACCTGCAGTTGGTGATGCTGGTAAAGTGACTGTAAAAGTTGCTGAAGTTGTATTACAAAAATATCCTGTATTAGATACAGCTGTGAATCCAGTTGTCTTTGCAGTGGTATCCCAATTAATAACTCCAGCTAGTCCTGTAATGGTTCCTTGATTATCAATCGTTCCACCTGTTATTCCTGCTGTAGAAATTGTGCCTGCATTAGTTGTCGTTACACCACAAGGTATAGAAACTGTATCACCACTGTCTCCAATGGTTTGTGTTGTCCCTTTTCTTGGACTAATTTTATTTGTCTTAATTTCACTCATAGCTATTGATATTTATAACGTATAACTACAATTCCAGAACCACCACTTGAAAATCCACCTCCGCCTCCACCAGTATTGACAGTTCCTGGTGATGCAGGATAAGCAGGATTAGATAATATTCCACCATTACCGCCTCCACCAGCACCTCCAACTGATCCTGGTACAAATTGTGGTTGAGCAATTGCTTGTAAATAACCACCTCCACCTCCAGCAAAATATCTTCCTGGAGAGGGTCCTGGTGTTCCATAACTTGGAGCTGTTGGTCCAAAAAATGAATCAGCTATAGGAAGACCATCTCCTCCAGGTCCAGCGGGTCCACAAGGATTACCGTTAGTTCCTGCAGCTCCTGCTCCACCTCCGCCACCTCCTGCTCTTCTTGGAGTGTAATAACCTGTTCCACCTGGATTTCCTTGAGGTGGACTTACTGGAGGCGTGTTACCAGATCCACCTGCTCTTGATGATAATCCAGTAGTAGGAGTATCTGTAGCACCACCTCCACCTGATCCTCCATTATAATTAGATGGTGTAGGGGGTGAAGAATTAGGCATAGAATATCCAGATCCACCTCCGCCACCTGCTGATGTTATTGAACTAAAAATTGAGTCACTTCCTTTAATTCCTGAATTACATGCAGGTTGATTACTAGCTCCCCCTGCTCCAACTGTAATTGGATATCCTGTTGCTGTAACAGGTAAACCTGTAGCTGTAGGACTTGGATAGTTTTGACGATACCCTCCAGCACCACCACCTCCACCATAAATACCACCACCTCCTCCTCCAGCGACAACCATATATTCTACTGAAATTGATCCTAGTGGATTACCTGCACATGATACACAAAAAGTTCCTGGCCCTGTAAATACGTGAGTTTTATAATCTCCACATGTTAAAACACATCCACCTGTTGCTGATACAAATCTAGCTTGTTCTGTAATATCAGATGCTTTTGCTACACCTGTTGAAACCCAACCTTGAGTTCCATCTACATAAATTAATGTGATAGATGTACCTGCAACTGATATTGTAAAATTATTTGCTACGCCTTGAATGTTAGATCCATTTCGATCTATAGTAATATTATTAGTATCTGCTGTGTTGGCATAATCTTTAATTCCGACTAAATCACCTGCTGTTGGTGTTGCTGGCAATGTAACTGTGATTGCACCTGATGTGGTATTAACAAAATATCCGTTTCCTGCAACGGCTGTAAATCCTGCTGTCTTTGCTGTAGTGTCCCAGTTAACTTGATTATCAATGGTACCTGTAATGGTTCCACCTGATATAGTTCCTGTATTGGTAATCGTTCCTGAATTAGTAATGGATCCTGCGTTTGATAAAGTTACACCAGCTGGTAAAGAAAATGTATCACCACTATCGCCCAGAGTAACTGTGCCACAATTTGCTGTTGGTGTAATTTTATTAACTTTAACTTCACTCATGTCGCTCCATTATTGAAACTTGTATCTTATTATTACGATTCCGCTACCGCCAGATCCACCAGAACCAGGAGCATGATTACCACCTCCACCTCCACCTGTATTTGCTGTTCCAGATTGTCCTCCATTAGCAGGTCCTCCACCACCTGGGCCACCTGTTGCATTATTTGGCACATCTGCTCTTGAAGAGCCAGCTCCTCCACCAGCATAAGTTGTTGATGAACCTGATATACTTGTAGTTGCTCCAGCTCCTCCTGGTCCACCATAAGATCCACCTGGTCCACCTATTGATGATCCTTTTACTCCTTGTCCAGTTGCTCCACTACCACCAGCACCACCTTGCCATCCCCCAGCTAATGGTGTTTGCGGTGAATTACCTTGAGGAGGACTAACTGGAGGTGTGTTTCCTGCTCCTATCATAATAGCTGGAGCATCCACTCCTCCACCTGCACCAGAACCTCCTGGCATATCAGCTGGTACTGAATATATTCCATATCCAACTCCACCTCCACCACCTGTAGAAGTTATTGTTGAAAAAACTGAATTACTTCCTCTTGTTCCAGAAGTTCCAGTGGATCCACCTCCACCTACTGTAATTGGATAACCTGTTACTGTAACAGGTAAAGCTGTTGTTGCTAATGGACTTGCTGTGTAAGAACCAGGGTTATATCCTTCTCTAAAACCTCCTGCTCCTCCACCACCACCTCCATGTGTAGCACAACCAGGTCCTGATCCACCTCCACCACCTGCAACTACTAAATAGTCTACTGAAGTTGAACCTAATGGATTACCTGCACATGTAACTGTAAAAGTTCCTGGGCTTGTAAAAGTATGGATTTTGTAATCTCCACAACACGTTACTGTTCCACCTGTTGCTGCTACATAAGCTGGTGGAGTAACTATATTATTTGTATTTGAAGTATAAGTTGTTTTCCAACCTTCTGTTCCATCGACATAAATTAAAGTGACAGCAGAATTTTCTGCACTAATAGTTAAATCGGACGCTGCACCATTAATATTAGATCCATTTCTCGCAACTGTAATATTATTTGTTGTTGCTGTTCCTGCGTAATCAGAAATTGCAACAATATCTCCACCCGAAGGCGAGGAAGGTAGTGTTACTGTAATTGCACCACCTGTTGTATTTACAAAATACCCTGTTCCACTGACTGCTGTAAAGCCAGCCGTCTTAGCCGTTGTATCCCAGTCTACTGTTCCTGTTCTACCGAATCCTGTTTGTGTTGCTCCACAAGCAAGAGTAATATTATCTCCGCTTGTACCTAATGTAATTGTAGTTCCACATCTTTCTATATATGCAGTTCCGCATTGATTTTGAATATTGTTTACTTTAATTGTACTTGTCATAATTATTGATATTTATACCTTATTATTACAATTCCGCTACCACCATTGTTACCAGACACACCTGCTCCACCAACTGGTCCTCCTCCACCACCATTTCCACTATTTGCTGGTTCTGGACCAGGAGCAGCTGAAGCATATCCTTTACCTCCTGATGCGTAAGTAACGGGAGATGTAGAAATTGAAGTAGATACTCCAGGACCTCCTGCTCCTCCACCAGTTGGATTACCTGTATCACCACCTCCTCCTATAACTCCAACTCCACCAGCTCCACCACCACCTGCAGCGGCTCCAGCCCCACAAGGTGTTGCATAAATTGGACCTCCATTATTTCCTTGAGGAGGTGCTACGGGAGGTGTATTTCCTGTTCCTCCAGTGCCAGATGTAGGATTGTTGTAAGACCAAGCTCCTCCACCAGAACCTCCAGGATTACCAGGTCTAGTCGTACCAGGTCCTCCACCACCACCATAACCACCTCCTGCAGAAGTTATTGTTGAAAAAATTGAAGGAGATCCATTTGTTCCAGGATTTGATGTATTAACATTAAGTGCTCCACCACCGCCAACTGTAATTGGATATCCTGTTGCTGTAACAGGTAGAGAAGTGCAAGTTGCTAATGGCGATGCTGTCCAAGGAGCACCTGTTGCTTTAGATTCTCTAAAACCACCACCAGCTCCACCACCACCAGCTCCACCACCACCTCCTGCTATAACTAAATAGTCAACTGTATTAGATCCTGCAGTATTTCCTGCACATGTAACTGTGAAAGTTCCAGGTCCTGTAAAAGTATGAATTTTATAATCACCACAACAACTCACTGTTCCACCTGTTGCGGTAACAAAAGCAGGTGCGGGTAAATCTGCATCTGTTGCAGCATTTACAATTAACCAACCTTTAGTACCATCAACATAAATTAATGTTCCTGATTGACCTTCAACAGATATAGTTGCATCTGTTGATCCTCCTCCAATAGGTGAACCATTTCTTGCTATTGTTAAATTATTTGTGTCAAAAGTATTTGCGTAATCTTTAAAAGATACAATATCACCAGAACTTGGAGAGGAAGGTAAAGTCATTGTAATAGCACCTGATGAAGTGTTTATAAAATAACCTGTCCCACTTACAGCAGTAAATCCCGTTGTCTTTGCAGTTGTATCCCAATCAACAGTCCCTGTTCTTCCAAAACCTGTTTGAGTTGCACCACTTGCTAAAGTAACCGTGTCACCTGATTGACCAATCGTTAATGTTGATCCACATTGAGATGATATTTGATTAACTTCTATTTTACTCATTTAAATAATTACCAATGTTCCTGTTATCGTTTGTGTACCTGTAATGGTTACTGGTCCTGCTAAAACTCCTGAATCTAATGTTTGATCTTGATCTAATGTTGATGCATGAGTAACAACATAACCTGTTGCTTCCATCACTGGAGAAATTGTTTTCTTTGCTGGAATAGTACAGAACACATCTTTAGTTCCTGATGTAAAACTTACTGCTGCATCAGAATTAGAAGATGAAATAATAGTGTCTCTTGATAACGTGTCTGGAGTAGCATCGGTTACTGTACCAACACCAACTTCCCATTCATTTGTACCAGAGTTTACAATGGCATAATATGTTGTATTACCATTGCCTACACCTGAGACAAAAGATTCAAAGTCTTGAGCCGCACCATCTAAGTTGAACGTACCAGTTCCAGTTGTAGTGCTGCTCTCTTTAACTCTATCGTTAATGACAAGAGCCATTACTACCTCCTTAACTAATTCTTATAATAGCTTGCGTATCATTTGCAGCAGGGAACTGAATAGTAAATGTTCCAGCAGTTGCAGTTTTGTCTCCACCGAAATCTAACACACATACTGATTTACTAGATTCAGATGTGTTATAAATTAAAGCTCCTCTAGCTGTTAAAGTAACTCCAGTAAATGATAAATCATCAAAGTCTACGAAAGCTGTTGTTCCGTTTACTGATACTAAAGCGTTCACTAATGCTCCGCCACCTGCAACATACTGACCAGTATCTCCAACTTGTCCTGAGATACCAACTGCGTATGAAGTAGTGTCTGCACCGATGGATGCAGATGAATCATATAATGCTAATTTAAATACATCACCTGTTGATGGGGCGAAGTCATGCAAACCATTTAATAAATCTTCTTTAAATGAATTTGTAATTGCGTTTGTTGTAATTGCCATTTTATTTTCTCCTTATTAATTTTATTTATGGTGATGGTGAAGGAACCTGAACTCTAGGCACTCCATCATCGTACTCTGCTCTACGTCTTCTGCCCATTTGTTGTAAGGCAAATTCTTGTATCTCTTCATTATACTTGGTTTTATATAAGTTGTACACGTCCATCGGACCTTTTAGATAAGAAAAAGCCTCTGTTAAAACACCATGTAACAACATAGATTCTTGATATCTAGATAAATAAGTTGCGTTAGTGGAAGTAAAATGGGGTGGATCAACTATATAGTTTAATTGAACAGCGTAAGATTGGTCTGGTGTAGGAGCAACTACAATATTATTTTCATCCCAATTAGCATAGTATATTGGTTGTCCTGTGGCTCCCGAACCGTTATATTCAGAAATAAAACTGCTGTCTCTTTTCTCCATATACGTTCTTGTTCCTGAAAGATCAGTAGTGCTAAATACTTCCATAGATCTAATAATTAAAAAATCAGCTGGTGTAACAAGATATCTTTTACCTGTGTTAAAAGAAGAAGTAGCGTATTTTCTTAAATCATCATAATCAACTTTACCAGCAATATCTAGTTCTGTGTTTCTAATAAATTGATCAATTAAAGTATCGGATAATACATTAGAACTTACTTCTGTATAGTTTCTTACTTGAGTTAAAAAATCTGTATATGTGATAGTCATATTATGATATTACTATTGTAACACTCCCTGTAACTGGTTGTAATTGTCTTTGTCTATTTTGTTCAGAGCCATCATCTGGTTCCATCCCAGAGGACATATATGCAAATTCTCCTGGTAAAGTTAAATTAATAGTAGTCCACATAGAACCACCTGATTGAAAAGTAAAATCTTGAGGTCTTGAATTTTGTAAAGCAATTCTATCAGCGGTAATTGTTTTTCTTCTAATCTGTGGTTGTTTAGGTTCGTATTCAGAAATATGTACTAAAGATCCGTTCCATTCTTTGACCATTTCATCATAAGGGAACTCCATTCCAGATCTATCTGAAATTGATTTAGAAAATTTTCCTGTAGCAAATCCAGCCATTACACACCATCTCCAAAATAACTTTGAGGTGAAATATATAAAGAAGTTCTTCCACCGTCTTGATCTAATGCTCTTAATAACTCATCTTCATAAATTTGTTTTAATAAAGGAATTCTATTCGGATCGTATTGAAACGATAAATAATAAGCTAATCCAGAAATCATTGCTGGAATAAATCTAAATACTATATCAGTGGTATTAGTATAAGCACCTGCGTCTTGAATTCTATTAATAGAGTAATATTTTAAATACGTATAAGTAATAGCATCTGGTGCTTGGTATAAATAAATAACAGGCGTAGTTAAACGATCTACATAATACATAGAAGGTTGTCCTGTATTTAATTTATTAGGAAGTGCCGCATATGCCGATCTATCTATTTTTGAAATAGACACATCTTGAGTAGTAGAGTTATTACCACTGCTTCCAGTGGTTGATATATATGCTTCTAGTATATCACTTACATTGCTAGCTACAGTATAATTAGCTTGACCAGCTACTAAAGCAACTTCATTTAAAGCAACTTTCCACATATGAATTCCTCTATTACCCCATTCAGAAAATAAAATATTTAAATTTCTTCTGGCACGTTTCATATCATTACCAGAATTGGGTCTTATTCCATTTCTGTTAAAAGCCTCGTCAATAATCTCGTCTATGCTTAAATTGAAAGAAGTAGTGCCTGAAGTAGCCATTATTTTACCTTTTTACAATTACAATCGTGATCGCATACGCATCTAGTAATACCAAATACCTTACATACTAATTCACATAGTTTGTTTTTTATTTTTTTAAACATTTATTCCTCCAATTTAATAGCGGCCGCTTTGAGAGTGTTTATTTTCTCTTCCTTGCGGTTGTACAACTTCTTAGATTGTACCACTTGAGACTTAAATCTTCTAGACCTTACTTCTTTTGCGATTGGATTTGGTTTTTTCTTTATATGGCGTTCCATGGGTCTTTTTGATAACTTGTTTAAATCTTTTTAAATCTTTATTACCCAAACCTGGTTCTAATTGTTTAGATATTTGACCTCTAGATATTACCATGGTTTATATTTAGTTTTATCCTCTTCTTTAAATGCCCTTAAAGAAGAATTTCTATTTTCTCCCGAGTTCCACGAAACATGAACCCAACCACTATCTGGTTCACCGTCTTTGTAAAATTCTAAAATTAATTGATCGTATTCTAAATTATCTTTAATCCATTGTGCTAATTCTTTATTATCAACACCTACTACTTCTATATCTGCGGCTTTGCCTTCAGCATGCTGTGAGGTAGGCTTGGATCCGATAGCAATACAAAGTTCACCAGATCTATATCCTGAAGATATAATTACAGGAGCATCAAAGTGAGACCTAATAGGTTGAAGTACATTTACACATAATGCTTTAAGATTATCAATTTGTGTAGGAGAAGGATTATTTGGTATTCCTTTACGTTCTGCTACTTGAGATTTAACTAACTCACTTAACTGGAAGTTTGCTGATAGTTTCATTGGCTGGTATTTTATTACATTTACAATCTTTTAACAAGGCACAGAAACCCATACAGAACCAATAAATACAACGTCTCATATCTTCAATTGAGATAATTTTTTTGCAATAGTGTTCATTTTATTAGGATAAGTTTCCTGTTTAGTGCATCCTGATAAATTAACTAATAAAATTAAAGCTATTAAAATAACAATAGTGATGTATTCAAAGTATTTCATTTAATTTATCCATGCTTTAAGTTTAAAACAAAAATGTTTTAAGAAAATAAATAGTAAACAAATAAAAAATATACATCCTAAAATTATAAACATAACCATAGATGCAATATTCCAAAATAGGTTTACTATTAAATCCTTCAAGGATTGTAGCATGGAACTAACCCTTAAAAAATAGAGTTAATAAAATTAATAATAAAATAATACCTTGATATTGATTAGGAATACTAATTAATTTACCTTTTACTTTTTCGTAATAATGTTTAATATAATTTAACATTTCCATCTCCTTCTAGCTTGTCTTAGTCTTGAGTTAGGATCTTTGGCTGCATTAGGAAACATTTTCATTTGACCTGCTGATCTTGCACAAAAAGATTTTCTTCTTGCAGCACGTTTAGGGCCAGGATTGCTTTCTGTAACAGCTGTTTTTAATTTACTTCCAGGATTTTTTCTTCTGTATGCCATTACACCTTCTTGTGTCATTCCAGCACCAGATTCTGTTTTTCTAAAATATTTACTTTTTCTTGGAGGCATTCCTCCTTTTTTCATTTTAGCAGATTCTTTTTTAATTTTATCTTCTCTTGTTTCTGTTACTTGAATGTTTGGATTAACTCTTTGTTTGGTAACAGGAACAGACTGTTGCATTAGTTTACCTTGAATTGCTAAAGGAGAATTTTGGAGTATAGGGGAAGCTAAGGCCATCACGCCAGTCGCTGCTTTTAAGACAGCCTTACCTGTTCCCTTTTTTTGACATCCGTATTTCATTACTATCCGTTAGTAGTAGTTAATCCAGGTGCATTATATTTATCAGTAAATAATGTATAAGCTGTTACGTTAGTTTTTGTTTTACAATAAATACCTTGTGGAAATAAAATTCCATCTTCAGGTAAATTTAAATTAATAACGTCACCAGTTGAAACATCAATTGCTAATAAAGTAGTACCAGAATTACTACTAGTAGTAAGTTCCAAAAATCCTGCACCGCCACCGTTAGAGGCAACTGAAATTGCTCTTAATCTAACCGCAGGAGCGACAATAGCTGTTGCTCCAGCTGCTGCATCGGATCTTGTAGCTTGTATATCTGCTTTAAAGCCCATTTTTTTCTCCTAAGTTTGTGGCTCCCGAAGGAGCCACGAATTATTAATTATACTACTGCTACACCAGTTGTAACATCGATAAAGTCAGTTCCATTGTAGAAACAAAGTGATCCAGTAACCCCTGAACCAGTTGCGTCTGAAACATAGATAACTAAACCAGTTGCTGGTGAACTGATCGCTGCCGCTTGTACTAAAGTGTATGAAGGTGCAATAAAACCATTATCTGATTTTACTGGCCCTGAAAAAGTTGTTTGTGCCATAAGTATATTCTCCTAGTTTATTTAACACAGTCTCTAGGCCGTCTGCTGAACTCAGTCTGTGTCAAATATTTGTTTATGTTCAGTATTTTAATTATACATAAAAAAAGGGCGGTCGTTAAGACCGCCCTCAATTTTAATCAATTAACGATTGATTAGCTAGTTGGTAAGTTTCCGTTACCAAATATAGCTCTAGGGTCAGACCAACCGAAGCTGTATCTTTCTCTAGCTTTAAATCTTACGTTACCTGTATCGAAGTCACCTTCCATAGCAGTTTTGATTGGACTTCTAACGAAATGCTTCAATCCATTAGGTGCATCCGTCAAAATAAAGAAAGAATCAGTATCTGTTAAGAAGTGATTAATTCTGTATCCTTCAGGAACCATTCCCATAGATCTTAAAGCATTGATATCGTTATCAGCTGTTCCTGTTCTAAGAGGAGATTTCATCAATCTCTCAGCAGTAAATTGTAATTCTTTTGGAATTATCATTTTTCTGCCTGAAAGAGCAATTTTTAATCCTCTTTCATCTACGAAACCAGCGATGTCAATCAATGATTGCTCTAGTGATGTTTCGTTTAAGTCCGCAGCAGTTGCTAATACGTTTGAGAACGTACCACCAGTTGCTAATGGGTGAGAAGCATTAATTAAAGATACTCCGTCTCCGCCATTGTAACCAGTTGATTTCTGTGCATTGTTAAGCACAGAAGCTGCTGTAACTTGTTTAGTGTGTGACATAGATCTTGCCAAAGCTTTTGTATATCTTCCAGCAAGTTTGTCATACAGGTTGTCTTCAATCGCTTCTTCAGTAATTGCAAAAGCAAGAGCAACAGTGTTGTGTGTGTATCTAGCAGTGAAAGTTTCATTTGCTTGATCGAACACTACGCCCGCACCTTCTTGTTTTACTGGAGCACCAGCGAAACCTGATAACATAACTTCTTCTTCGAACGCTCTGTCTGAAGATTCTGTCATGAAGATTTCTGTATGCTCATTGTCGTAACGATTGTATTCCAGGCCGAATAGTGCATTCAAACCTGGCTCTAGTTCTTTAACTAGTTGTGATCGTGATATAGCCATGTTTTATTCTCCTATTATATGCCTGTTCCACTTC
>Ga0070754_10003651_pt1 | contig 10799 bp, 22 predicted proteins | sample VirMetDEL_Sep_01_FD_75181 | JGI IMG/M metagenome (GOLD analysis project Ga0070754, IMG submission 75181) | Aqueous microbial communities from the Delaware River and Bay under freshwater to marine salinity gradient to study organic matter... | ecosystem: Environmental > Aquatic > Marine >... | reverse complement strand
TTATTTTTCATGCCTTTAATCATACTAGCCAAATTACTTGGATTGTAGATTGTTAGACCTGTTGAGTTAGTTCTAATTAGTTCTGCCTCATCAACTTGTATTCCAAGTTCTGTTGCAAGTTCTATTCCCTCACTCAAATACCTGTATGCTTTCAATCCAATCTTTAATTGATCGCATTGTTTTTTAATTGTATCAATCCATTGTTGATGTCTAACAATTAAATTACCTTTTGAAATTCGCCATGCTAAAAGTTCATGGTATTCGTCTCTAGTACAGGCTATCGCTCTTGATCTACAATAAGATGTTCCAATTACATCAAGATAATAATTGCTATCAAATTTCTGAGTAAGACCATTATTCTCACTTCGACTGCCATTGTATCCAAGTGCTTTCATACACTCATCAACATGTTTAGTTTTGTGTGGATTGTCCTTGTTATCATTTTGTTGTGCAAAGATATCTGGATTGCAATCTTTTGCTTTTAGTTCTTCTCGATAATATGCAAGTGCAAACTTCTTACCATCTTCACTTGAATATTCTTCACCATTAACATTGCCAAATAAACTAAAATCAAAATGTGATTTAGTTTCTTCAGGGTCACCATCTTCATCAATGTCTTCGTTGTGTGCAAAGTAAAAACATTTATCTTTAGCAACAACGTCACAAGGGTCACCATACTTCTTTTTAAAAGAACGCAACACAGAAACATCTTCTTTAGGGTATGCTCTTTCAACTATTAACTTTGCAAGTTCACTTGCATATTTATAGTGATGATCTACACTTTCTCTTGCTTGAAGATATGCTTCTTTTTCCTGAGTGCTTTCATTCTCAAAGACATCTTTTATTTTATTAAAGAGTTTGTTTCTTAACTCGGTATTCATTCGTACTCTAGTCATTTTGTCCTTTCTACTTTTATTTAACATATATCCCAATATATCCTATACTATATAATCTGTCAAATGTTTTTTTCAGCACAACTTGTGATTGTATAGTCCAGTTTAGAATTATTCTAATGTAGTTTTTTTAATATATACACTAACCACCATCCCCAGCCACCGACCAAGTGTATAGGATAAATTGGGATATGTCAAGAAAACAATTATTTTTTTTTTTTAAGTCTGCCTTATTGTTGCCATATTGTATCTATAGGATAGTCCCATGGATAAAAAACAAAAACACATAGAAAACTTACCTGATGATTTTAAAATCCCAGATAAGGAAATATTAAAGTTCATTAATAATTTATTTGAAATGATTAAAGACAATAATCAGTTGATTAAACTTAATGAGCAAAGAATTAAGATATTGGAATTAAAATTAAAAAATTAATTCCTACAAAATGGTGCCTCATTTGGATATTTATCGCACCTTAAAAACTATAAATATTCTGGGGACTTGCACCTACAAAAGCAAGTAGGATTAAAGCTGGATTATTTTGGTGAGCACCATAGGTCCAGCCTGATCCCTGGTCTTATTATACTACCCATCCGGATGGGTTGCTAAGAGGTAATAAGACCTGGGATCAGTTTTAAGAGTATGACCTAGAGACGGCATCCAAATCTGCCTTTGGCATTTCCCTGTATGTTAGCTTTGACCCGAGAGGGTAGCGACTAAGTACTAGGACCAGCTGGCGCTGTGTTCCCTGATCAGGAAGCGCGGCTGGTTATATGAAGCGTCAAGCTACAAGCTACAAGGTTCAAGCGGCAAGCTTGACCAGCTTGTTAAGTTTCAAGCTTGACAAATAAAGAATAAAGGATTATATAGGATATATGAAAACAAATGAAGCATTAAAGATTATAGGAGGCAGCTTAAGTAAGCCCTCTAAAATGCCTGGCTGGTCGATAGGCTTACCTGCGAAGGAATGCAAGACTGGCGGAAAGCTCCAAGCTGTGAAGGGCAGCGTATGTTACGACTGTTATGCTCTAAAAGGTTGTTATGTTTTTAAGGTTGTGCAGGATGCACAGTATCGAAGGCTGGCAGCTATACAGCACCCACTATGGGTTGGAGCAATGGCTCACCTTATCAACAGTAAAAAGCCTGATGTGTTTCGCTGGCATGACTCAGGGGACGTCCAGGACGAAGAGCACTTGATGAAGATCTTCGCTGTGTGCAGGTTAACACCTGGCAAGCGTCACTGGATGCCGACACGTGAAGCATGGATCAAACACTTTTTAAAAGAATGTCCAAACAATTTAGTCATACGATTTAGCGCGCCCATGGTGAACCAGCGGGCGCCTCAGTCGTGGCCCCACAGCTCAGAGGTTGTTGACACTGGCGCAACATGCCCAGCAGCTCAACAAGACAATGAATGCAGGGACTGTAGACAATGTTGGGATCCTGAAGTAAAAACTATTAAATACGGTAAACACTAAAATGTTTAGACATCCAAAATATTATAAAGAATTACGTAAGCGTAATAAAGAGACTCAACAGGAGCCCCAGAGGATTCTAGATAAGCCCGGGCGCTCAGTCTCAAATTCGGATCAGGTCATTAGCGGAGCAAGCTCGACGGAGCAAGTGGAGCGTGCACCTGGTCCGGGCCTCAAGCAGCAAGCCACAAGCGTCAAGCACCAAGCTGTTGAAGTCTCAAGCAGCAAGCATCAAGCCCCAAGCGGCAAGGTTCAAGCTTCAAGCCGCAAGCATCAAGCTCCTTGATTACCTTCCCCTCATAAAGTTTTACAAGGTTAAGGGAGAGGTCCTTAACTAGGATAAATGTATTGTTGGGATGTTTAACATGAAATGCAATTTGATGTGGAGACAGGCGTACCTTGTTGGTCTTTGTTACTTTTAATTCGATAGTGAAAAAGTGGCCAAAAGTATTATAGCCCAGTATATCAGGAGTCCCCCATGAAGCGGTATTTTCCACACGTGTAAATGATAATTTGCAATTATTTTTAAGATTGAACGCTTTAATTTCATACCAAAATTTCTTTTCTGGTTTCACTACTACACCTCATTCATTTGTCAAATCATTTCATAAATAATTGTACAGAAATTCGTGGCATCAATGGACTCAAGACAGGGTTGACTTTGTGTGGAATTGGAGCCTTTACAATAACCAAAGAATTACCTACGACAGGTAGAAAGCCATGACCATTTGCATCAGTAAACATAAACTCGCCACCCCATTGTCGATGCCATTTGTTATTTAAATAATAAGTTGCACCATACGTCCAGCTGCCATCATCATGCCAGTTTATACCGGTGCCCTTTTCAAGATAATGAATTGTAGTTGTCATGTGTTTTAAATCAGGCAACAGGCAATATGGATTGGTACGAAGAGTATTTTTTAATATTTCAAAAGGTGGATAGTTATTTACTTCTACACGCTTTGGTGGCTGCATATTGTTATACAAAAAACTACTCCAAGCACTCTCAACATCTTTTAATTTAAGATTATTACGCTCTCGAATAATTGCATTGTGAATACCCTTGTATACTTCCTTATCAAGAAAGTTGTGTATCCACCAAATTTTTCCAGGGATTGAGTAAGATAATCTCACAATTTTTTAATTACTTTTCCCATCTTCCACTGTTCAGGGGATATTGTAATTGCAAGTCTATGTGATTCTCTTACACCTATTAATTTATTTTCTAGCAACTGAACACCTGTGATGTCGTAAAACTCGCCATTGGGTAAAATAACTTGCACTCTAGCATTGGCTGCTACCTCGCCTTTCATAAATTTATCTAACGCTTGTCTTAATACCTTTCCAGTAAACATGTGTTGATTTATAAACCAAGTTGTATTAAATATCAAGTATGGCAAGAAGAGAAAAAGGTAGACAATGGGATGGCAGGTCCAGACCATCTACCAATTTATATAAACAAAACTTTGATAGGATATTTAAAAATGGGACTACCCAAGAAACTGACAGAACAACAGATGAAGTTCGCCTACGAACTGGTGACGAACGAAGGCAGAAAGACAGCGACTGAGTGTGCTGTTGATGCTGGCTTTGCAAAAGACTCAGCAAGACAATACGCAAGTAAATTACAAAATCCAAAATTGTATCCACTTGTTGTTAAATACATTGGAGAACTAAGAGAAGAGTGGCAGAAAAAATACGAAGTGACTTATGAAAAACACATAGCAGAGTTAGGTCAGATTAGAAAAGAAGCTCTTAAAAAAGGAGCGTGGTCAGCTGCTGTGAATGCTGAAGTTGCCCGAGGGAAAGCTGCGGGTCTGTATATTGAACAAAAAATAATCCGTACAGGTAAATTAGAAGACTTAACGACAGAGGAATTAGAACTGAGGATGAAAAAAATAATAGATGATTACTCGCCCATTTTAGAAAACGTTCCATTCGAAGAAATAAAACAAGAAGTAACGAAGTCAAGAGAAGAAGCAGAGGAAGAACCTGAAATAGAAAAAAAATCAAATTAAAACTTTTTCCATTTTAACAATGCAGCCTTTTGGAAAAACATTTCTGTCTGAAAACAAGTCATCATTGTCTTCAAAAGTTGCAAACGTCCAGACATTTTTCTTATCTTTATGAAATAAATACGCATGAGTTACCATTTTTGATGGAACTAAACTAAGTGAGTCCTGTGCACTTGCATGCCCGCTGTCCCCAGTCGGATCAATCCAGGTGATTTTATAAAAATAATATCTTTTCTTTTTTATAACGACTGATTTGTATTTACTTTTTTTGGCCACCATAAAATTTTACATTTCCAGATATGGAAACCCTTTCTCCTTCTGTTGTTTTAAATGGATAAACCCAATGCGGTAAGGCTGCAGGGAAAATAAACATATCACCTACACTTGGTAGATGAGCGTGTGTTGTTAAAAATAAGTTATTAAAACTTCCTCCTGGAATGTTAAAATCAAATACAATACAGCCAGGACCCGGGCTATTTGATACAGAGCTTTTACACTCAGCTTCTAACTCGTCAGGGATTTCCGTATAAATAACAAATGATAAGTCATCATCATGAGTATGTGGTGGATTAAATTCATTTTTCTTTTGACGATTAATCCAAGCGTTCTTTAATTCAAAACCATTTGTTAATTTCGTTTGTCGATTATCAAAAAAACCTTGAACGTAGCTTTGTAAGTAAGGATGTATTAAAGTAAATACTTTATTCTTATCTAACTCGTGTTCATCTTTTAAATGACCTGCTAATCCTTTTCTAAAATCCTGTCCCTGTGCCAGCTGTTTGAATACGTTTATCTCTTCTTGAGATAATTGATAATGAGTTACAAATGGCCCCCAATGCAAAAAGTTATATTTTATTTCTCTCATTAATCCTTCCATAGAGTTTTATACATGAGAAATTGCTTTTGTAAAAAAGCTTTTCACGCGCGCGCGTAGGGAAAACCCTGTAGCACTGTGTAACACCATTGTAACACCATTGTAGCAAGATATTATTCAATAATATCAATACTTTAAGTCCATTGTAGCATTGTATCACTATATTTTTCAAATTTTTTTTTCTAAACATAAATCTCATACAGAATACTCTATGGGTCCTAGATGCCTGATGCCTGTTGCTTGTAGTATTGACCCACTCTCCCTAGCCAAGTCCACATAAAGTGTTGAAATTCCTTACCAGTTGACACGTACCTTAAAACATCGCCACCCTTAACGCTAATTAGAATCACTCCAGAGTTTATATTTGTACCATAAACATAGTTGTGAGCCGTAGCATAAGCTGCGCATTGTACAAAATAATCGTCAATCCATTCACGCTTCTTGTATTTATTGCTTTGTTTAAAATCTATGATAGACTCCCGGCCTTCGTAGATTCCAGCAACGTCTGAGGCTCCCGCATATAACCCAGGGTACCATAGAGGCATTTCTAAACCCCACACCTCTTCTAAAGGGCTAAAATGGCCTTTATCGATGATGTTTTGAGCCATGATGCCTGCCTCTTTACCCAAATCAGTAAGATCCATATGACCCTCACCTTTTATATATCCTTCTAATATTCGGTGCATAATTGTACCCCGAGCAGCTGCATCATCACGTATTTTGTCTGCCTTAATTTCGCCTTCTCTTTGCCTCCATGCGGCCAGCTTTGCTTTGCTCTCTTCAGATTTGGTGGCAGACAAGATTGTTGTCACCGATGGCAATTTCTCTTGATTAATATCGTAAACCCGACCAGTTGGTAAAGTCACTCTTTTTATAGTTTGATAATCAAACTTAGGCTTTCCATCCCACATAATTTTTTTCTTACCTATGTTATGATACTCAGCCACATCTTCATCATTCATCATCTTGCTCTGTACTCCTCTAAGTTTATTACATTTCCATTCATTATTTTTTTATCAGCATAGTATTCCATGATCTGATTTATTTTATCTAGTTTAACATGAGCAAATGGCCAGATTAATAGACATACGTAATACGCATCTCTAAATGTTGCTCGCCATTTCCATTGTGGTAGATACCTACTACCATCTTTACGTCTACCTTTGACAGTTTTAGGTCTAAGGGTTCCAACACCTAACGTCTCATGTACCCATATCAATACAGATTCATCAGTCATCGTTATCTCCATATTGATACGCATGGAATTTGAATATCGATAACCAGGTTTGCCGTTGTGTCTTTTTTTCTTCTCAATACCACGTTTGAAATGTACAGATCCTTCGCCGTCAAAGAGTCCTGCAATGTATGCTGCATCAGTTTCTGCTATCATGTGTCAGTATCCATCTTACCATTGAAGTTGAAGGATCAAATCCATCAAACTTTGAAGCACACCCACTTAACAAAAAAACAATTATTAATACTCTAATCATTTTTGGGTACCTTTGCTAACATGCATTTGTTATCACCCATGCCATGCGTAGTGAATCCATACAAAGTTAATGCATATGCAATAATACTCATTTCGTATTTAGTATGATCATCAAATACAAATCGTGCATGTGGAGCCGATCTTTCAGCAAACCAGACAGCTTCAGTCATGACATCTTTTGACATGTGTGGTCCATCAAAATGTACAAATGCAAATTTCATATCTTGGTGATCAGGATGTGACATAAACAATTTATCTGTCATGTTAGCTAATCTAAACTTACCATTATTACGATACTCTCTAAAATCTTGGAGCATTGTATCTCTCATTTCATCAGTATAATCTGCTGTGTAGGCAGGCGATGTATCGTAATGTTGATACTTTAAATTAGCATAAGGGTCGATGCCAATGTGTAAATAGTTATTAAGAACATTATCCATAATAATTTTACTTCCCAATCCTTCTCGAACACCGATCTCACACGAGTAATGACCTTCACAATCAAAGTTTTTACTCCATTTTTCAAGTAATTCATACTCGCTACTATCCCCTCTTATCATTTTGTATCCTCTTCATTCGTTTCATTTCTGAATACAACTCTTGCATTTGAAAGTGAGTGCAATTCATTACAAAAAAAGCTAACTCATCTCTCATATTTTTTTGTTGCTCATACGCCTTTGCCTTGTTTGAACTTATAACTTCTAAATGTTCATCTGTTAGTTCAGTCATTGTTTTTCTCCTTTATAAATTTTTTTACTTTCATACGAACGTATTCATGGTCAAAACCTGCGTAGTGGCATACTAACGCAAAGTCCCTGTTTGGTTCCAAAAAATACGCAAGTGCTCTTTCACATTTTTCACCTTTTCCAATGCCATACTGTCTCCAACCTTTTCCTATTGCATCTTCTAAGGCTACAATTAAAACTTTACGCCAGAGATTTCTCTCTGCATATTTTATTTCTCCAAAAACGTTAACGGCTTTTGGAAATACGCTTTGTAAGTTTGCCATTTAATTTCTTTGCTTTCTCATCTACTAACATTCTAATCACTTGTGCTCTTGATAGAGTGACCCCTGGTGCTAGAAGCTTGGTCATCTGATCAATTTTATCATAGCAGGCATGATCGACTGCGAGACTTTTATATTTGCTTATATCCGTCATTTAGTATATCCTTTCTTATTAATATCTAAAGATATAGGATATTTATATAAATTTACAAGAGCTGTCAATGAAATTTTTTTTAACAATATACATATGTTCTGCCATCACCGGAAAGTGCATAATACCAGTAGAATATCCAAAACCAGTGGATGATTATTATAATTGTGTTAGGGAGGGATTGTCCGGATCTTATGATATTTTATATCAAGGAGACTTTACTGAGGATGATGTAATAGTAAATAGACTATATCCTAAATACGTTTGTGAAAAAGTTGTTGTTCCTAAGAAGAAACCTGAGAAGACAGACGTTTAATCTCTTGATACCAAAGTATTTTATACTTCTCATCTCTCGTTTTCCAGTACAAATTAGCTAGCTCGTCTGCCCTGGCGGTTGTAATTCTTATGTGATCTTTTTTCATTTTTATTTAAACTTTTTTTATGACGTCCAGGACGCTTCCTAGGTTTTGGTCTAGGTACGAAAGTTTTAAAGGTTCTTTTGGCCATATTTCTTTATGTTTTCTTTATCCTTTTCACTCAATCTTAAATATCTTATACTTCCATTTACATGTTGTCTCGTGTCAGATCCACAATTTGTGCATCTATAATAATCAGATACAATTGCAACTAAAATAGTATCTTCTTCACACTCTTCGCAAATGCCTGTGACAGTGTCAATGTTTTTAAAAATTTTAAACAAGTTCTTTTGCCTTTCCTAGTATCGGTTTATATTTAGTTTTACCCTCTGATCTATAGGCGTGTAGAAATGATGCTCTTGGTGTTCCTTCAATCCAACTACAATGTATCCACCCGCTGTTAGGTTCACCTGGAGTGTAGAACTCGAGGATGAGCTGGTCTGGTGAAAGGTTTGATTTGATCCAATCAAAAAGTTCAGCGTTGTCTACGCCAATACATTCGAAATCTGCGGCCTCGGCTTTTGCATGCTGTGATCTAGCAGAACTACCAATCGCTTCGAATAGTTCCACACTACGAAAACCGCTAGTGATTTTAACTCTGCCAAAGTGGTCACGTACCGGCTGCAAAATATTTTCACACAATGCTTTTAATTTTTCTATTTGTTATGCGTTAGGGTTGTTGTTGATACCCTTACGGATTGCTGTGTCCGATTTGATTAATTCTGATAAAGTAAAATTACGTGACAGATTCATTTTTATACCTCTTCCTATCGTATCGTTTTTTGTTTTTAATTACAAGTTGCTTGAAGCGTGGTGTACGAAGCATTTTTGCAATCTTATTGGATAATGAGTTTCTTGATTGATTTTGAGCCATCTATATTTAATTCTAATTCTGCTGAACCAGTATAACATTTATAAGATACAGTTTCTGAATACTGTCTCTCCGCCTGGCGCTTACCCCGTAAACACGTAGCCATTGATTCTTGAATACGTGCTTCATTAATACTTCCATTAACAAACATAAGTAAAGCTACCACAGATTCAATCATATTATTTTACCTTTGTTTTGACCTTGCTTGATAACATATTTTTGTGTACCATGCTTGCCAGTTTCAACTTCTTTTTTTAAATTTTTTACAAAGCTCATTTGTTTAGCTTTCTTTTCCATATCTTCAAGATACTGTACAATTTTTCTAGTGACTCGTTCCATTTTTATATACTATCTCTCTGTTGGCATCTTTTAATGTTTCTACGTCAATTAATAATTTTGATATCTGACCTTCCATAAATTCTATTTTTAATTTGTTACTCATGTTCATTTCAATATTTTGTTGTAGCTTTTCTACTTGTTTATATAAATCTTCGATAAGCATGTACTGTTCAGAATCAGCGGGAAGTGAGCCAAGTTGGCCCCGTGGCCATTTTATTCTAAAGTCTGTGTTCTCTGTTAAATCTTTTTCCATTAACTGAAGTCTAGTATCAGCTATATTTAGACGTTCTACAATCTGAAAATAGCCCATGGTGCCGAGAGCAACGATTATAATCAGAGAGACTACCGTCTTCATAGGCATCTGCACAGCTGCTTCTTCGCTGATATGCAATGGTTTATTAGACACTAGGTCCTCCTAAAATAGCCAGGAGAATAAATAAAATTATTAATATAGCTGTAAATTTATAATTCATCCTGGCTATCTCCATAATTATTATCTATTCCAAAACATTAATCTTTTGAAAAATTCATATACATGCTTAAGGGGTGCACAAATAGTTTTCCATATTTTTTTTAACATATTATTCTCCTTATGTGTATGCGGAACATCTCCACCTTCATGTGCGTGAGTTACGCCATCATCGTGAGTGTGTTCCATATAGTCATTACCATGAGCATGTCCACAATGAGGACATACTTTGTCTACGTTTATAGGCGATATTACAAAACCTAATCCACAATTTTCACACTTCATTTTTTTTTCTCCTCTATTTCATAAAAGAACTTATCTGTATCTTCTGTACGCCAAGCTCTGCTATCTTCTACATTCCATTCAGAAGTCTGCACTTTCCAATCAGGTATATTATCTTTTACTGTAAAAGAAGGGATATCCCAGATACATCTATTGTTTGGCTGTGCTGCATAATTACCATCATCTAGTGCAATTATGTGAGCGCACTTATGTTCGTGCGGGATCTCCGAATGATCAGTGTCAAGTATATTAGACTCTGGATGAGCGAAGTCAACTGTAAATAAGTATTTACCTGCGTGCCATTTTTTATCTTTTCCGATATACTTACCGGCTTGTCCGTCTAGTATATCCCAACGATGAACAGAAGGATAATAAGAAAAACAATTCCAGAGCTGTAATTCATCAAGTCTTCTTCTGGGCACTCTATCGACTTCAAATCCCTGTTGAATAAACGCGCTAATTGGTAAGCGATAAAATATTGCACCGTTTTCCATAATAGCATGAAATAATATAGCCCT
>Ga0070754_10003650_pt1 | contig 10800 bp, 18 predicted proteins | sample VirMetDEL_Sep_01_FD_75181 | JGI IMG/M metagenome (GOLD analysis project Ga0070754, IMG submission 75181) | Aqueous microbial communities from the Delaware River and Bay under freshwater to marine salinity gradient to study organic matter... | ecosystem: Environmental > Aquatic > Marine >... | reverse complement strand
TCACGGTGATGGTGCCACCCGTGGGGATCCGAACCCCGGAGTCATCCGTGTACCCGTCGATCTGAAGGTAATCCCCAGCAAGAGTCGAGCGACCCGTCGAGAGCGGAGCATTTGGACGAATGAGCTTGTATGCTTCCGTCGGAAGCGTTCCGCTCACGGTGCCGACGACGGAGAGAATCCCCTCAACCGGCTGGCGGAGTAGCTCGAATGCGGTACCGGACTGTTTCCGGTACGAGCCGAGCACCACATCCGTCAGATCAACCGCAGGCTGAACGATGCTGGTGTCCAACTGGATGGTGTTGTAGGTCAACACCGTGACCCCCGTCAGGTCAAAGACCTGACCCGTCGAGACGTTGCGGAACTCGTATCCCACGGCGGGATCATCCAGCATCTCAACGAGTGGGTTCGACTGCGAAAGCTCGGGGTCAAGAGCACGGAAGGTCAGGTCAGGGATGCTGATGACCTCGAACTGCACGTCCTGGCGAATCTCGAACGCAAACGCGAACGTGTCGGTAATCGTGGCGAGGTTCTCGCCCTGGACCCAGATGTCGACCTTTCCACCCTTGTGCTCCCCAGCATCGTTGAGGTCACGCTGCATCAGGGGGTCACCGGCTGCGACGACGTTGGCCTTGACCACGCCAGCAACGTCCGCAGCCGTCTGGAGGTACCCCCGCTCGGTCCCCGAATCGACTGACGCGATCCGGTTCTGAACACGAGTGGTGAGAGCCAAGTTGCTCTCGGCATCCCGGCCTCCCGTCATCGCCGCCAGGTTGGTGACCTGAAGGCTTGTCGAGAGGGACGAGACGACACTCCGGACCTGACCCACACCCACGTTCGTGGAAGAGCCTGTTGTCGTCGCCTGCACGGGAACCGAGATCTGGTACGTCCCGTTGATCGGGTTGTAGAAACTCGCGATCTGATTGGCTGCAATCGTCGCTTCTCGGGTGGTGACGAACGTCACCCCACCACCGGATACCGTGGTGCCCAGCGGGATGATCAGACTCGCGGTAGGTCTCGTGGTCGTGAAGAACAGGACCTCACCGGCTGAAGCCGTACCCGGTCGGCGACGGACTCCGAAGTTCGAGGCATAGGACTCGAACGCGGAGTTGATCAGGCTCTGAACCTCGGCATCGCTTGTGATGTACAGGGCAGACCGTAGACCCTGCTTGTAGGCGGACTGACTGACCGGGATGCTCGTGCCCGAACCCGTAGGATCATCCACCTGTAGGAGCAGCGTCGGAGTTCGAGCACGCTGGTAGAAGTCGAGCAAGAAGCGCAACCGCTCCGACTCTGACGAGTAGGGGTCGATCACCGTGTCCCGAAGAACAGAACCCGCCTCGACCTTGATCTGCGGATTCGACCGGAAGATCGCGGTGATGAACTCCGTCACGATGTCCTGTCGAGATGCCACAGGAATCGAGGAGAGCGCGGTGGTGACCAACTCGGGTTGACCCACAACCTCGGGAGAGAAGGACGACTCGTACTCCACATTCAGAGTGGAGTCGTAGAAGACCGACGTGACCACGTAGTAGAGCGGGGAGTCTGCCGAGAGGTTCGCAAAGCTGGCCACTCGGACCGTTGCAGGCGTCGAGGTCGGACCAGACTTCCGATTGTGGTCGAACTGATACGTCGTCACATCCCGAACCTGGTCGAGCGTGAGAGCCATCTGAATCGTCCGTGCGGTCTCGGGGACCTCGTACCGCTCATCGAAGTCCGACTGGAGCAGAACTTGATTCACGTCTTCCTGGTCGCCCTGCACTCGGAAGTACAGCGGGTCAGCAACCGGATCTCCGTTCGAGTCCACTTTGACTTGGAGGGATACGGTCTGTGTCGCGAACTGGTTGGTCTCCTGGATGAGAACCGTGTCCGTCACAAGGTTGACGTTGATCTTGGTGTACCCAGTGATCCCACCGCCAGCGAACTGGCTGGCGTAGAAGTTCATCCCCTGGAGACCGGTGGTGCCAGGACTCTCGGCGGACACCAAGACAGAGTTGTTCTGCTGAGTCACCGAGATGTTGGTAGGAACCGCAGCAACGATCCCAACATCAGCCTCGGTGACCAGGCGCACCTCAGCGGACGCTGGAGGCGTGGCCGACCCCGAAGGAAGAATCGCCCGAACCAAGACCGTGTTGACCCCTTCCAGCAAAAGGAGGCCGTCTGGCTCGGACACGGGGTTGGGAACGACCCACGAACCATCTCCCCACTGCACGAGCGTGTCGTCGGAGGAGTACGCAGCCCCGTTGATGGAGACCTGCACCTCGACAGCATCCGAAGGGAGAGTCCCGGTGAAGAACCGAGACTGAACCGTCGTGCTGAAGACAACGCTTGTGCGCAGAACGCCGTCGGGACCTTGAACTTGTGGGTTGCTCATACCTTACCTCTACCCGTCCAACAGGAATCGTTGTGACTGGGATCGGGTCAAACCTGTTGTTTCGAGTCCGAGTACCTGACCATTCGAGCCAGCCAGTGCGACCGCCCCTGGAGCCGAGTAGACGATATTCAGTTGGACGGGCTGTCCCGTCCCATTGGTGACCGACACGTCCACAAAGTAGACCGTGATGTCGTCAGCCGATGGACGGACCGTCACCGCATTGACCCGATAGAGCCGCTCCCGGTCCTTGACCTGCTGGAACCGACGTTGTCCGTTTTGAAGACCCTGGACCCGAGAGAGACAGTTGATCACGTCCTCTCGAAGGGAGGCAGCCGTCGCGCGAATCTGCTTCGAGCCCACACGGGACATCAAGCTGGAGCCGTATCCGGGATGGTAGGGGTTGCTCCCCTTGACCGTGAGGAGCGCCTTCAAACACGCCTGGTAAAGAAGGTCTTCGTTCTCGATGGTGAGAATCGCTCCCTCGGGGTTGAAGCGGTAGTCGTTCTCAACGTAGGTCGCCTGGCACCGGGGACACCGCTCGGGCATCGCTGCGTAAGTGACTTTGATGTCTGGGTTTCCAGACAGAGGTTTCTGAAACCGAGGGTAGCGAGCCGGAACTGGAACCAGTCCTCGGGGAGCCGTCGAGGGAAGCACGTCCCGTCGGGCAACGAGATCCCACCCTGGGTAGATCTCCCGACCTCGGGCACCACGCTGCGTGAAACCAAGAGCACCCGCACCCTTGCCGCTGACTCGAACGAACGAGCGCGGACCCGTGGTGTTCGAGTCGCCGAAGGCGATGGCGTTGTTTCGGACGGTGATCGTCACGTAATCATTGAGTGCGGTGAGCTTGAGCGACCTCTCAAGGTCGGCGGCCTTGATGCGTTTCCCGAGGGGGAGGTCGATGGTGATTGACCCGACGCTAGACGAGACCGTGATCTGGTTGGCGTCTGGACCCAGCACACCGGTACACCGCTCGATGCGGTATGGACCCGGACCGGCTGTCAACAGAGCTTGGGAAGCCAGACCCGTCGGAGGGACGTAAGTCTCGTTGTTGATGAGAACGCGAACGCTTCGAGCGTTCGCCACAGGAGCCTTCGTCACGAGAGATCTGCGATCCGAGCCCAGCACGACGGGCTCCTCAACCACGAGGTGAGGACACGGGAATCCCGCTTGGATCTCAACGCTCACACGACCTCCAGATACAACGATGGGGCCGATAGCCGCTCTACCGTGAGAGAGCGACTATCGGCCCCGGTCGTTCGGAGGCATCCGCCTACCGAAATCGAAGTGCCATCTGTAGCTGAAACCGACGCCACGGCGTCATGCGCCAGAGGAGATCAAACAGACGCTTGGTGTCCCTCACGTCCTGCATGGCAGTGTGCGCCCCGTCCTTTGACCACCCAAGGAACTCTCGCACACGGTCGAGACTAGAACTCTCAAGACCAAGCGGAGTCAGGTGCTCATAGGCGAGCGTGATGGTGTCGATCTTGTGGTAGGGGATCCGTCCCCTGACGCCTCGCGAAGCGAAGTGCGCCCTCAAAATCGCCTCATCGAAGGCGACGTTATGACCCACGAGAACACACCCATCGAGGATGGAGATGATGTCAGGCCCAACTTCTTCGACGGAAGGGGCGTCCTCCCACGCCTCATCCGAGTAGCCGTTCTTCTCCAGTGCCTTCGGATGTGCGTAGTGAAGCTCCTGCACCAGAGGCTTGATCTTGGTCTCATACTCCCTGACCACAACCCCGTCTTCGATGATGAGGGCGGCGAACTCCAGCACAACACTGGTCTGAGGATCAAGACCCGTAGTCTCGGTATCAATGATAGCAAGCCTCAATAAGCCCCCAATGAGACGTGCCACCAGCCGGGGCCGAGAACATCGTCATCCGTTCGAGTCAGCGTGATGGTTGCGTCTCCCAGACGGGAGAGAAATGCGGTGTGTTCCGCATCATACCCGCAGACCTTGCTCTCAAGAAGAGCCCTCGCGGACACCACGAGCTTGCCGCCTTCCATGTACGGGGCACCCAACGTGTCACACTGCTCTCTGTCCGTGTACACCGCTTCCATCTCAACCTCCTCACCGTCCAGACAGACCTGAACGGAGCCGACGTTCCTCAGTGCCCAGAGCACCTGAGGAACGGACGGATATGTGATTCGCTTCCCGCCCACGAACAGCGCATGTGTCCGGAACAGGTCTTCGGGCTGACTTTGGTAGACCTGCTCGATGGCGCTCAGGGATCCCTCGACCAAGGGTTCGGTCGGGGGGTCTTTGATACCTCGGATGCGGGCGTACCCAAGATCTGTGATCTGATTGTCGATTTTCATGCTGCCCACCAAGCGTCAGGGTCCGTCAGGTCGGCCTCCATACGAGGCTTGATGGAGTCGGGGCACGGCGGTTTGTCCACCATGATCTCAAGAAGTTCGAGATCGAGATCATGGATTCGCTTGACGAGATCCCCGCCCTGTCCGAGAGCGCATCGGTAGGCAAACACCGTCTCGATGTCGGACCGCTGGAGAGCAAGCGGCCAGTAGACGTCCTCCCCGAGCCGCGCCTCCTCCATGGTGAGGCGAATCGCCTCGAAGAGTGCATCGGTCCAGTGGTTGATGGACTTGACCTCTTCGCCCGAGAGATTCCGGCCCCACGAGCGAAGCTCTCCAAGCCGAGCCCGAACAGCACGGTAGAACCCATCCCACTCCTCGGAGGGAACCGTGGGGTTAGTCCCGTAGACGTGCTGCCGAGCAGCATAGAGAAGCCCCTCCGAGGGTCCCGTGTCAGACACGGCCCACGCGGGGGTATCGGACCAGACCGCCTCGGGGAACGCTACCGCCACGGGCTTCCAGACAACAACCTCACTCTCATTAGCCATCATCATGACCTCCACCTACAGATACGGCGCACTGTCCACCTACGGACAGTGCGCCGGAAGTTTCTTCAGGATGCGGAGCGCCGCTTCACTAGGAAGCGAACCCAAGCCCGACGCTTCTCCTCGTATGAGGAGCACCCATCCCAGCGCGGGTCATCCTCGTAGAAGGGATACGGACCCTTCGGGAAGACCGAAACGGTGGGCGGAGGCGTGGGCTCTGCCACTTCCACCACGGCGGCACACCGCTCGCGGTGTCGCCGCGCCAACTTCAGCCGATAGAACGGCGTGGTCCAACCACAGGTGCTGCACCGCACCTTCTCGTGCTTGTCCCCGAACCACGTCATGCCCACAGGGGTGAAACCCATCTCGGACATGAGGCGTAGCTTCTCACGCTTGTTCTCCGTCATCTCAACCCCCCTCAAGCCGCCGAGAGCGCAGAGGAGATCTTCTCTGCGACAGGAGCCGGAAGGGTAGCGATGAACGACCCGTCCGCCGCGTAGGCACGGAACCCCCGGACCTCTGCGATGTCACAGAAGGGAGCCGGAAGGTGAGCGAGCGGGGACACCGGAGCCGGAGCCGGAGCCACCGGAGCCGGAGCCGGAGCCACCGGAGCCGGAGCCACCGGAGCCGCCGCAGCCGGAGCCACCGGAGCCGCCGCAGCCGGAGCCACCGGAGCCGCCGCAGCCTCGGCAACAGTGACCGAACCCGCACCCGAGCCAGAGACCACGGGCACACCACCCTTGCGAGGATCGCCGGTCAGAAGCTCCACCTCGCAGACTCCCTTGTAGAAGCCTCCCCAGTGAGCATCACTCGACTTGTCAGGCTTGAAGCCCACACGTGCGGTGCCCTTCTTGGTGATCCCACGCCAGAAGACCTTGCCGAAGGCACTCGGGTCAGACTTGAGACGGACCCAGCTACCCTTCTCAGGGAGAGCGTCCAACTCATTCTCCGACCGCTTCTTTGCAGCCTCTGCCTTGGCAGTAGCCGCAGCCTCGCGCTCAGCCTTGAGCTTCTCGACGTAGGCTTCCCACGTCGCGAGATCATCGGCATCCGTCGGAGCCCCCTCGGGGAGGACCACATCGCAGTTGCCCTCGGTCGTCCAGTGAGTCTCGTTGAGAGGATCCTTGAACCCGACACGGGGAGTCCCCATGTTGGAGAACCCAGTCCAGAAGACGACACCCGAAGTGCCCAGAGGAGGAGCGTTGCGACCGCGCCGACGCGCGACAACGACGGTCGAACCCTTGGTCGGGGTGTTGAGGTACGCCTTGGCTTCACGGAGACGACGCTTGCGATCTTCGGCCTCGGCCTTGAGGCGTGCAGCCTCACGCTCGGGAGCCTTCGCTTCCCATTCGAGACGCTTGCGCTCGGCCTCAGCCTCACGCCATGCCGCGACAGCAGCCAGCGTCTCGGGAGTCGCGTCCACGGTGACCGCCTCCCGACCCATCTCGGAGTTGCCGATGCTGATCTCCTTGACCTCGGTGCCAGTCCAGACCTCTGCGTAGTAGAGGTCTGCCCACACGTCGCTCATGACGCGGACGTTCCGAGAGCAACTGGTGCCGAGCACCCGACCCTCGTAGGTGTCCTTGGTGACACCCTTGTAGTCGGTGGGGTTGGTCCATTCGATAGCCATGAAACACTCTCCTGACCCCTCGATGGGGTGCGGTTAGGTCGAAGTATGAAACCCTCTCACTGGTATAGGGAGAATCCTCCCGGATATTTGCTCAGAAAGTTGAGAAATACCTATCCCCCACGGAAACGATATTTCCGGCAGGAGTTTCGAGACTTCTGCTTCTTCTTGTCGGGGGTGACCGTGTGGAGTCCCCGCCACTCGGCTGGAGAACCCCCCGCCGCGAAGTGGTCTTTGCGGCGGATTCCCCGCTGGGCTGCGGCATCCCGCAGAACTCGTTGATTCTTGTTCGCGCTCATGATGTCTCCTACTAGATCGGGAAGGGCCTTGACCCCCCTGGTCACGCCACCTTGTGGTACGCGATGGTGATGTTGGTGTGACCCACCAGCGTCAGGATCTCAACGACCCGATCGACGGTGTAGCCGTCAGGCACCGGAGTCCATGATGGACTTTCTTCGGCATCCAAGCTCTGAAGGATAATCATGTCCCACCGCCGTCGAGGCGACGAGCAAGGGCATCGAAAACCTGCCAGATGGCGTCCAACATGTCCGCGCCCTCACCATGCTCAACGGAAATGCCGGAACCGAGGGGGCAGAGCCACCAGTGCCAGTCGCCATCGTCCAGACCAACGGTGAGAGTAAAGGCTCCCACGTCGCGCTCGACGCTAGGCATCTCTTCAAAGAGATACCTCCAGCCGGTCGGGACGGGGATCGTGGCTACAACCACGATGGGTTGAACAGCAGACATCACTTCACCTCCTTCGGAGCGCGGGGTCATCGTCGCACCCGACCGTGAACGCCAGGCCAACCAACACCGGGGAAGTTGAGGTCCCCACGAAGGACCGCCGCGTGTTCGACTTCCTTGGCGTAGGCGAAGTCGGGGTGTGACTCTTCCTGTCGCTGACAGGACTCACACAGGTCGTCGGTGTTGAACCACGAACACCGCGATACCCGAATGGGATTCGGACAACGATCACAGAGCATCTAAACCTCCCTCATTCTTATAGGGAGGTCCCTCGCGATTTTTTGCTCCCCAAGTTCATTTTTTTCTGAACTTGGGGAGCACAGCCGCCTAAATCGCGCTCTTCAAGGCCGCTTTGAAGAAGACAGCACCAATCGCACCGAAGAGCTTCCCGGCCTTTTCGATGGCCGCTTTCGCCTTCTTCTTGCGATCTCGCTCGGCGTTCTGAAGCAGAGCGACAGCATCAGAAGCGGTGCGGGGGCTCGCCCAATCCAGGTCCGCTTTCCGGCCATTGAGGAGACGCTTGATCTCAGCCTCGGCGATGTCGAGGCCATCTTCACCAAGCTCACCCACGGCTTCTGCCATGAGGTCAAACACGACCTTCTTGGTGGGGTCGTCAGAGGCTTCGGAGAGCTTGGTGATCTCATCCTTTGCCTTGGTGATGAGCGCATCGCCGACAACTGGGATCAAAGAGTCGAGTACGTCGCTGAAATCAGACATGATCACTCCCCATCCGTGAGGCCCGCAGGAAGCGGACAGGTCAGAGGCTCAATGGTGGGAGGCGTCTTCGAGGGCTCTTTGTCCGCAGGCAGAAGGCCCGCGTTCCAGAGACTCATCTGCTTGTGCCACTCGGCACGCGCCTCGATGGTGAGCACAAAGTCAGCCGCCTTCTCGCACTCGGGATCCTCGAACTGGGGTCCTTCGGCGTCAGAATCACACGTGCAGTGCTCTTCGATGAAGTCCCTCAGGTGCTCCGCCTGAACAGTGGCCCACTTGTGGTACTGATCAAGCTCGGCTTGGTAGACGTTGGCGTCTCGAAGGACGACCTTCTTCCCACACCCCGTAAGGAGGAGACAGGCAAGGATGATGTGTCGCATGGGTAGTGGCTCCTGGTTGAAATCAGTCGAAGAGATCAGCCAGCCACGACTCGCGATTGGCTTCAATGTCTTCCGTGTTCTTCTCGACGCGCTGCCGAATCCGCTCCAAGCCCGCCGCTGTGAGCAGAAGATTAGCCTCGACGCCATCGGAGATCACGCGAATCGCGTAATAGGAATCCGCTGCGCCGAACCGCCGACCAGCATTCTCCCGAACGGTCAAGATCCCCCGCTTCAGGTCCTCGGTGTCCTCGGGGTTGTCTGCCCCCCGCGCAGCGGCATCCACGAACTCATCGTCGGTCAGAAGGAGGTATTCCTCGGCGTCTGACGCATAGTCCGCCTGGACCTTGACGAAAAGATAGGTGGGGTTCGCACCGAACTTGCGATCAAGGTTCGCCACCCGCTTTACCTTGCCCTTCGCCATCCCGACCTCCGAGTCACTACCCCCCTTCGGATAGTGAAAGTACCGACTAGGACTGAGGCACCCAAGCCGCACCATCCCAGACATGGGTTCCAGGAACGGGATCACCGTCAGGACCCTTCGGCCACTTCTCATGGTCCGGGCCGACCTCCACTCCCTCAGCCCGAAAGCCGAATGCCGCCAGCGTCTCCCCAACCATCGGGGAAAGACCCTCATCAGGCCCATCAGGCTCACCGTCAGGATTAACAGGATTCAGATCAGCAACACGAACAACTAGCGTCTCGCCAGGCTCTAGGAAGATCTCGCGCGTCATCACAACCTCACAACGAAAACCGGGAAGCATAGGCGCTTCCCGGTGAGGTTGTACAACAAAGACCGCACTGAACAAAGAGGAAACCTAACTGGAGCGCAGTCCATCCTCACGGAGCAGTCGGGCTGCCTTCTGAATCGCCTTTGCCCGGACCGTCTCCCCAGCGAACTTGTCTTCGAGCCATCGGCACGCGACTTCCAGACTCACGAGGTCTTCGGAACCCGGTCGCAGTGTTTCCCCCACAGGTTGCTGCACGGGCTGATCGAGATCAGGTGTGGTTCCCTCTCGGATCGCCTTCGCCACTTTGGCGTACACCCCACCCTGGTCATCAAGCCAAGCGGCGATGTGCTCGCGCTCCTTCTCTGCGACCAACGCCATCTCCTTGATGACGGCATTGGTCACCGCGACATGACCGATGAGCTTCCCACGCCTCACCAGAGAGGGATGGTTCTGAACGATCTCGCTCACCTCCTCGTCTGAGAGAAGTGCTTCCGGGTTGACGTAGGATGGCATTTTCATTCTGATTCCTTTCTTTCGGGGATCCTACCCGTCGTGATCTTCCAGGCGATTACCACGGGAGAGCCATCCCCGATGGGGTGATAGCCGATACTCCCGCCACCCCCATAGTGAATGTGGATGTGGGGCTTACGAAGCCGCTCTCGGAGATGAGCTTTTGCGATGTCCACAGCGTCGGAGTTCGGGGTCGCGATCTCGTAAGACACGATCAGGTCCCTCGTCTCCAACTGGACTTGGTACAACGGCATCAGGTTGGGGTCTTCCCACGGGTGAGTCATGTCTTGCGGGCCTTGCGAGCCTTGCGGGCAGGCTTCTTCTCATCCATCGACAGGGAAGTGACCACAGCGTCGATGTCTGGAACCCAAGCGTTGGCCGTGAGTTCGTTCAGTGAGATGTGGTCGCCCACCTTGAGCGGGAACTCAAGGTAGTCCACTTCAACCTCAAGCGTAATCTTCGTGGTTTTCATCCGTACCTACCGTGCCCACTACGATGTCCGTGTACTGGTACTTGCCGCACTTCGGGCACTCATTGAGTCGTTGAGCCATTACTCCTCCCCCCCAGCCGCACTCAACATCGCCAGAATCCGCTCGTCCTCGCTCTCCGTGATCTCCTCGACCACCTCGCTGGGACGGGTTGAGAACGGGAAGATCGGGTCGTCGTTGTGCAGGTCTTCCTCGGTGACCTCGAACGAGGACTTGAACGTGCGCGTGGTCGGCATGAGAACGGTCTTGCCGTCCTTCGCCTTGCGGACCCGTTCGGGGTTGTCGATACCGATGCCGACGATCTCGGTGGCCGACCACTCGATGCAGGGCTTGTCTTTCTCACTCATCATCGGACTCGGACTCTTCCAACTGAC